>Ga0194060_10003516_pt1 | contig 11055 bp, 11 predicted proteins | sample SepL225m_MetaG_FD_163427 | JGI IMG/M metagenome (GOLD analysis project Ga0194060, IMG submission 163427) | Anoxic zone freshwater microbial communities from boreal shield lake in IISD Experimental Lakes Area, Ontario, Canada - Sep2016-L222-5m | ecosystem: Environmental > Aquatic > Freshwater >... | reverse complement strand
ATTGTTGCCATGCGTAATCGTCTTATTCACGGATATCTTGGGGTTGATAATTCTACGATATGGAGCGTTATTCAAGACGATATTCCTGCATTGCTAAAATCCTTGCAAGAACTCAAAAGCAATGAATGTTTTTAGCGTCAAAGGTTGTCGAATAGCTGTTTTGTACACAAGAATGTTATACTATTTAAACATTAACACAGTGAATCCCGGCACAATTTTCGCCCTTCTCACGTACACTATTTATAGATAACGAGTTACAATGCCACTTTATACAGGACAGAAATATCCCTTACCCATTCAAAATCTTACAAGTCCTGCACCAATGAGCTTCTCACAAAAAATGAGCGAGTAGAAATTTTATTATAGCTTGCCCGCTATTCTTGTCAAGCTCAAACATTGTAGGTCTGAAAATCAACGTTTTATTTGTAATGGTTTTAATTTTTTTGGCACTTAATGGTTCAGATAAGCGAATAAAATGTTGAAGTTTCATGAAGTATTCTCTGAGTATACCGGTGTGACAGTACGAAAATCGATGGATGGTACCGATTTGCCAGACAGTCGTGCTGCTTCGCTTATCGGGTATAAACGAGTGATGCCCAATGATCTCGTAATCAATATCATGCTTGCATGGAATGGCTCTTTGAGTTTGGCCGCTGTGTGGTGCATTTTGCCGTGGACTACTACCGCACCACGCTGCTGGCCGAAGAGACCGATCCGAACAAGTTGAACGACCTCAAGAGAGATCTCGACAACGCGCAACTCTATACACCCGATCAGGTGCAGCAGGTTGTCTCGCTCTTTCTTGGCGGTGCCGACCGTGACCAGCTCGACCCAATCCTCGACCCCTGTGAAGCACGCTATACCAGCACGCTCGATGAGGATGGACAGGTGAAATTCAAGGGCAATGCCAAAGCCTTCTGCCGCTCATACAGCTTCATCTCCTCAATTTTGCCCTACAGCAACGCCGCATGGGAAAAGCTCTCGATTTTCCTGAACCTGCTTATCCCAAACCTCCTGCACCGGTGGAGGAGGATCTCTCCAAGGGAATACTCGAAGCTATCGACATGGACAGCTACCGGGTAGAGAAGAGAGCGATGCAGAAAATTGTACTCCAGGACAGCGACGCTGAAATAGAACCGATTCCGATGGAAGGTGGCGGTCACAAACCCGAACCGGAGCTCGACCGTCTGAGCAATATCCTCAAAAGCTTCAACGACCGATGGGGCGGGCAACTGCAAGACCCCGAACGCCAGACCAAACGCATCATCGACGACATTGCGCCAAAAGTAGCCGAAAGCACAGCCTACCGGAACGCCAGGGAAAATACCCCGCACACCGCCCGCATGGTACACGACGAAGCACTCGGCAAAGTGATGCAACTCATCCTGAAAGATGATACCCAGTTCTACAAACTCTTCGTCGAAAACGATGCCTTCCGCCGCGAACTTGGTGATGTGGTCTTTGCTATGACAAACGGCTGACTAACGGAGGCACTTAAACATAGGCGACAGGAAGAGCGATGACCTTGGCTGAAAGTGGAATGTCGCGTTCGACAAGGCAAAGCAGGGCACCCTGCCCTATGGGGCGCCCCAGTTTGTTCAGTACATCGAAATGAACACGCGTATTCTGTGATGGCGATGCAGTTTTTTTTATTTCGACGGGAAAGAGTCGGTCTCCGGACTCGATAAGCAGATCAATCTCCTGCTGATCGGTATCACGATAAAAATAAAGGTTGCATTCGAGCCCGTTATGCCACCAGCTTTTGATCACCTCTCCAATCACCCAGGTTTCAAGTATTGCCCCTGACATGCTTCCCGCTTCGAGAGATCCTGGATCAGGCCAACGGGTCAGATAGGCTGCAAGCCCGGTGTCCAGAAAATAGAGTTTCGGTGTTTTGACCAGACGTTTCGTCAGATTGGTATGGTAAGGCTGCAAAAGGAACACCAGTCCCGAAGCCTCCAGTACAGACATCCATGCCTTGGCCGTCTTGTTATCAACTTCAACATCACGGGAAAGGCTGGCATAATTGAGTAATTGCCCCGTACGGGCAGCAACAGCAACCAGAAAACGGTGAAATGCCATGTGGTCTGAAACCTTCAGGAGATCCTGAACATCACGTTGAATGTAGGTCTGGATATAGGAGCGATAGAACAAATCTCTCACCATTGCACCTTGCTCATGAACGCGTGGAAACGAACCCATCCAGATCATCTGGTACAACTCCATTAAAGACAGCGGTGAAGAGGAGCGTGAAGCTTCAAGCCACTCGTTTGTGGGCATAAATGGTCGCGATGATGACGCTTGTCCGGCAAGCTCGGAATGGGAGAAACCAAGCAGGTCTATAATGGCGACCCTTCCCGCAAGGCTTTCGGTTATGCCCCGCATCAGATGAAACTTCTGCGATCCGGTAAGCCAGAACATCCCGTTGCGCTTCTCCCGATCAACGACTATCTTGATTGCACTGAATAATTGCGGGGCGTATTGGATTTCATCAATAATCAATGGCGGTTGCCAGGTTTGCAGAAAAAGTGCCGGATCGCGTTGAGCAAGAGTGCGGGCATCAAGATCGTCAAGTGTCACATAGTTCCGTCCTGTTACAGCACGGTCACCGGCACATAATTCAAGCAGGGTCGTTTTACCAACCTGTCGCGGTCCGGTAACCAGCAGCACCGGAAAGCTTTCGCTGACCTTGTGGATGGTTTGTTCTGATGTTCGATGATACATGTGCCGTTTATTATGGAATTACTTTCCAAGATAAACGGGATAAGTGTAAAAACCAATTTCGGCTTGTTCAATAAAAGAGTAACTGCTACCATATTCCTGCTGGCAATCCTTCACGAACCTGTTTGCTGGTTCACTCCTTGTGTGCATATTGCGTGAAAGCGTTACGTCAAGAACTTCGCCCATTCATTGAACCGGAGTTGTTGCATGTCTGAGCCCCGGTTATTCATTTCACTCTTGCATGGGGAATGTTGGGGCTGCGGGGATCTACCGTGACTTCGCGCCGGGCTGGTGAGAGTACCAAATCCATATCCTCCATTGGCACTGCGCCAAGCAATACCCGGTACTCGACCGGTAATTCCTGACAGCGGATTTGCGTTGACGATAGATGAATCGATAGAACATTTGGATAATGGCATTGATAATTTCAGGCTGACTGTTTCTCCAAAACTCAAATTAATAGAGCTTCAGCAAAACATCGGCAGGGATATGAAGCTCTTTATGCAGGAGGCGAATCTGCCGTACTGATAATGGGCGTTTCCGGTTTAACAGGTCACTTGTCCGGCTTTTCGATCCGATAATCTTTGTCAAATCCTGTTGGTCAAGTCCAATTTGATCCATTCGAAACTTAATGGCTTCTATCGGATCAGGATTATCGACAAAAAAGTGCTCCTCTTCATAGTTTTCAATCAGAATCCCAAGGATTTCGAGTTCATCGCCCTCTGTTGTACCCTGTTTCGCTGTAAATATCTCCTCAAGGCGGTTGAGCGCCTCTTGATAGTCCAGCTCTGTTTTTATCGGTCTGATCTGCATGACAGCTCCTTAAATTTGTGTTGCGTTAATTTTGTCGTATTCGGTATGAGTTCCCACAAACCGGATGAAGAGTTGGCCATAATCAAAGTTAATCATGGTAATCAGCCGGTATTTGTTGCCTTTGATGTTAAATACCACCCGGTTGCTGTTCAGAATGCTTGCCGTTGGATAGTGTTGTTTCAATTCATGTGGTGAACACCAATGAGCTTGCCGAACCTCCTTGAACCAGGCTTTGAGCGGTTGTTCAGCATCGCAGTGCTCAGTCCAAAACTGAACCAGGGATTTTCGCGAAATAACTCTCAACGCTTCACTTGGTTATGGTTTTGCCTCAAATGTACAAAGTTCCCCAAAAGGGAACAACAGGAAGCCAAAAAAAAGCTATAGCCGTACACAAAGCCAGGAAAACTTCTGGAGCCAATCAACAACAGGTTTATGTGGACTTACCGCTTTGTCAACAAGCCTTTAAGGTTTTGCTTGAATCCCATTTTGTCGCTTTCTGGAGATGTTTAATTCCTTGAGAGGGGTTTTATGTGTTTTTTTGATAAATCCGTGTAAAATGACTATCTGGCGGTTAACAAGAGAGCAAAAAAATGTTCGTCCAACAACCCCGTCAGGGCCTTGTGCCCTGATTTCAATGCTGCGGCAAGGCTTGGTCATCGTGAAGCTCAAAAGATGTTAACAAAAAAAGGGCGCAGTTGGTGAGCCATTATTTTCCATGCCGGCTACAACTCAAATCCCTACTCCGGCTTCAAATGCGGAAAGAAAATCACATCACGAATTGAATCCTGACCGGTTAGAATCATCACCAGCCGGTCGACTCCGATGCCAAGGCCAGCGCATGGCGGCATGCCGTATTCGATGGCGCGGAGAAAGTCCTCATCCACAATCATCGCCTCCTCATCGCCACGTTGCCGTAACCGGGACTGCGACTCCAGCCTTTCGCGCTGAATGACGGGGTCGTTCAGCTCCGAGAATGAGTTGCACACCTCTTTGCCTCCGACAATGAGTTCAAATCGTTCGACGATGCCCGGCTGAGAGGGGTGCTCTTTGGCCAAGGGCGACATTTCGGTGGGGTAGTCGGTGATAAAGGTTGGCTGAATGAGCTTTGGCTCTACAAATTCACCGAAAATTTCATCAATGATCTTGCCTGTGCTGATTTTTGGATCGAGTTCAAGACCGAGATCCTTGGCGGTGTAGCGAAGCTCCTCTTCAGATTGTCCGCTGATATTTTTGCCGGTGTATTCGGCAATGGCATCGATAATGCTCAGTCGGCGAAATGGAGTTTTAAGGCTGATCTCGCTGCCAAGAAACATGGTGCTGTCGCTCTTGTTGACGGCAAGAGCGGTCTGGCAGATCAGCTCCTCAACCATTTTCATCATCCAGTTGTAATCTTTATAGGCAACATAGAGCTCAACCTGGGTAAACTCCGGGTTGTGGAAGCGGTCGATCCCTTCGTTGCGGAAATCTTTGGCGAACTCAAAGACACCGTCAAAGCCTCCAACAATGAGTCGCTTGAGGTAAAGTTCGTTGGCGATGCGCAGGTAGAGCTGCATGTCGAGCGCATTGTGGTGCGTGGTGAAGGGACGGGCTGCGGCACCTCCGTAGATGGGCTGCAGAATAGGGGTTTCAACCTCAAGCCACCCCTGCCCGGTGAAAAAGTTCCGCATGGAGGAGACAATGGCTGATCGCTTGATAAAGGTCTGCTTGACCTCCGGGTTGACAATCAGGTCGACATAGCGCTGGCGGTAGCGCATCTCTTTGTCGCTGAAGGCATCAAAGACAACCTTTTCTCCATCAACCTCTTTCTCCTTGGCGACCGGGATTGGGCGCAGCGATTTTGTGAGCAGCTCCAGCGATTCGGCGTGGACCGATATTTCACCGGTTTTGGTTCTGAAGGAGAAACCCTTGACCCCTACAATATCACCGATGTCGAGCAGTTTGAAGGTGTTGTAGGTCACCTCACCGACCTCATCCTTTTTTATGTAGATCTGGATTCTGCCGTTCGAGTCCTGAAGATGAAAAAATGAGGCTTTTCCCATCTTTCTGATGGTCATGATTCTGCCAGCGACAGAGACGGGAGCTTTAACCTCTTCTTCAAAATTCTCTATGATTTCTTTGGACGAGTCTGTTACTTCAAATTGGGTCGGATAGGGGTTTATCCCTGCATCCATAAGGTGCTGCCGCTCTTCAAGACGACGCAGCATCTGGTCATTCAGTGATATCTGGAGTGGCTGTTCCTGGCTCTTGTTGTTCTGCTCGTTCTCGTTCTCTTTCTGCATCATGGTTATTCAGTGGGTAATAAATAATAGTCGTAAATTCTCGTGCAATTCAGGCCCTTAAAGGGTTTTGTACCAGACGTAGGGAATGGTGCTGATTTTCTGAAAAAAAGAGCGATAGGCCCGTTTTGAGAAGACATCATAACTGTTCTTTTCAATCGCCGTTAATATATTGCCATAGTTGATGCTGCTGATAGCGACACCGAAGCGGCTCCTTCGCTCCAGCATGGGAATCCCTTTATCCGACAAGCGGTAGTAGTTTCTGGCCCTTTCAATCTGAAACTTCATCAGCTCAATGAAGTTCTCGTTCATGCTCTTCTGCATCAGCTCTTCACTTGAGTAGTTGAAACGCTGGAGATCCTCAAGGGGAAGGTAGATTCGGCCTCGGTTGACATCCTCCCCGACATCGCGAAGGATGTTGGTCAACTGCATGGCAATGCCAAGCTCAATGGCATGTTGCAGTGCCTGTTTATCGCTGTAGCCAAAAATTTCAGAGGTCATCAGACCAACGACTGCGGCCACTTTATAGCAGTAGACGTAAAGATCCTCAAAGGTCTCAAAGGGTTTAAACTCAATATCCATGGCGACACCATCCATCAGATCAAGAGGCAGATCGATGGAGATTGAATAACTTTTCAGGGTCTCGTGCCAGGCCATCATAATGGGATCGTTCTCAACGTTCCCTGCATAGCAGGCCTTGAGTTTCGATTTCCAGCTCTCAAGCATCCGGCTGATCTCCTCTCTGGTGATCAGCCCATGCGCGAGCTTCTCCTCTGCCATATCGACAACGTCATCGACAGTTCTCAGCAGGGCATAGATAGCAAAAATAGGTTGCTGCTGTTTTTTGGGCAGAAAGAGAGTTGCAAGGTAGAACGTTTTTGCGTGCTCTTTTGAAATATTGCGGCAGTATTTGTAAGCATCGTCAAGCGTTATCAGCTTTTCCCTCTCCTGAGAGGCAGAGTTGATGCTATCGTTCTGATTCATCTGATATGCGCTTAGAGTTGCCTGTTGGTCTCAGGTAAAGCTTTTCCACCTTCCCATGATAGGGGGGAAAGCAAAAATGCTTACCTTCCAAAACGGTTCGAATATGATTCGAGAGTGAACCGCCAAGATAAAACAATGGTTGTAATATAGCAACATGCCAGATTGTTGGCCATTTTCATTTATTTTCAATCGCACGTTATCAGATCCCTTTTGAATACTGTTACCTCTGAACAGAAACGGGAGAAGGCTTTTCTTGTAGGCCTCTGCTCTCCCCCCGAAACACCCCGCTCCCTGGTTGAGGAGTATCTTGATGAACTCGCCTTTCTTGCCGATACGGCTGGCGCTGATGTGGTCGATTCATTTATCCAGGATCGGAAGTCGCGTGATCCTGCCTATTGTATCGGTAAAGGCAAAGTTGAAGAGCTTGTCGCTTTTGTGAAGGAGCAGGAGATAGATCTGGTGATTTTTGATGATGATCTTTCGCCTGCCCAGGCAAGAAACCTTGAACAGGCTCTGGAGTGCAAGGTTATTGATCGTACAGGCCTGATTCTGCAAATCTTTGCTATCAGGGCTCAGTCGGCGCAGGCCAAAATGCAGGTGGAGCTTGCCCAACTTGAGTATATGCTTCCCCGATTATCCGGAAAGTGGACTCACCTCTCGAAGCAGAAGGGAGGTATTGGCAACAAGGGGCCTGGTGAAACCCAGATTGAGACTGACCGTCGTCTGGTTCGTGACCGAATCTCCCTTCTGAAAAAAAAGCTGAAAGAGGTTGCCCTGCAGCATGATACCCAGACGCGCAGTCGCCAGGCGGTGCAGCGGCTCTCTCTGGTGGGCTATACGAATGCTGGCAAGTCAACATTGATGAACGCCCTTTGCCCTGAGGCTGAGGCTTTTGCCGAGAATCGCCTCTTTGCCACGCTCGACACAAAAACCCGTCGTCTGGAGCTGAATATTAACAAGCTTCTGCTGTTGTCGGATACGGTAGGTTTTATCCGCAAACTGCCGCACACGCTTGTGGAGAGTTTTAAATCGACTCTTGATGAGGTGTTGCAGGCCGATTTTCTGCTTCATGTGGTTGATATCAGCCATCCAGGTTTTGAGGATCAGATGAGTGTGGTGCGCGATACCTTGAAGGAGATCGGTGTCAGCCACGATAATATTATTGAGGTGTTCAACAAAATTGATGCGCTCGAAGATCCGGCACAGTTGCGGGAGATCGAGGAAAAATATCCCGAAGCTGTTTTTATCTCTGCCGTGCGGGGAATCAATATCTCACTGCTCAAGGAGACGATTGGCCAGCAGGTGGCGCGAGAATACACGGAACGTCATATCAGTATCCATGTCTCCAATTACAAGCTGATTGCCTCTTTGTATGAGCTTACTGAAGTGATTGACAAAAAATATGTGGATGAAGAGGTTGAACTGACCTTCAGGGTGCGAAAGAGCCATCTTCAGCAGATTGATGCCCTTCTTGATCCCATTATCAACTCTTCACAACCAATCCAATCATGACGCTGGAGATTTACAACTCTACAAAAAGGCAAATTCCGGAAGAGTTGCTTGAAAAGGCCGTGCTGCTGGTTTTGGAGCGAGAGGGTTACCGTGTGGAGTCGGTCGTTGGCGTCTATTGTGGCAACAAAATGATTCAGCGTATCAATCGTGAGTTTCTTCAGCACGATTATCCGACCGACACCATCACCTTCCGCTACAACAAGGGGAGTGAGGTTGATGGAGAATATTATATTTCGCTTGATGTGGTCAAAGAAAATGCTGCAAAGTATAATGTTGATTTTCAGGAGGAGCTTCTCCGCGTCACCGTTCATTCAGCGCTGCATCTGATCGGTTATGATGATCAATCGCCGGAAGATCGGGCTGCCATGCAGGAGAAAGAGGTTTTTTATCTTCGGCAGGTGAGTCTCTTGTTGGCCGATGGCGGTGAACAAGGGGGGGCTAAGTGATTTTTTTTTATGTTCTTTCAGAAGAGGTTTTCATAACTATTATTGTCTATAAAAAAGGAGGTATTTCCCGATGAAAAAATTGGCATCATTGTTGTTTCTCTCTCTTGCATTCCATGCTCAACCTCTCTTTGCGGCCGAGCATACAACAGATTCGGTAACTCCGGAACGCTCGCGGCAAAAGCTTCTTGATGGTAATAAAAAGTTTGCAAAGCTGGGTGTTGTCAAAAACCTTGAAAAGGCGGTTTCGGTAAAACGTCGAGTTGAGCTGGCCAAGGGGCAGAAGCCTTATGCGGTCATTATTGCCTGTTCAGATTCACGCGTATCTCCTGAGATTCTTTTTGACAAAGGGCTTGGAGAGATTTTTGTCGTTCGTGTCGCGGGCAATATTGTTGGACCACACGAGCTTGGATCGGTTGAATATGCAGTTGAACATCTTGGAGTAAGGCTGGTCTTGGTGCTCGGCCATGAACGGTGCGGAGCGGTAACGGCAGCCTATGATGCCCATATTGCAGGGAGCAAGGTTGAAGGAAATATCGGTACAATTATTGAAGCTATTGATCCGGCAGTCACCACTGTTCTCTCCCGTGGTATAAAAGGCGATAAGGCTGATCTGGTCGATCAGTGCATCAATGAGAATGTTCGTCTTGTTGCAGCTCAGGTAGAATCTCGTTCACCAATTCTCCGCGAGGCTGTTGAAAAGGGTCATATCAAGATTGTCAAGGCCTGTTATGACCTTGATGAGGGTAAATTTGATGGTGATGAGGGGTGGGTTAATCTCATTCCATAAGTTCCGGTCAAGCGATGCTGATAATACGCCCCTCTTTATCAAGTGGTGGATAGGGGCTCTCTTTTTCACGCAACTCACGGCTCAGACGAGGGTAGGCCAGCTCAAAAAGCTTTTTTTCAAGAGATTCCTGCCCGACACCTGGTTGGTGGTACATTCCTTTGAGGGTTCTCTGCCGTTGAGCCTCAAAAAGAACCACTGCAGTGGCAACCGAGACGTTCAGTGACTCTCCCATGCCGAGCATCGGTATGGTAATGGCGATGTCGGCTCCCTTGATAGCCTCTTGTGATACTCCATCCCACTCGGCACCTACGACAAGGGCGGTGGGAATGGTATAGTCAACAGCTCTGAAATCCTGGCACTCTTTCCTGTTTGTAGCCACAAGAATCTGCATTCCGGCTGCTGACAGCTCACGGTAGACGCTCTCGACATCAGGATAGAGCTTCATGGTTATCCATTTGCTTGTGCCAGCCGCAGCATTCTGTTCCGTGTAAATCGATTTTCTGTATGAAATGGCATGAATTTTACCAATACCAACACCGTCACAGCTTCGGATGATAGCCGAGAGGTTGTGGGCTTTGTTGACATTGTCCATGACCACCGTAAGATCCGGTTGGCGGTGACGCAGCATCGCATGAATTTTTCGGAATCGTTCAGGAGAGATCAAAATTGTGGATGAGGGTGATGAAGTTGATGAAGGTCAATACTCTCCAAGATAGTCTCTTTTTTTGATGAATTGAAAGTGCTTTGTTTTCTTGATCAATGCTGTTGTTGTTCTCTCCTTCTTGCGGAGCTTACTTTTTTTAAGTATATCACTGATGACCCGCTCCGGAGCGGCAACAAATCCAGACTGAGGTTGATTCGTACGGCTGCAATACTATGAGGCTTCATCATCACAATAAGAAACACCCCTGTCTTGAGCGGCTGCTAAAGACAGCAACGCCGATTACCCTCGACTCTACTTCAAAAGTGCTCATCCTGAGTGATCTTCACCTGGGTAATGGTGGCCGACGTGACGAATTCCGGCGCAATGCGGGATTGGTAAAAACCATGCTCGGGAGCTATTACCTGCCTGAAAAATATAGTCTTGTCCTCAATGGTGATATCGAGGAGCTTTTCAAGTTTTCTCTTGAGAGTATTGTTGCCGAATGGAGTCAGTTGTATGACCTCTTTTTACAGTTTGAGCTGAATGGTTTTTTGTTGAAAACATACGGAAATCATGATGCCTCCTTGATTGAGGAAAAAGAGTACAGACTCGCCTCTTCAATGGTGAACGCTCTTAAGTTCCAGTATGGCAGTGACACGCTTCTGCTTTTTCATGGGCATCAGGCTTCTGAGCTGTTGTGGGAGACCTATCCGATGGTCAGTCGGTCGGTTATCTTTTTTATACGATACATTGCCAAACCTGTCGGCATCAGGAATTTTACCAAAGCATACAACAGTACCCGGAAGGTTGCCATAGAGAAATCGATTTATGAATTCTCGAACCAGGCGAAAATTGTCTCGATCATCGGGCATA
>Ga0194060_10003515_pt1 | contig 11057 bp, 11 predicted proteins | sample SepL225m_MetaG_FD_163427 | JGI IMG/M metagenome (GOLD analysis project Ga0194060, IMG submission 163427) | Anoxic zone freshwater microbial communities from boreal shield lake in IISD Experimental Lakes Area, Ontario, Canada - Sep2016-L222-5m | ecosystem: Environmental > Aquatic > Freshwater >... | reverse complement strand
CCAGCCAGTACAGCGCAGCGTCAGGGTCGGACCCGCGCACCGATTTGTGCAGCGCCGAGATCGTGTCATAGAACTGCTCGCCACCCTTGTCGTAGCGGCGCAGCTGTTCGCCCAGCACCTTCATCAACCAGGCGTCGGTAACGCTGTCCATCTTCTGCTGCGTCGCCGCCACCGCCAACGTCTCCAGCGTATTGAGCAAGCGCCGCGCGTCACCGTCAGCATAGCCAATCAGGCGCTCTCGTGCCGCGTCATCCGGCGCCGGCAGCACCTGCAAAGTCAGTGCCTTATCGATGATCTGCGCCAGATCGGCGCTGGCGAGCGGCTGCAGCACATACACAACAGCACGCGAGAGCAGCGCTGAGTTAACCTCAAACGAGGGGTTCTCGGTGGTGGCGCCAATGAAGGTAAAGAGTCCGCTCTCAACATGCGGCAGGAACGCATCCTGCTGGCTCTTGTTGAAGCGGTGCACCTCATCGACAAACACAATCGTGCGCCGCCCTTGCTGCTGCTGTGCCAGCAAGGCCAGTTCGACCGCCTCGCGAATGTCCTTGACACCGCCGAGCACGGCGCTGATGGTAATGAACTGGGCATCAAACGCATCGGCCATCAACCGCGCGATCGTGGTCTTGCCGGTTCCCGGTGGCCCCCACAGAATGCAACTGTGCGGCTGCCCGGACTCGAAGGCCAACCGCAGCGCCATACCCTCGCCCAGCAACTGCTGCTGGCCGATGACTTCAGCCAGGGTTTTCGGGCGCAGGCGCTCGGCCAGGGGTTGGTGCTTGGATGGCAGGGGGTTCATCAAGTCCTATTGTGGCGCAGTACCGGGCACCGCTGGTCATCCGAAAGCCGCCGGCGTCGGCACAGCGGATCCAGGCCCACTTGGCAACAACATTGACACCGCCGCCTGACATGGCGCGGTTTGGGGAGCGCGGCTCACTGCCTGATGACGTCCGCGCCCGCAGGAACCTTGAACTCGAAGTCGCTTGGCGGCAGCGTTGGGTTGGACTCGACGCTGCTGAATGTCAATACTGAGCGCTGGCCGAAGCTGTCCAGAATTTCAAGCACTGCCAGTTCCGGTATCGATTCTGGCTTCGACGCGTGCAGTCGCAAACCCACTCGCACCGCTTGCAGTTGCCCATCTTTGGATTTCGGCGTTGCCAAGACCCATTGCAAACCATCCTTGTCCGGCGCGTCGCTCAGGCTGAAATCTGCTTGCAAGGCGTGCAAATCCGCAGCCGAGGCAATCAGGGCCGCCGGCGTCGAACCCAGCGCCTGTGCCTGCTTGCGCGCCGTCACCTGATTCAGGTCAACGTCATACAACCACAGCGTTCGGCCGTCAGCAACGATGCTTTGTTCAAAAGGTTTTTTGTAGATGAACTTGAACCGGCTCGGCCGCGAAAACGCGAAGCTTCCGCTCGACGTCTTGGTGCGCGGCGCCTGCCCCTCTTTCGCTGGCGAGGTGACAAGCTGCGTGAACTCGGCCCGTCCGCTCTTGACGTTCTTCACAAAGAGTTCGAGGCTTTGCAGGCCCGTTGCCCCGGCAGAGACAGCACAGCAGGCCAGCAGCAAGGTGCTGATTCGCTTCAACATGGTCATCATTCTGCGCGCGGCGGCACCAGAATATCGCGCTGGCCGCTGGTGCTCATGGAACTGACGAGGCCGGCCTTCTCCATGTCTTCAACCAAGCGCGCAGCGCGGTTGTAGCCAATTTTCAAGTGCCGCTGCACCAGCGAGATGCTGGCCTTGCGGTTCTTCAGCACTACCTCGACAGCCTGGTCGTACATTGGGTCTTTTTCACCGGCACCATTGCCGCCCTCGCCCAGCGCATCGCCCTCACCGTCGGCGGTACCGCCTTCGAGCACTCCTTCGATGTAATTGGGCTCACCCTGCGATTTAAGGTAACTCACCACGCGGTGCACCTCATCGTCACTGACGAAAGCACCGTGCACGCGAATCGGCAAACCTGTGCCGCTGGGCATGTAGAGCATGTCGCCCATGCCAAGCAGCGCTTCAGCACCCATCTGGTCCAGAATCGTGCGGCTGTCGATTTTGCTGCTGACCTGGAACGCAATACGCGTCGGGATATTGGCCTTGATCAGGCCGGTGATCACGTCCACGCTCGGGCGCTGCGTGGCCAGGATCAGATGAATGCCGGCAGCGCGCGCCTTTTGCGCCAGCCGCGCAATCAGCTCCTCGATCTTCTTACCGATCACCATCATCAGATCGGCCAGTTCGTCGATCACCACCACGATGTGCGGCAGGCGCGCCAGCGGTTCCGGCGCTTCGGGTGTCAGGCTGAACGGGTTGTAGATGAATTCACCGCGTGCTTTGGCATCATCGATCTTGGCGTTGTAGCCAGCCAGGTTGCGCACGCCGAGCTTGCTCAACAATTTGTAGCGCCGCTCCATTTCGGCCACGCACCAACTCAGACCGTAGGCCGCCTGTTTCATGTCGGTCACTACGGGCGCGAGCAGGTGCGGAATGCCTTCGTAGAACGACATCTCCAGCATCTTCGGGTCAATCATCAGGAAGCGCACATCACTGGCCTCGGCCTTGTACAGCAGGCTCAAAATCATGGCGTTGATGCCGACCGACTTGCCCGAACCGGTGGTGCCGGCCACCAACACATGCGGCATCTTGGCCAGATCGACCACCACCGGATTGCCCACGATGTCCTTGCCCAGCCCCATGGTCAACATGGACTTGGCTTCGTTGTAGACCTGAGAGCCGAGGATTTCCGAGAGTTTGATGGTCTGCCGCTTGGCGTTGGGCAACTCGAGCGCCATGTAGTTCTTGCCCGGAATGGTCTCGACCACGCGGATCGAGACCAGGCTCAGCGAACGGGCCAGGTCTTTGGCCAAGCCCACAATCTGCGAGCCCTTGACGCCGATGGCGGGCTCGATCTCGTAGCGCGTAATGACCGGCCCGGGTTGTGCCAGCACTACGCGTACCTCGACACCAAAATCCTTCAGCCTGCGCTCGATCATGCGGCTGGTTATCTCAAGCGTCTCGGGCGAAACGGTCTCCTGGCGCAAGAGCGCGCCGTCGAGCAGATCAACCTGCGGCAGCCGGCTGTCGGGCAGTTCCATGAACAAAGGCTTTTGCCGCTCCTTGGCGACGCGGGTACTGAGCGGAACGTCGGCCAACACGGGTTCAATGCGCACCGGCAAAGGTGCTTGCGCGGCCACCTCTTCGCGCTCTTCAAACATCACTTCCTCGCGTTCCCGAGCGGCTTGCTGCCCTAGCGCCAGGTCCTGCTCCACTTCACGCTTTTCGCGCCGCGAATCGATCTGAAAATACAGCCAGGCACCCATGCGCTCGGCCACCTGGCCCCAGGAGAACCGAAACACCAGTGAGGAACCCACCAGCCCCAGGGCGATGGCGAGCAGCCCCGAGCCGGAAAACCCCAGCCATTTGATACTCAACGGTCCGACCAGGTAACCGAGAACGCCGCCAGCGTGGCCTGGCAAGCGTGGCTCCAGGCTGTACAAGCGCGTCCACTCCAGAGCGGCACTGGCGCACAGCAAAAACACAAGCCCACACCAAAAGGCACTGCGGCTGGCCAACAGACGCGCCGTTAGCGACCCGGCGCTTAGCGGTAGGGGCGTGACGGCATCACGCGCATGCAGCCAGTGCAGCAGGCCTGAGCACCAAGCGCGCACGCCGGCGGCCACGCACCACCAAACCGAATACCCAAACAGGAAATAGCTGCCATCTGCCAGCAGTGCACCCAGCTGCCCCGCACGATTCAGGGGGGCAGAACCGCTGCCCGAGGTTGACCACGCAGCATCCTGTGGCGAGTAGCTCAGCAGCGAAAACAACCAGAAGATCAATAGCAGCAGACTGAGCAGTAGCACCAGTTCATCGGTAAAGCGCCGCCAGCCTGCTTGCGCGGCACTGGCCTCATGGCCACCAGAGTTCAGGGTATTGAGCGAATAAGTCATACTATGCTGAACTGTACACGGCAGTCGCCGCATTTTTCCAGGAAAGCATTGACGATGACAAATACCAGACATGCCCGGGTTCTGATTCTCGGATCTGGCCCGGCCGGCTACACCGCGGCGATTTATGCCGCACGCGCCAACCTCAAGCCGCTCTTGATCACCGGCATGGCACAGGGCGGCCAACTGATGACAACGACTGAAGTTGACAACTGGCCGGCTGACGTCGATGGCGTCCAGGGGCCGGACCTGATGCAGCGCTTTTTGGCACATGCCGAGCGCTTCAAGACAGAATTTGTGTTCGATCACATCAACACCGTCGATTTCAGCAAACGACCGTTCACCCTCAAGGGCGACAGCGGCGAATACACCTGCGACGCGCTGATCCTTGCCACCGGCGCCTCCGCCAAATACCTGGGCCTGCCGAGCGAAACGGCGTTCATGGGCCGCGGCGTTTCAGGCTGCGCCACCTGTGACGGTTTCTTCTACCGCGATCAGGTCTGCTGCGTCGTCGGCGGCGGCAATACTGCCGTCGAAGAAGCGCTCTACCTCTCCAACATCGCAGCAAAGGTGATTCTGGTACACCGGCGCGACAAGTTCCGCGCCGAACCGATCATGATCGACAAGCTGATGGAAAAAGTGGCCGCCGGCAAGATCGAGCTCAGGACCTTCTCGAAGCTGGATGAAGTGCTCGGTGACGCCAGCGGCGTCACCGGCGTGCGCCTGAAGAACGTCAACAGCGGCACCACCGAAGACTTGCAACTGCAAGGTTGCTTTATCGCGATTGGCCACGCGCCCAACACCGAAATATTCCAGGGCCAGTTGGAAATGGCTGGCGGCTACATCGTGACCCAGGGCGGGCTCAAGGGTTTCGCCACCATGACCAGCGTGCCCGGCATCTTTGCCGCCGGCGACGTGCAGGACCACATCTACCGCCAGGCCATCACCAGCGCCGGCACCGGCTGCATGGCCGCGCTCGATGCCCAGCGTTTCCTCGAACAGGGTTGAAACAGCTATAATCCAAGGCTTTTCCGGCATTCCCAAACCTGTCCATGCCAGGCAAGGGGTAGTCGGCGAATCTCTTTACCGCCACGCAGCAGTGTGGCGAGGTGCGGCGAAAGCTGTTAATTTTCTCTGGAGTGTCCAAATGGCACGCGTATGTGAAGTCACGGGCAAAGGCCCGATGGTCGGGAACAAGGTTTCCCACGCCAACAACAAAACCAAGCGTCGGTTCCTGCCGAACCTGCAATACCGCCGTTTCTGGGTCGAGACCGAAAACCGCTGGATCCGCCTGCGGATTTCCAACGCCGGCCTGCGTTTGATCGACAAAAACGGTATTGACTCCGTGCTCGCAGACCTGCGCGCACGTGGCCAGGCTTGAGACCTTGCGGGACAGACCTTTAGCTCTGTCCTCAACTGATTAAAAAGGAAAAATCATGGCTACCAAAGGCGGACGCGAAAAAATCAAGCTGGAATCGACAGCCGGCACCGGTCACTTCTACACGACCGATAAGAACAAGAAAACCATGCCCGAGAAGATGTTGATCAAGAAATTTGATCCCAAAGCTCGCAAGCATGTGGACTACAAGGAAATGAAGCTCAAATAAGTCGAGCTTTCAGACATAAAAAAACCCGGCTAAGCCGGGTTTTTTTATGTCTGAAAGTCAGGTATCAGGCGTTCTTGGTGGCCACGATAACCTGGAAATTGCCGAAGAACACGGTGCGACGCTCGCACGTAAAACCACCCATGGCCTCGAGTTGCATCAGTGGATCATGCGAATCCCACAGCGCCAGACCAAGCGGCTCGAACACTTTGAAGTAAGTCCAGCTCAGTGCTCGCAGCACCCACAAATCCGGACGATGAAATTCTGCCAGATAGAGTTTGCCGCCCGGTGCCAACACACGGCCCGCTTCCTTCAGTGCCTGACCCTTGAGGTGGTGCGGCAACTCGTGCAGCAGGAAAAAGATCACGTTGGCGTCAACTGAAGCATCAGGCTGCTTCATGGCCGTGGCGTTTTCCTCCAGAAACTGGACCTTGCCGGGATAGGCCAGCAATTTGCTCTGGGCATGGTCAAGTTCGTTCTTGATGATGTCGGCAATCAGCACGCGCCGCGCACCGGCGTCTATGGCCGCCGTCACGACACGCGGAATCACATTGCCAAAGGCACAGGAGGTGATCAGCACATTCTTACCGCTCAATTTGGTTTTGAGCAGACCGGCAGTTATGGCGGACACCAGACGGTCATACTGGAACAGCAGAATCGCGGCAATGATCGGCTGAAAATCAATCATGCGGATAAGACGCATGTTCGAATAGATCGGATAGACGTGGTCCGCATCATCCGGTGTGCCGGGCATAGCCGCGCGCATGAGCAAAGCGCCCCGCGTCACCGTGAAAAAGAAAAGCGCAGTGAAAGACAAAAAACAAATAACAGAAACAAACGTGTACAGCAACCAGGCAGGCATAGCTTTCCTTTTGAGGTTCGAGGGAATCAGGGGGGGTCAGTGCGCCAGCATACCGACGCGCATCACGCACCTAGCATTATCGCCGGGCCGTCCGTTCATACTGGAAACAATGCTTGATACAGGACAATATTCTATGCCGCACCCAGTACCGTCAGGCCTCCGATAAAGGGGCGCAGAACCGGCGGCACGGTGATGGAGCCATCGGCATTCTGGTAGTTCTCGATCACCGCCACCAACGCGCGACCAACCGCCAGACCCGAGCCATTGAGGGTGTGCACCAGTTCATTCTTACCCTGCGCATTTTTGAAACGCGCTTGCAGGCGCCGCGCCTGGAATGCCTCGCAATTTGACACCGAGCTGATTTCGCGAAAGGTGTTCTGTGCCGGCAGCCAGACTTCCAGATCGTATGTCTTGGCCGCGCCAAAACCCATATCCCCCGTGCACAGCGCCATAACGCGGTACGGCAGACCGAGCTTTTGCAGGATCGCCTCGGCGTGGCCGGTCATTTCCTCCAGCGCTTCATAACTCTCCTCAGGGTGCACGATCTGCACCATCTCGACCTTATCAAACTGATGCTGGCGAATCAGTCCCCTCGTATCGCGCCCGGCGCTACCGGCCTCAGAGCGAAAACACGGCGTGTGCGCCGTCAGCTTGATCGGCAGCGTCGCTTGCGCCACCACCTCATCGCGCACGAAGTTGGTCAGGGGCACCTCGCTGGTGGGAATCAGGTACAGCGCCGTGTTGTCCGGTTGCGTTTCACCCTCCTGCCCGCCTTTCTTGGCGGCAAACAAATCACATTCGAACTTGGGCAACTGGCCGGTGCCGCGCAGCGTATCGCCGTTGACGATGTAGGGCGTATAACACTCGGTGTAACCGTGCTCCTGGGTTTGCACGTCCAGCATGAACTGCGCCAATGCGCGGTGCAGGCGGGCAATCGGCCCCTTCATCACGGTAAAGCGTGAGCCCGTCAGCTTCACTCCCATCTCGAAATCCAGCCCCAGCGGTGTGCCCAGATCGACATGGTCCTTCACCGCAAAGTCAAAGACACGCGGTGTACCCCAGGTGCGCACCACCACGTTGCCGTGTTCGTCGGCACCCAGTGGCACACTCTCATGCGGCAAATTCGGCACCGCCAACAGCAGTGCCTGCAACTCGGCCTGAATCTGATCAAGCCGTGCCGCCGAGTTCTCCAGTTCGGTCTTGAGCCCCGCAACCTCGGCCATGACGGCATCGACCTCGCTCTGACCTGCTGCACCCTTGGCCTTGAGCTGGCCAATTCTCTTGCTCAGGCTGTTGCGCTGACCCTGCAACTCTTCGGTGCGCATCTGGATCGTCTTGCGTTCGCCCTCCAGTGCCTGAAAGCTCTCCACATCGAGAAAGAGCTGGGGTTTCTTGCGGGTCTCCAGGCGCGCGACGACGCCAGCGAGGTCTTTTCGGAGCAGGGTAATGTCTAGCATGATGAGATTGTAGTTTTTGAGACCAATGTTGCCGGGTCGACGTTGGCACCGCACAGGATAAGACAGACGGTTTCGTCCGGTCGTGGCACATAGGCGCCGCATTGCAAAGCCGCCAGACCCAGCGCGGCGGCGGGCTCCACCGCCAGTCGGAGTTCCTGCCAGAGCCATCGTTGCGCCTTGACGATGGCCTCGTCACTCAGCAGCAGCGCGTCGCGCACATGGCGCTGCGTCAGTTCCCAGGCCAGCGCGCCGATGCGTCTGGCACCCAGTGAATCTGCCGCTATGCCGCTAACCGCCACATCGACTGGCGCGCCAGCCTGACGTGCGGCGTGCAGCGTCGGCGCCAGTTCCGGCTCCAGCGCCACGATGCGCACGCGGTCTTCAAACCAGGCCGCGACGCCACCGATCAGGCCGCCCCCGCCGACGCTGACCAGCACGCTGTCGGGCACAGCACCAGCCTGCGCCTCAATCTCGGCGGCCAGCGTACCGGCACCGGCAAGCACTTCGAGTTGGTCATAGGCATGCAGCAACAAAGCACCGCTGAGCTGTTGACGCGCAAGGCAGGCTTCATGCGCCTGCGCATAGGCGGCGCCTGTCACTACCACCGTGGCCCCGAGCTGGCGTAGCCGTTCGCGCTTGGCGAAGCTAGCTATTTCGGGTACAAAAACTTCGCACTGCAGGCCCAGCGCCTGCGCTGCCGCCGCTGTCGCGATGCCGGCGTTGCCGCCCGATGCAATGATCACGCCGCTGGCGGGCACCGCGTTCGAGAGCATGCGGTTGAGCATGCCACGCGCCTTGAAGCTGCCGCCGACTTGCAACTGTTCGAGTTTGAGCCAGACCTGCGCACAGTTCAGCCCCAGGGCCGCGCCCGACAGGCGCAGCAGCGGCGTCCGGCGCAGAAAATCGGCATGCGCGTCGAAATGGAGCTGGGCCGCCTCGACATCGGCCCGCGTCGGGGTCATCATGGGTTTGGTCATGGTACGCGCGGCTTCAAGCCTTTGGGCAGCGGAAACTTGATGGTTTCCGGCGTGCCATTCATCTTTCGCACCGATACCGCGCCCAGCGCCTTGATGCGTTCAAGCACCTGATTCACCAGAATTTCAGGCGCCGAGGCGCCTGCCGTCAGACCCACATGCTGCGCAGCTTCAAACCAGACGGGCTGCAATTCATCCGCGCCGTCAACCATGTAGCTTGGAGTGCCCAGCTTGCGCGCTAGTTCAGCCAAGCGGTTGCTGTTAGAACTGGTGGGGCTGCCCACCACAATCACCAGATCGACCTGCGCGCTCATAAGCTTCACCGCGTCCTGCCGGTTCTGCGTGGCGTAGCAGATATCCTGCTGCTTGGGTTCACGCACATTTGGAAAGCGTGCCTTGATGGCGGCCGCAATCTGCGCCGCATCGTCAACGCTGAGTGTGGTCTGAGTCACCACCGCGAGCTTTTCGGTTTGGGCCGGGCACACACGCGCGACGTCGGCCACGTCTTCGACCAGATGGATTCCGCCGTCAAGCTGGCCCATGGTGCCCTCCACTTCCGGGTGCCCCTTGTGGCCGATCATGATGAATTCAAAGCCGTCCTTGTGCAGCTTGGCCACTTCCACATGCACCTTGGTCACCAGCGGGCAGGTCGCGTCGAACACATGAAAACCGCGCGCCGCCGCTTCCAGTTGTACGGCACGACTGACACCGTGGGCTGAAAAAATCAGCGTGGCACCAGGCGGAACCTCGTCAAGGTCTTCGATAAAGATCGCGCCCTTGGCCTTGAGGTCGTTCACGACATAGGTGTTGTGCACGATCTCGTGGCGCACATAAATCGGCGCGCCAAACTTGTCCAGCGCACGCTCGACGATTTCAATCGCACGGTCGACGCCGGCGCAAAAGCCGCGCGGCTCGGCTAAAAGGACTTCGATACCGGGACTCACAGCACACCAATTACATGCACTTCAAACGTCACCGGCTGCCCAGCCAGCGGATGATTGAAGTCAAACAACACAGCCTCGCCGCGATCATCGCTGCGCAACTGGCGCACGGTGCCGGCAAAGCGGCCCTGGCCGTCGGGCGTGGGAAACTGCATCACGTCTCCAACGGCGTAGCTTTCCGCTGCGTCACCCATCTCCAGCAGCACCTGGCGCGCCAGCCACTGCAGCATGTCGGGGTTGCGCTCGCCAAAGGCAGCGCCCGCCGCCAGCTCGAATGTGGCCCGACCACCTTCCGGTAAACCGAGCAAATGGGCTTCCAGCGCTGGCGACAGGGCGCCGCTGCCCAGCGTCAGGGTGGCGGGCTTGCCAGCAAAGGTGTTGATCAAGTCACCTGCCGGCCCGGCCAGGCGGTAGTGCAGCGTGAGAAAAGAGCCCGATTCAACACAGATAAGGGTGTCAGTCATTAAGGAGTCCCGGATAAACTGCCGCAATTGTAAAAGCCAGCCCTATGCCCTTGAAAGACCTGCCCCTTGACGCCCAGCCGCGTGAGAAACTGCTCGCACGCGGCGCTAGCGCCCTGAGTGACGCCGAACTGCTGGCGCTGCTGCTGCGCACCGGCATCAAGGGCAAGGGCGTGCTGCAGATGGCGCAGGAGCTGCTACAACTCAAGCGCAGTGCGAGCGATGAAAACGACGGTTTCGATGGCATCGCCGGCCTGCTCACCGCCAGTGCCGATGACCTCAAACGCGTCAAAGGCCTGGGTCCGGCCAAGCGCGCCGAATTGGTTGCGGTGCTGGAACTGGCACGGCGCGCAATGGCGCAGCAGCTCAAGGCGCGCACCGTCTTTGCCAGCCCGGACGCCGTCAAGCACTACCTGCAACTGCACCTGGCAAACCGGGGGCACGAGGTTTTTGCCGTGCTTTTTCTGGACGTACAAAATCGCTTGCTGGCGCTGGAAGAACTGTTTCGCGGGACGCTGACGCAGACCAGCGTTTACCCGCGCGAGGTGGTGCTGCACGCTCTCAAGTACCAGGCGGCCGCCGTGGTGCTGGCCCACAACCACCCCAGCGGCACGGTGCAGCCCTCACGTGCAGATGAGGCGCTGACGCAAACCCTCAAGACCGCACTGGCGCTGATCGATGTGCGGGTGCTCGATCACGTGATCGTGGCCCCAGGTGAAGCGCTCTCGATGGCCGAACGGGGTTTGTTGTGAGCGCCAAACCCGTCAAAATAGCCAGCTTGGCCGGGCTCAAGCAGGTCAAGCGCGAGATCGAAGCC
>Ga0194060_10003514_pt1 | contig 11058 bp, 11 predicted proteins | sample SepL225m_MetaG_FD_163427 | JGI IMG/M metagenome (GOLD analysis project Ga0194060, IMG submission 163427) | Anoxic zone freshwater microbial communities from boreal shield lake in IISD Experimental Lakes Area, Ontario, Canada - Sep2016-L222-5m | ecosystem: Environmental > Aquatic > Freshwater >... | reverse complement strand
CGGCATCCTGTTTCTACGGGCTTCATAACACCAACATTCACGCCTGATGTGCGCAAGGCAGAAACAATTCCTGATGCTATGTATGTTTTCCCGACATGCGTGTCGGTCCCGGTAACGAATAAGCCTTTAAGCATATGGAGCCTTCCTAAACGATCCTGCTATCAAGATTAAACACCTGCCCGGACACATTGCGCATAAGTGACAGGTGATAAACGAAATCAGCGACTTCTTCCAAATCGGTAGATCGGCCGAGCGTATGCTCACGGAGGATACGATCTTGTAGCGAGCCGGATATTGCACTTCCCATATCCGTTAAGAGATAACCGGGCAGGACAGTGTTCACTTTTACGTTCTGAGTGCCAAATTCCTTTGCACATGCTTTTGTCAGGCCGATAAGTCCTGCCTTGGATGCCGAATAATTCGCCTGTCCTTCCCTGCCCTGAAGCCCGACAATGGATGCAATGCTGATGATATGGCCGTTTGCTCTATTGCACATATGTTGCGATACACCTCGTATGCAATGAAAAGCGCCGGTAAGATTCGTATCGATCACCTGGTCCCACTGTTCTTCCGACATGCGAAGCAGCGGCCCGTCATACGTCAACCCTGCATTGTTCACGAGCACATCGATGGCGCCCCAGTGTTTGAGCGTTTGCTCCACCATGTTTGCAACGTCATCTGTGCTCCGTACATCCATCTTAATAATGCGCGCCTCGCCTCCGGCTGCCCTGATTGCGTCGCCAACCATACAGGCGGCCTGTTCGTACTCCCGAAAAGCTATGATCACGCAGCAGCCTGCTGCGCCAAAGGTCAGCGCAATGGCTTTCCCGAGGCCGCGAGAAGCGCCGGTAACAATAATGACCCGTTTATCATTTGCCGAAGTCATCCTATACATCCCGTCTGTTTCAGTTCGGCAAAAGCATTCAAAGCGGAATCAATATCCATTGTGGTATGCAGCGCGGTTATCGTTGTTCTGATCCGGGCTGCGCCTTCTGCCACAGTCGGCGGTCGTATTGCTGTGGCAAATACACCTGAATCCAGTAACCGTGAAGATGCGTGCATTGCTTTTTCAGAGGTTCCGATTATGATCGGGATAATAGGCGATTCCGAATCTCCGGTATTGATGCCGATGGCTTTCAATCCCTGCATAAACCTATTCCTGTTAGCCCAGAGATTATTTCTGTGATCAGGTTCTTGTTCGACAATATCAAGAGCTGCGAGAGATGCTGCGCAGACTGCGGGCGGCAATGCCGTGCTGAAAATGAAACTGCGCGCGCTGTTAAGCAAATAATCAACCAGATTTCTGTCGCCGGCGACATAAGCTCCAAAGGAGCCGAGGGCCTTGCCAAGCGTACCCATCTGGATCGCGACACGGCCCGTGAGTCCGAAATGCTCCACCGTCCCCCGTCCTCCTGGACCAAGCACTCCAGTTGCATGAGCATCGTCCACCATCAGCATTGCATCGTAGCGTTCAGAGAGCGACACCAGCGCCGGCAGTGGAGCGATATCGCCGTCCATGCTGAAAACACCGTCTGTTACGATCAGCCTGCGGCGGGCATGAGCGTTTATCTTTAGAAGAGCTTCAACCTGGTTTATGTCCTTATGGCGGTAAACATGCACCTGCGCCTTGCTTAAACGACATCCATCAATAATGCTGGCATGGTTAAGGCCATCGCTCAAGATCACGTCGCCATTTGTCGCAATCGCGGGAATGACACCTATGTTTGCAGCATAGCCCGAATTGAACAGCAAGGCCGCTTCAGTTTCCTTGAACTGTGCCAGCCGTTCTTCAAGCTGACAATGCAAAGAACCAGTACCGGAAATAAGCCGCGAAGCACCCGAGCCAAAGCCGTATCTTTCCATGGCTTCGCGTGCCGACTGTCGTAGCTTCGGGTGATTAGCAAGCCCGAGGTAATCATTAGAACACATAAGGATCACCTTTTTGCTGTTTATGAGAACGTGTGACCCTTCCGCAGGCTCGGTAATATAAAGCCGTCTTCGAAGGCCTTTCTGCTCGATCTGCGAGAGCTCCAATTCAAACATGCCTATTCATTTCCCTGTTAAAGAATAATTCTGGTTCCATGGCAGCCGAACAAAGCCCGACGTTGTCGATCATGATATTAGCTTTTTCAAGATAGCGGATCAATGCTAGCAGATCAACCTGCGCATGACTGACAAAGAAAGCTCTGCCACCATGCGCATCGCCGCTTTGCTTAAAAAACGGGAATCGGATATAGCCCAGGCTTCTGGCTGCGATATATCCTGCCGTGTAATCGGGTTCATCCGACCAGCAGAGTTCCGCTACCATCCCCGGGGCATACGCCACCTTGGTTGCCAGCGCCAGCGCCTCACGCGTCCGGTAGTGCATCAGCCCGATATCGGCAAGCAGACGAGTGACCTGTTCAAGCGCCTCATCAGCCCAGTCGAACCGTGATGCGCGGATCCCGCGTTCCTGGTCAGGCTCAAGTCGCTCACCCGTGACAGCATCCAGGATCATTGCTCCGCGCATATTTGCACCTGAGGGCGCGGCGCCTTTGCTGAGCTGACAAAACGCTGTCTGGATTGCTGTAATTGAGACTCCTGTTGATAGAAGAATACGTGTAGCAGTTGCCCTGCTGCTCAACGCATCAGAAGCAGTGAGTGTGACAAGATCGAGGCTCGTCAGTTGTTCTATGGAGGCGGTGTCAATGGAATCAATAGCCACAATGGCCTGGTCAGGCCGCGCTCCACGCTGCATGGCGCGTGTGATGAGTTCGCGCACCATATCATCGATCCGTTCCTCAGATACGATCCGTTCGGCGCCGCATACATGCCGGTTCTTCACCGAGGCGTGCATGCGAATGCTGTATAGTTTTTCTTGTTTTGTCAAGCTAAGCCTCTTAGCAATGAATTATCCGCCGTTATCCGACTCTTATCCGATTTGATCCGTGTCAAAGAAGTGGATCCGATCCTGCCTGTTCTGTTTTGTCCAATTAACGCTGCAGTCCGAGGTCGTGTAGCATCTTAATATCATCAGATGGATTCAGGCCGATCGTGGTGAGATAGTTCCCGATCAAAAAACCGTCCGCGCCTGCCATAAAGATCATAGAATGGAGCGAACCCAGTGTGGAACCCCTGCCCGCGCAGATACGGATCTCTTTAGTTGGAAGCAGCAATCGAAACAAGGCAATGGCATGCAGCGCTTCAAGCGGCTTGATAGCTGCGATATTTTCAAGCGGTGTGCCTCTGATCGGCATTAGGAAATTGAGCGGAACAGAATCCACATCAACCTCTCTAAGCGTGATTGCCATTTTGATCCGGTCTTCCATGGTCTCACCCATCCCGAGGATACCGCCGCTGCAAATGGACAAGCCGAGTGAACGGCCCACCTGAAGCTGATCAATCCGCTCGTCATAACTGTGACTGGTGCAAACCCGCGGAAAGTGTTCTCGCGAGGTCTCGATATTGTGATGATAGCGGTTCAAGCCGGCCTGCTTCAAAAAAGCAAGCTGCTCCCTGCTCAATGTGCCGAGCGTTGCGCAAGGCGAAAGGCCGGCATCACGCACTCGTCCAATGCCCTTTGCAATATTTTCGAGGTCCTCGTCCGTATCTATGCCGCGACCGCTGGTGACGATGCAGAACCGCCTGGCGCCGTTCTTCTTGGCACTCTCTGCTGCCTTTCCCATCTGGTCAACGGAAATAAGTGGGTAAACTGGCGCCCCCGTAGAATGGTGTGAAGATTGAGCGCAGTATTTACAATCTTCGCTGCAGGCTCCAGACTTGGCATTGACGATTGAGCAGATATCTACAACGTCTTTACGAAAATGTTCCCGGACCCTTGTGGCAACTGCGAAGAGGCCTATGAGGTCCGGACCGATGGCACTGGACAAAACAACTGCGTCCTCATAGTTAACAGTTTTGCCTTGTAAGGCAGTATCTACTGCATGAGATAAAGATTCTTTAAAAGAAGTGGCCATGGAAGGGTTTTACCTGATGATGGGAGGATTGTCAACTTGTTTATGGCGTAGCGGTTAACAGTGGCAATCAATATTCTACAGCTTGTTGATGCCGTTCCTGCAGACACCTTCATTACGTTCGATTCGCTGCTGGATGATCTTCATATTTTTGAGGTGCTTTTCGTTGCCAAAGTTCCAGGAGGACTGATGCCACAGGTGAAATATGATGGCATTATTGCGCAACGTCCTGATCTTCTTGCCCTGATTCAGTGCTCTGATACCGAGATCATTATCCTCCGCCGAACCATCAAGAAAATCTTCATCGCAACCATTGATCGCGATAAAAAGTTTTTTGTACATACTCAGATTGCATCCCCATACCCCGTCCCGGGTGATCCGGTCGCGGTGGAGCGCCGTTCTCACAAATCGGTTCGTGATCCTGATTGCTTCCTCGACTTTACGGGAATTGCCCGAAACAGAATCCCATAGGAGCCGGAATCCGATAGAGTTCAAAACCTTTTTGTTTGCCAGTAATTCTTCGGTAAGTTCTTTGCCGATCTCCGCCCGCTTGCCGCTCAGGATCGTATCCGGATCACTGGCTGCAACATGCGCACGGACATAGTGGCGATGCGCCATGCAGTCGCCATCGATGAACACCAGGTAATCTCCATTCGCTTGCCGCACTGACTCGTTCAGGATTCGGGGCTTTCTAAAGCCAACGTCCTCCTGCCACACATGCCTGATCGGGAAAAAGCGCTCAAGGCACTTTTGCATCTCCTGGATCGCGGTGCGAGTTTCAAGCCCGCTACCATCATCGGCGATCAGCACCTCCGACGGAAGCTGACTTTGCAAAGAAAGGCTTAACAAGCATAATTTCAACGCCTGAGGGCGGTTATAGGTGGGAACAATCGCGGTGATTTTCATGACTTGCCCTTTATTTTCTTATCGTTGCATGCAACACTACTTCACGGATGTTGCTGTTTCAACTGGCAACCAGCATCGTTTTGTGAAATCAAACTGCTTCACGACCCTCGCGGGAACTCCTGCTGCAATCGAATACTCAGGGATAACGCCCTTGACAACGGAATTGCAACCGATTACCGACCCGCGGCCGATTTTGGTGTTCGGCAGAATTGATACAAACTCACCGATCCAGACGTTGTCCCCTATTTCCACCGTTCCATCACAGGTAATCAATCTGCTAAGCGGAGGAACATCTGGTTCTTCGTGTTGGGCAGCATGAACGGTGTCATAGTACCCGTGATTGTGGTCCGTAATAAATACTTTGCTCGCGATCAGGACATTATTTCCAATGGTGATGCGGTTCGCGCATCCGATATGCACATCGTCATTAATGACCACATGGTCGCCAATTTCCACTTTATGCTGCCACTCCCTTTTATGCTCCGTAACTTCAAGCCGTAACCTGTGGCCGGCAGTAAACTTATACCCGACCTTGATATAGGAAAGCCCCCTGATGTAGGGAAAAAGTTCAATGTTCAGCCGCCTTCCGCAGTTTAGTTTTCTGGCGAGCAACCAGTTGGATATCTTCTTAAGCCTCCTGACCACAACATACTGCACGGTCATCAGGAATCCGTTATATTTGTAAAATCGCGCCAAACCCATCAGCTGTTCCTTCCCGGTGTCGATGCGTTATGAAAGAACTTTTTCGAACATTGCGTCTCGATAGCGCCCAAATCGTTTCGAGGTTTTCGATAATTCCCTGATGATGAACATATGGAAACGAACCATGGGAAGGGGCAGAACCATGGCCGGAACAGAAAAAAGCCAGAAATTAACATACCCACCTAACACAGGATACAGTGTTGCAAAGTAATCCTCCTGATGATAATTGCCGGGATTCTTCCTCAGCGTGCGGATATAATTCGGGAAAAATGAAAAAAGGAGCCGCCTGTTGATGATCCTGAAATATGCTTTATCAACGCCTTGTGCAGCGAATATATCAAAGACCTTGTTGAGATTGACGCCAAAGACCTTGCATATTTTATAGCCGCCGGTGTTATCGCTCTTTGCTGCGATCGTCCATTGTTCCATATACGCATTCTTCGGAGCATTGAAAAGCGCCGAAAATGTCCATGACAATTGAATCATATTCGTATTGTTGAATTGTTCAATAGCAAGGTCTTTGTTCACGAGTGTTTTGTTCACAATATTTCCGGATAAAAAAGTAAAAAAGTAGTTAACTTTTTTAACAAACCTTTTACGGTCATCATAGACAATGGATATTTTTGAGTTTCGCTTTGGAGTTTCAGCTGCAAAATCCCGTCGATAGGGATAGGAATTGAGGTGCACTACCCCGTAGTCGCCGGTTTTGAGCAGGCTGACAATTCTGGAAAGAGCGTCATCGACGAGAACATCATCATCGGCAAGAACAAGAACATACTTAGCCCGGGCAAGCTGGAAAGCCTGTGTAATATTATTGTCAGCGCCAATATTTTCACTATTCTTAACATAGGATATGGGAAATCCTGCTGAAATGTATTTTTGAACAATCTCTGCAGTATTATCAGACGAAGCATTGTCGGAAACGATTACCTCGAGATACTGCTCATTACCGGACATCTGCTTGCTTATTTGCGCCAGGCACAGGTCAAGGAAAGCACTTCTGTTATACGTGGGAATTGCCACAGATATAAGCTTTAACTCAACATCCCCGCGCCTGTTTTTTATTTCTTCTGGTTTCATATCCGCCTATAGAGCCGGTCATCACTGAACTGCGATTTATGTACTTATCCTGGCGCGTCTTTCTTTCTATACAGATATTCATACTCATCCATATCCGGATTAACGCCGGCATTCCAGAGGGCAGGCATTTTGTAGATCAACGCAAACTGCGCCGGATCGATGCCGAATTCATCAGCAGTAACGAGACTATGCCGCGTATGATTGACGTGTAATATGTATTTTCGTGTCATTCGTGACAACAGTGCAATGTAGTGCGTAATCGTTTCAGGAGCCATCTCCGCAAGGCTGTAGGAATTGAAGGCCAGGTCAACGCTGTTGTCAGCCAGTTTATCCATTTCGAAATTGGGCATGATAAGTATATCGCTGCTGGCGATGCATTCAGGCGTGAGTTCAGCTTCACCGAAAAGAACTATTTTCTTTTCAGGAAATGAGTTCAAAAGATAATACGCCGTTAAAGCCATGTTCTCAGGCAGATCAAAATCGATGTAGGTGAGATTTGACTGGTCCCTGAGAAGATAGTAGGCCATCCCCCCATAGCCCCCGCCTATCTCTACCACGATCCTTGTTTGTGACGTCTCTGTCAATCTTCCGATCGTACTGGCATAATAATGCAAATAGTCCGATCCAGCTTTGACCATGTGGCCATCAATCGAGCAGTAGTACGGATTGCCAATGGCCGGAGACGATAGCTCATCAAGAGACGCATTCCGTCCCATGAGGCTGCGCCACAGTTTCATCCGGTGAAGGCCGGAAAAAAGGTGCATTTTTTTGTATTTACGCAGTATCCGTTTGCCAAAAAAATGTTTTCCCATATCGGTCGGAAGGCCGATCAAGCCCGCGCTACAGGGATCGCGCCAAAAGTTCTGATAGATCTTTCGCAAGGCCGGGATATCCTCATTCGACAATGCCTGCATTACCGTTTTCAGCTGTTTTTCATAGATCGGCAGCCATTCATTTCCGACCTGGTAGAAACCGGGGGCGCTCTTCTGGGCGGCTTTTGCCTTGTTGTAAGCCGCAACGATGCGTTTAATGATCTCGATGTCGTCAAGTTCTTTCCGATTGTCTACATAACAGTGCTCGACAAGATCGAACTCATAATTCTTATCCGACATGAACTCCCATGCCTTGAGCAAATAGAGGGCCTGCAATCGTTTTTTGGCGGCATATTTATCAACTCTTCTGCTGTATTTTGTTTTTATAAATCTTGCCAGCTTCGTAAACATAAATCACTCCGGTTTCACTATTAATCTTATCATTACACCAGAATATGCGCCGACTCTTCGACAATCGATTCCAAGGATGTCTGCGTGGGTACGTAGCCAATTTGGCCTATTCGCCTGTTCAGAGAAAAGTAATTGCTTTTGCTCCCGGTAACTGATGCGACCGTGTGCTCCTTCTCGATCACATACTGCAATTGATAGGTGCGGGCAAAATAATCCAGCAGTTCAAATTTACTCGTCGGCTTCAGGCTAAACACATCATACACGTCATTCAGCGCGTGTTGAGCAATGCACCGTTCGACCGCAGAATAAAGGTCGAACGGGCTTACGAAATCGCGAGCCATGTCTTCCGGCCCGGTCGTCAGTATGCGCCGTTCCTTTACGCATGCAATGATCTCTGCCATAAAATACTGTGACGAAAGGTTAATGAAGCGGCTAAAATATGCGAACACCCTCAGGTCAACGACATTGAACCCGGCCAGAGAGCGGTGTTTAGCTTCAGAGTTAATCTTGGCAATCCGATACCAATCGCTTAAATCAAGGTGGTTTACCTTGATCAATGATGTGCTGGACTCCTCTGCAGGTTTTTGAAACTCGCGCCCATATACCGCACCACTGCTGAAATTAATATACAGAACTCCAGGATGCTTATCAAGGTAGTCAAGCATCATATTATCGTACGTTTCCGTTAAGCGGAAAATGGTGGGAGCTGCGCAATGCATCAGCGCAGTCTGGCCGATGCCGATGCAATTTATTATGACATCGTAATCGCCCCCTGACAAATCATTGAGTGCTCTGATCGGGTATTTTATCTCGAGAGCGATCGCAGCCATGAATGCCTTGACCGGATCAACAGAACGCGCAAACAAAACGAGGTCGCGATTCCGGGCTTGAGCATAATGATAGATCAGGCCTTTCGCAATATGGCTTGTTGCCCCTACTATCGCAATATTTATTCTGGCCGGCATAACCATTTGCCTTAAAGTTATCTTATCTGTCGAGTGTTTTATGGAACCAGGCAAGGGATTTTTTTATGGTATCATCAATATTCACCTTGATCACCAGTCCGAGGCTGTTCCGGCACAAGGTATCGTCGGGAATAAATGTTGACCTGTCTTCATTCAAATCTTTTATCAAAATTGCCGATTTTGTATTTGAGTATTGTTTGATCTTCGCGGCTAAATCCTTTAAGGAGATACCATAAGGGCTGCCAACATTGTATGCGATCCCGGGATGCCCATCAACAAGTATGCGCAATAACCAATAGGCCATATCACTCGGATACATGTAGCTGCGCATGGGCAACCCGTTGCCGATAATGCGGATGGTGTTATTCATCAGGGCGTCACGGATAAAATTGTTTACCGCCCATGGTTTGTCGAGATACTGATAAGGGCCGATAAATGCGAAGGGCCGCACATTTACCACCGGTATTTTATAAAGGCTCCAATAAGCACACCCAAGGGTTTCTGCATAGCGTTTTGCTTCCGGATAAGCGGAAGTGATCGTATTGCAGTTCAGCGTTCCAACACTGTCTTCCGGTATAGCAGCAAGGCCCTCCCGCTGTTTTCCGTAGATTTGACCGGAACTGAGATTAATGATCTTTTTTAAGCCTGCCAATTTAAGCGCAGCTTCGATCACCCTGTTCGTCCCTTTTGTTATCGTCTCCATCACCCCAAGAGGATTGGAAACATGTTGCCTGTTGTCCGGCGAACCGGCGGCATGGACAATGTAGGAAACATCACTCGGAATATCTATAATGTTCTGCACGTCCATCGCAAGCAGCTGTATATCTTTACGCGCCGCCAGATGGGGCGCCTTCTCTTTAAAGCTGTTTGGATCCCGCGATACAACGATCACCCCCGTGTTAAAGGAATGATGGTCATTCAAATAGGCAATCGTTTCCACCAGCCATGTGCCGACAAATCCGGTCCCGCCGGTAATGTAAAGCATCTGATTTTTGAGCGCCTCCAGCATCTGCACTCCAGGCTCGATCACTTCTCCGCAATCGGTTCTGACCATCTCGACCAGTTTGTTGTGCATTATCACCTCGTTTGTAACCTGTTCTTCAAAGCCAGGGCAACTTCCACAATGACATCTTCTTGCCCTGCGACGACTTTTCTTTTCCCGAGCTCAAACAGTATGTCCCGCGGATCGACACCCTGTTCCCTGGCCGCGACCATAACATGTTTTGCGAATCCGGAGAACACACCGGCTAAGCCACTCACAATGCTTTCATTCGTAATATTTGGCAATATTTTCGTGAAGTATGTCTCAATGAGTGAGGCCGCATCAAGCACCTTATAAAGGTCGATATTGGTCGTGTACCCCATTTTTTCCAATACCGCGACAAGAACCTCAAGCTGAGCGTTGCCGGCGCCCGCTCCGAAACCTCGCGCCGAGGCGTCCAGCATTCTTGCTCCGGCAGCAACTGCCGCAACGGAATTGGCAATGGACATGCCCAGGTTATTATGAGCATGAAAGCCAATCGGTACATTCAAATGCGAAGCCAGATAGCCAATGCGTTCAGTAACATCGCCCGGGAGATACGCGCCCGCTGAATCCATGATCACAATGCCTTCCGCTCCATAGGACTGCATCTTGCTCGCTTCTTCAAGCAGAAGTTCTTTTGAAACCATGTGGCTCATCATGAGCACGCCATACACTTCTTTTCCCTTTTCCCGGGCAAAGCTGATGTGCCGTTCGGTAATATCAGCCTCCGTGCAGTGAGACGCGACTCGCACAACATCAACACCAATTGCAAATGCGATTGCCAGATCCTTTTTTATTGTGGCAAAGCCCGGGATGACATGGATGCCCAATTTTGAATTCTTGAGGTTCTTCTTTGCGGTCTCCAGCATCTCCTGATCATCAATGAGACTTAATCCCACCTGTAAGGAGGACGCACCAAGTCCGTTGCCATGGCCGACCTCGACAATCGGAATGCCGGCGGCATCAGCGGCAAGACAGTATATCGCGATCTGTTCTCTGGTCAGTTGGTGGGATATCGCGTGCGAGCCATCCCGCAAAGTCGCATCACTTATAATGATATTCTTCATATCAATTCCTCGCGCCTGAAATAATCCCGGCAAACTCTTCAGCAACCGTGATCGCTGCGCAGTTGATAATATCAAGGTTGCCTGCATAGCTTGGCAAATAGTCGCCTAAGCCCTTGACCTTTACCGACATCATGATCC
>Ga0194060_10003513_pt1 | contig 11059 bp, 8 predicted proteins | sample SepL225m_MetaG_FD_163427 | JGI IMG/M metagenome (GOLD analysis project Ga0194060, IMG submission 163427) | Anoxic zone freshwater microbial communities from boreal shield lake in IISD Experimental Lakes Area, Ontario, Canada - Sep2016-L222-5m | ecosystem: Environmental > Aquatic > Freshwater >... | reverse complement strand
GCCATGACCATTATCCAGGCCGCCCTCAAAATGATGACGGAGATGGCCACCTTCAGTTCCGCCCATGTGAGCGGGAAGGAAGGCTGACAGGACTTGCCCACTCCCTACTCAACCGGTTCTGCCGTTGGCTCTGAGCGTGAAAAATGACATGGTGACAGATATCCAGACAACATTCGATGGCAATATGAAGTGTTCGCTCCACAAATCGCTGACTCCGGATGTCAGTTGAAAATGTTTCCAATCGCATATCCTGTACAGACCCCAAATCCCGGTGATAACTATCAAGATTCTAAAGCAACCGATTTAATAGTGCGATATCAACCATGTGCCAACCTCCGGACTCGCTGTTCCTGAAAATAAATGGCGTCCACGTAATCCTTGAACGCGGCCAGTTCATACAATCGGCGCTCCATCGGCGAGGCTTCAAAGAGCCGCATCCCATCGCGAATCACCTCATGCTGAAGGATGGCAGACGCACGGTTCAACACAACCACATCCACAGGCTTCTGGACAGCCTCAGACAGTCTGTCAGCCAGTCGCAGGTCAACAAGGAGATCCTCCTGCCCTCTGACAACGATTCCGATATCCACATCGCTATCAGGACGCGCTTCATTACGGGCCTGCGATCCAAAAAGATATGCCAACCGGACTTCAGAATGCTCACGGCAAAATTCTGCGAGAAGCGCTGTCAGCGTTTGGGATATCACATTCATAACGGCATTAAACGCGCCACGGCTCAAACGGTCAAGCTTTCTACCTCTATCGAACGGGTGCGATTGCAATATTTTGCATTCGCACCCCTATCGAACTGTCGCGCCTATTGCTCTTGATTCTCAGTCTTTGATAATCCATAACGAAAGTTTTTTCCGCCTTTCACAGCCTTTGTTTGCCTTTTTACTGATTTTTTCGGGGCTGCTTTAGTCTCCACTGATTTTTTCTGTTTGGGCTTGGCCGTCGCCTTCACCATTTTTTTAACCGGCGGCTTGGGGATCACCAGCGGGATCTCCGGCTCACCTGCCATTTCAATCCCAAACACACTGCCCACCTCTGCACTGTCGAGCACGGCCACGCCTGCGGTCCCTTTCCCCTTCGTCAGCGCCTCCACTGCACCTGACTGGCTGACCAGTTCTTTGTGGTCTACATGCCGCAGCATGAACAGTAACTCGGGCTTCTCGTCCAGCCTTGCGCCAACCCCATACAGTACCGCCGCCACATGCTTGCACATCTCCGCCCAATCCGGACAGGAGCAGTCCAAATCAATCTCGGACGGCTTCGGGAAAAGTCCACCCGCCTTGCTGGTCATAACCCCCATGACCCGCTCGGAAAGTTTTCCCGCTAAAAGCTCCATCAGGGAACCAATAGAACCTGCGCATTCCTTGCGAAGACGGTCCCATTGCTTCTTATCCACCGGTTTAATGCCAATCTTGATCTTATAGAGGGAACTTCCGCTTACAAGAGCCTCAATCTGTCCACGCTGGATATCAAGGTGCAAAACAGATCCGTTCCGAACATAGGAGCGCCCTCTCGGAAGGCGATTCGAAAAGTCGCTGTAGGATTCGAGGTTCTCGCACCACGCCTTGCCCCAAAAGGTGCGGGCAATGGTTTTCCCGTTCAATTGCACGGGTTGATGTGTGGCGCCTTTTTTTAAAAGTTTCGCGGCCGCTTTTGCCGCCTTTTCCTTCCGCACAGCTACCGGCACATAAGGCGGATACATATCATAGCGGCTATAACTTCGTCGTCCCCATCTGCTCATATTTTTGTCCTTTTATTGATTCGTACTAATAATCCAGAGAGCCCGCCCGCTCTATGTCCAATGAGACAAATTTCATCAGTTCCGCATTGCTCATTTCTGTCAGCTTGACCTCTCCACCTTCTCCATCCACCACATCGCGCGCCAGGGCTGCTTTCTCTTCCAGCATCACATCAATTTTCTCCTCAAAAGTACCACGGCAAACAAATTTATGCACCAGCACATTCCGTTTCTGCCCGATGCGAAAGGCCCGGTCGGTGGCCTGGTTCTCAACCGCCGGGTTCCACCAACGGTCAAAATGAATCACGTGCGAGGCGGCCGTCAAATTCAACCCCGTCCCACCCGCTTTCGTGGTCAGAACAAAAAATGGCGGCCCATCCTCCGCTTGAAAGGTCTCCACCAAGCGACGCCGATCCTTGACCGGAATGGCCCCATGGAGAATCAGCCCCGGTCGCCGGAACACTTCGGCTAGACAGGACGCCAGGGGTTGCGTCATTTCCTGGAACTGGGTAAATACCAACGCCTTTTCCTGACGCGAAGCGATCTCCATAGCCAATTCGCGCAGGCGTATGAATTTCCCGCTCTCATCGTGACTGTACGTCTGATCACGCAGCCAATGTGACGGATGGTTGCAGATTTGCTTGAACCGCATGATGTATCCCAGCACCAAGCCGCGCCGCGCGATTCCATCAACTTCCTCCAGCTTGGTTCTCATTTCATTGACCGACTGCTCATAGAGCGCCGCCTGTTTCCTTGACAGCGAACAATAGGCCTTGATCTCCGTCTTGTCGGGTAAATCGGCAATCACCCGCTTATCTGTCTTGAGGCGTCGGAGAATGTAGGGGCGCACCAAATTCCTTAATGACCCCAGTCCTTCGCTGTTGCCCGCGCTCTCTTTGATGAAATCATTGAAGCGTTTAGCTGACCCCAGTAAGCCGGGATTGAGATAATCAAATAGTGACCACAAATCACCCAGCCTGTTTTCTATAGGCGTTCCTGTGAGAGCAATCCGATGCACTGCGCGAAGTTCTTTCACCGCCTTGGTCTGGCGGGCCGCCGGATTCTTGATGGCCTGCGCTTCGTCAAGGATGACTAAATCCCATTCCTGCCGGCGCAACGCCTCCCACCGCGCCACCATGCCGTAGGTAGTCACCGCCAGATCACAGCCTTTTACTGCTGAAGCGACGTCCTTCTGGATGTGCCGCCAGTCTTCAGATGGCATGTCCGAGGGATGCAGTATACGCGCTTTAAGCGACGGAGCGAACCGCTTGATTTCGGCCTGCCAATTTGCCATGAGCGAGGCCGGGGCAACCAGAATGCTGGTCTTTCCGGCTTTCGCGCCACCTTCATGTTTCCGGGCTGCGAGCAAGCCCAACACCTGTATCGTTTTGCCCAGACCCATATCGTCAGCCAGACAGGCCCCCAAACCCAAGGTATTCATGAACCTCAACCACTCAACGCCTGTCTGCTGATAAGGCCGTAACACGTCGTCAAGCCCGTGCGGAATCTTGCTGCCGCCCAGACGCGCTGGATCACGAAGTGCGGCCAGCGTCTCCTCAAGCCAAGCACCAGCCTGCAACCCTAGCCATGGCCGGGTTTCAGGGGTGACCTCACCCATCCCAGTTTCTGCTTCGATCTCAAGCCCAGCCAGCATCCGCAAGGCCTCGCCGAAGGACACACCCTGACCTGCCGCCGCCTCGGCCTTTTTCCACTGGTCTAATGTTTCACGCAATTTTTCGGGGTCAGCCTCCACCCATCGGCCACGAATCAACACCAACCCGCTGGAGGCTTCCATCAGGGTTTTCCAGTCTTCTGGTGTTAAGGCATCGTCTCCCAAAGTTACCCCCACATTGAAATCCAGCAGGGCATCCATACCCAGTCCAGCCTTCCGCGTATCACCTACCCTGACACTCACCATGGGGCGGGACGGACGCTTACCGCCCCAACGATCAGGCATCCGAACCACCACGCCATTTTCCTCAAAGACCGGAATCTCCTTGAGGAATTGAAAAGCCTGTTCCGGCTTCCACGCCAGAGGCTTGAAAATAGCTCCACTCTCCACTAAATTCTTCAACCATGAACTTTTTCCAGCACACCTGTGAACTGGCGAAAGAAGCTTCAATAACCCGATCCGCTGATCTTCACCCACATTTTCGCGTAACGCCTGACCCAGCGGACGGTGCTGAATTTGCCCGCTAGATGAGACTCCCATGGAATAGGTGGCGAGAAATGCAAACGGAAACTCATGGTTCTTGGGATTTTCAGCCAGATGAAAACATACCCGACCCACCATTCTCCAAACAGGACTAAGTCCTTTCAAAAATAATTCTGATCCACCCTCACAGCGGCCTGCTTGCAACCTTGTCTCTGCATCCAAAACACCCCAGAGTGCCTTGACAATATCTACAGACAGATATTCCCCCCCCACCATGGGTGGCGCATGATCAACCAGATCCGACAACTCAACCTCCGGAGGCAGCCGCGTAGGCGTTGTCAGACCCAGGATATCCGTTCTGTGGCAGAACTGGGTCAAGTACAGCCGGGTAAATTTTCGCCAGAAAGAGGGCACGGCTGGTAATTGCGTGTCTGCCTCACGGGAGGCTAGATGCAGAAGTCCGGCGGTGACACCGGCGAAAAAGGCAGCGGCAACACGTCCAACGGCTGATTCCACCGGCCACATTTCCCCATCACGGGCAGTCCAAAGGAGATGCCCTTGCGGATTGAGCGCAAGGGTCGGATATTCCGCCGGTTCAGTCATGGTGCTGACATTCTTTAACATCAATAAACGTCCTTAATTTGAAGAATTACAGCAAATTTAGCGATCCAACACAATGCTACACTCGAACAAAACATTGCCAGTTTGTCTGGCAAAACGATATCTTACCGCCCATGAAAACCCTCTATAACCTACTGCTGCGGACAACCATCAGTCTGCTACTGACGTTTGTTATGCTTGAAGCTGGCCTAGCCTGGCTTTGCTACAGCGGACGGCTTAAAATCGCCAAGCCTTCTTATTGCCTGAGCAATATCGGCTCACGCTTCTGGGCGGATAGCAATCCCTTCTTCGGTGTCTGGCATGATCCGCACTCTTCCTTCAAACACGTTTCACCGGATTATAGCCTGACCTATCATGCGAATGCCCAGGGCATGAGGGATAAGGAACGCGACCTGAAATCCCATGGGAAGAAGCGGGTGGTCATCCTCGGGGATTCCTTTATCGAGGGCTGGGGCTTGCCTTCCGAAGACCGCCTGAGCGACCGCTTGGAGCGAATGACGGGGCTTGAACACCTGAATTTCGGGACCTCGGGCTCGTTTGGGCCTACCCAATACCTGATGCTCTACACCCATCTGGCAAAATCATTCGAGCATGATGCCCTGATCATTGCCATCCTGCCCGACAATGATTTCCTGGATGACGATTATGAGTACGGCCGCATCATGCATGGGGATCGAGTCCGCCCTTTTTTCACCGGCACCAAGCCAAACTACGAACTTCTCATCACAAAACCACAAGTCCCCTCGCCCAGTTCCAAGCTTCTGGAACAGGCCCTTTTGAACCTCACGTACACAGGCAACCTTATCAAGCATTTCAAGAGTCTCTCTCGACACCATCAGGCAACCATCCCCGCCAACTACGCAGGGTATTTTGACTTTACCCCCGCCCAATGGGACCGCATGGAAAAAGTACTGCAGGAATTCCGGCTGGCCGCCCCCTCGCTTCCCATTCTGGTGCTCACCATTCCCTGCGATACCGACATTCAGCGTACGGAGAAAATGGGCGAGGCGCCCCTTCCCCTGAAAATGCGGACCCTCTGCAAGACCTTGGGGGTGCAATATCTTGATCTGATGCCGGCCATCAGGGCAACACCGGAAGGCTGGCAAGCCTGCTATCTAAATACAGACCGGCACTGGAACGCCCGTGGCAATGAAGTGGCGGCAGAGGAAATCAGTAAGCAATGGGCAGTGGTCAGTAAGCAGTGGCTATAATCAGACAGCAGTGGAGTGGGCAGTGCTTAGTGCAGGAGTTATTGCTTACTGCAAACTGCTCACTGCCTACTGTTCACTGCTCACTGACTTCCGCGGCTTCCCCTTTACATCTGAAGTATGCTTTTCGGGAAGCAGAGAAAGCGTCAGGTCGCCGAATTCGGAATCCACCGTCATCGGGCCATTCTCAAGCGGCGCCAGGAATTCTTTTCCCACCTGGGCAAAAGACTGGGTCTGGGTCAGTTCAATCATGCCGACACGCGGCGCGAGCACTCCCAGTTTTTCGTTGAGCAGATTGACAATCGCCCGCGGATTGATCTTATCGCTCCAGCCCACGCTCAGACGGACCCACTGACTACCCCGCGGCGCGAGGCGCAAGACGGGAACGGGTTCTTCCTGACTGCTGGCGGACATGGCTTCCGCGCGCCGTTCGCGCATGGGCTTGGAGTCAGGCCTCGACTGCTTCTTGGCCGTAACGACAGGCAAAGCCTTGGCCGCGGCAACGGGCGTGATCTTGGGCATCGCGACGGGCAGAGTTCTGGGTAACACCTTCGGAGCGCTGGCAATCACAGGGGCAGGCTTTGCCACCACGGCTTTGGGACTGTGCGAAGTCATATTCACCGGCGGGGTCATCGTTGGCCGCGGAGCGGGCTTAACAATCTCAAGCGGCGCACCCTTGACGGCGGGCGGGGCATCACTCTTACCGCTTCCCCCAGTGGCCATCACAAACAGGGCGGCGGCGATATCGGTGGAGGAGAACCCCTCCTCCAGCAACCGATCGACAAGCGGCATTTGCACTGCAAACGCATTTTCACGCAAAACGTTACGCACCTTTTCAATCAAAACATCGGTCCGCTTATCCTCAACCTCGCCCATGGTCGGCATCTTGCCGCGAAGAATACGGGTGCGCGTAAACCGCTCAATGAAGGGAAGCTTGTAAATGTCACGACCGGACACAAACGTAAGCGCCATGCCACGCTTGCCCGCACGCCCGGTCCGGCCAATGCGGTGCACATAGTCCTCCGCATCATAAGGGATGTCATAATTGACCACCACCTCCAGATCATCCACATCGATCCCGCGGGCGGCCACATCGGTGGCAACAAGAAACTCAAATTCGCACTTCTTGAACTTATTCATCACGCGCGTACGCTGCACCTGGGGAATGCCACCGTGCAAACGATCGGCCGAAAAACCCTGGGCAAGCAAGGTGTCGGTAAGCTCATCCACCATGCGCTGGGTATTGCAGAAAATGATGCCGAGCCGGAAGCCATGATAGTCAATCAATCGCAGCAAGGCGGCCACTTTATGAATGTGCTGAACCTCGTAATACCATTGCTCAACGGTGGAAACAGTGGCGGTTTTCTGCTCCATGCGGATTGGCTTGGGATCACGTGAATACCGCTTGATGAGCTCACGAATGGGCGGCGACATGGTCGCGGAAAAAAACACGGTCTGGCGTTCGGTCGGAGTGGAATCCAGGATTTTGCCGATATCATCCCGGAACCCCATATCCAGCATCCGATCCGCCTCATCCAGAATGACCATGCTCACCTGATCGAGCTTCAGGGTGCCACGGTCGATATGATCCAGGATCCGGCCGGGCGTACCGATGACGATCTGGACACCTTTCCGCAATTCAAATAACTGGCGGTCATAGGAGGCGCCGCCATAGATGGGCACCGAATGCACGCCCTTCTTGTGAATGGAAAGTTTATGAACCTCCTCCGCCACCTGGGTGGCCAGTTCACGGGTCGGACAGAGAATCAGCACTTGAACCAAGCGACTGGCCGCGTCCACTTTTTCGATGGCAGGAATCGCAAACGCAGCGGTTTTTCCCGAACCGGTTTGTGACTGTCCTACAACGTCATTCCCGGCGAGCAGGACGGGAATGGCGGCCGCCTGAATGGGCGAAGGCTGCTCAAAGCCAAGCGCCTCAACGGCTTTCAGAATGGCAGGTGACAGCCCAAGGGCTGCAAAAGTGGGCTTTAGCGGTGTCTCAATCTTTGTATCCATAGTTTTGAATGCTACTTTTATTACCTCAAACAAGCGAGAGTAATAAAATCAGTATCCAGGATTCAGGATTCAGGATTCAGAATAGAGGACACAAAAGACATCATCAATTAAATACAGATCCGCAGTTTCAATCTTCTGAATCCTGGATCCTGAATTCTGAATCCTCGTGCGCGCTACTGTGCAGCAACGCCTTTGATCACATACCCGCCGGATTTCTCGTCACGCTCAAGGTCAAAGATGCCACGGTCCCGGGCCTCATCCAGCAACTGATTGAATGAGCGGAAGCCATAATACGACTCACTGAAGCCGGGCTTGCGGCGGCGGAGGGTCTGCTTGATCATGGAACCCCAGATTTTCTCACCTTCTCCCCGTTCCTCCAACAGGGCCTCATAGGTTTCAACCAGCAGATCAAATGCCTCGTCTTTCTTATCCTTGGGCTCCTTCGAAGCCGCGACAGGCGCTTTGACCGCGGGGGCATCGGCCCGCGTCGGCTTACGCACAACACGTGGACGGGGCAGAGCCCGCCGAACCAGATCATCGTAGTAAATGAACTCATCACAATTGGCAATCAACAGCTCCGAAGTTGAGTTTTTTGCACCCACTCCGATCACAATCTTGTCATTTTCGCGCAGTTTGCTGACCAGCGGGGAAAAGTCCGAATCCCCGCTGATGATGACAAAGGTATCCACGTGACTCTTGGTGTAACAAAGATCAAGCGCATCCACCACCAGCCGGATGTCGGCCGAGTTTTTACCGGATTGCCGGACATGCGGGATTTCAATCAGTTCAAACGATGCCTCGTGCATCAGGCCCTTGAACTCCTTGTAGCGGCTCCAGTCGCAGTAAGCTTTCTTGACCACAATGTTGCCTTTCAGCAGGAGACGTTCGAGCACCTTGCTGATGTCGAAGGGTGGATAATTCGCATCGCGTACCCCAAGGGCAATATTTTCAAAATCACAAAAAAGGGCCATACTTTTTGTTTCGGCGCGCTGGGTCATAGATCATATCTCCTTGGGCCTTTATGGCTATACGGGAAACAATACCGCTGTTTCCCCATGGCGTCTACCTTCTCGTAATCGTAATCCTTTCCCCTTCATGACCAGACCATGGGCAGAACATGATTAAGATTACGATTAAGATTATGACTACGACTCCTCCTCTGATATAATAAAAAGATGCCAAATGACTACACAATGATTGAGACGCCTCATGATCTTGAGGACCTTGTCGAAAGACTTTTGAAGCAGCCCTGCATTTCTGTTGACACTGAATTTGTATGGGAACGGACGTTCTATGCCCAACTCGGCCTGATCCAGGTCGGCACACAGGACGGGGCCTGTTTTCTTATCGATACCGTCGCCTTAAATGACCTGTCCCCCTTTGGAAAAATTATCGCAGACCCAAGGATCGAAAAAATTCTGCACGATGCACCCCAGGACCTCATGATTCTGCGGCGCGCCACAGGAGCCGTCCCGCAGAACGTCTTTGACACCCGTTTGGCCGCAGGGTTTTCCGGGCTGAGCAGTGAGACCTCGCTGCAAAATTTGTTGGCCAATTTACTCGATATCCAGTTACCCAAAGGTCATACCCGCGCCAACTGGATGGCCCGCCCGTTATCAGGCGAACAATTGGATTACGCCGCTGATGATGTTCGCTACTTGCCCCGTGCAGCAGACCTCATCCGCCAAAAAGCCAGGGAGGCAGGCATTGAAATCTGGCTGACCGAGGAGCTTAAGTTACTTGATGAACCCTCGCTTACCGAAGAGCGGAGCCACATGGAATCCTACCGCCGGATCCGTGCGGCGGGACGGTTAGGTGCCCGCAGTCTGGCTGTGTTGCGGGAGCTTGCGGCCTGGCGGGAACAGGAAGCCAAAACTGCTGATCTGCCTCGCCAGCATGTTGCCGATGATTCCGAACTGCTATCCATCGCTTGCATCTTGCCGGGTCAGGCCTCTGACTTTGAAAAATGCCGCGATCTCAGCCGCCGAACCGAACAACGCCATAGCAAGAACCTGCTGGCAGCCGTACAGAGGGGGTTAGCCCTCTCTGAATCTGAATGCCCCGCGCCCGCGGTCTCTCCTGATGAACGAAAACTCGGGAAGGAGCTGATCGCCGCAGCGATGGAGAGTATCCGCAAGTCCGCGGAAGCCCGGCAGGTGGATGCCCGCCTGGTAAGCTCCAAGAATGACGTCGTGCAGTTGCTGCATGAAGGACGCAATGCCTTGCCTGAAAATCACCGCCTACTGCGCGGCTGGCGCGCGGAACTGCTGGGCGACAGTCTGGCGAAAATCCTGTAACGAAGAAGCCAGAATTCAAGAGCCAGAATGCGTGAACAGTGAACGTCTGTTCCCGTTTCGGGAACAAAACTAGCGCATTAAATATTTCCTATCCAGTTGCAAGATAACAAATTGCGCCATTGTGACGATGTTCCTGTTTTGGATATTTGACATGAAATGCAGTATCTTCTCCGTCAATTCATGGACAAGATACTTCAACGTGAAGCGAGGGATGCGTTGCGGAATTGGTTACGGACCAATCGCGCCGCCAAAAACCTGCCCATGCGCACGATTGCCTCGAGATTGGGGGTATCGCACTCATGGGTCGCCAAAACCGAAAATGGCGAACGCCGCCTCGAGATTATTGATTTCGTGAATCTCTGCTTCGCCCTCGGGCTGGATCCATCCAAAGGCCTCGCCCTGGTCATCACCAACTTGTCCTCGCATAGCTGCAATCCGTACGGCGCCTTAAAGGCCGCCGATGCTCCAGACCCATACCGGACAAAACGCAAGAGATGAGATTGAATCCTTGTTTCTTTTTCTCACTGTCGCAACAGTTGTCTCATCCATGAGACGCCCACCATCCCGGCAAAGGTGACCATTCAGCATTGCCCTCTTCGCAGAACCATTTCGCCCGTCTTCAGAGTCATGGTGCAAAGACCCTGTTAAAACAAACCCCTCACCACCGGGTGGCACAGCGAATGCTATTATTACAAGTTGACCTGAGGTTGGTGATAATTGAGACGGCGCCTAAGGCGCTATAAAGTCTCGGATCTACTGGCCGACTGGGGCGCCCGGTAGCAGGCAATTGCTTACCACTTAACCGCGACTCTTAGGAGTCGCGGTTTTTATTTTACAGGCTATCCGCTTGACGGTCCTTATCCTGCCCTTTATCTTGCTCCAGCGATGAACACCATCAGATATCCAGCCGAATGGGAGGAGCAGGACGGCGTCTTGCTGGCCTGGCCCCACGCCGATACCGACTGGAAACCTTATCTTGCACAAGCCGGGGAAACCTTTGCCAAAATCATTG
>Ga0194060_10003512_pt1 | contig 11061 bp, 8 predicted proteins | sample SepL225m_MetaG_FD_163427 | JGI IMG/M metagenome (GOLD analysis project Ga0194060, IMG submission 163427) | Anoxic zone freshwater microbial communities from boreal shield lake in IISD Experimental Lakes Area, Ontario, Canada - Sep2016-L222-5m | ecosystem: Environmental > Aquatic > Freshwater >... | reverse complement strand
CAGTTGGTGCAGCAGGTCGGCCTGCATCTTGACGAACTGCACAATGGTGTCGCTGCAGAAGCGGGACCAATCCAGCACCAGCGCCGGGTTGTGGACCGTAGGCGCCGCCAGGGGCATTGGCACTTGCTGCCAGTTCTTGACGAGCTGGCCCCAGTGCCGCAAGCCCATCAGCTCGTTCAGCCGCTCAATGGTTTCATACTTCGCTTCCAGCCAGAGATGCCAGTCCCGGCGCGTGTCTTCATTGAACGCCGCCTCGGTGAAATGGGCGCCCAAGCCGTTGTCGATCTGCCAGGCAATCAGCTGGGGATGCTGGCCCAGGGCCTTGGCCATGTTCTCGACGATGCGCTTGGAGTGCTCCCAAAACACATCGCTGTTGAGGCAGACCGCGCGGCGCGTGCCTTCGCGTTTGATCAGACCGTGCTCATCTACGGGCAGGATTTCCGGATGCTTCTGAGAGAGCCAAATGGGCGGGGCGGCGGTGGGAGTTGCCAGCACCACCTTAATGCCCGCCTTCTCCAGCAGATTCATCACCCGCTTGAGCCAGCCGAAATCGTATTTGCCGTCCTCCGGCTCGCAGATTCCCCAGGTAAACTCGCCCATGCGCACGACGTTGATGCCGGCGGACTGCATGAGCTCGATGTCGCGCTGCCAGGCAGATTCGGGCTTCTCGCGTGTTCCGCCGTATGGATAAACCCACTGCTCCGGATGATAGTCTACGCCGAAATACATATGTGTCCTCTCGTGCTGCGGCCTTTTGTGTACTGTAGGAATAATCCCACCGTCTTGCAACCCAAAAGTCCTGCGGGCAACATTTTTATTTTAGTGGCGTTTCCTGGTTGAAAGCCAAGCAGCATTGTGTTCTCTAAGCGCATGAAATTGCCGCTGCAATTCCGCCTGCTTTGGCCTGTGATTGCCTGGGGTCTCGTTTACCATCCCGCGATGTTCGCAGAAACCGTCCCTTCCGGCGGCACCATGCTGGTTTATTTCGGCACCTACACCGGTGCGAAAAGCAAAGGCATTTATGTTTCCCGCTTCGACCCCGCTACGGGGCGGCTGACTTCGCCCGAGCTGGCGGTGGAAACGCCGAGCCCAAGCTTCCTGGCGATCCATCCGAACAAGCGCTTCCTCTATGCGTCAGGTGAAGCCACTAATCTGGGCGGCAAGCCCGTCGGTGCCGTCAGCGCCTTTAACCTGGATGCGAAGACCGGCCAACTCGTCTTGGTGAACCAGGAGCCTTCCGGCGGTGCGGGCCCCTGTCACCTGGCGGTGGATCCGACGGGGAAATGCCTCCTGGTCGCCAACTATGGCAGTGGTAGCGTCGCCGCCCTCCCGATTCAGCCGGACGGCTCCCTGGCAGAGCCCAGTGCCGTCATTCAGCACCAGGGATCGAGCGTCAACCCCCAGCGCCAGGCCGGGCCGCACGGCCACTTCATCACGCCGGACTCCGGCAATCGGTTTGCCCTCGCCTGCGACCTCGGCTTGGACCAGGTGCTTGTCTATCGTTTCGACTCAGCCAAGGGCTCGCTCGTCGCGAACGTCCCTCCCTTCGCTGCCGTGAAGCCCGGATCGGGACCACGGCACCTCGCATTTCATCCCTCGGGGCGCTTCGTCTTCCTGATCAACGAAATGGGGTCCACGCTCACGGTCTTCGCCTACGATGCCAAGCGGGGCACATTGAAAGAATTGCAGACCATTTCAACGCTGCCGGAGGGATTCGCCGGCAACAGCACCTGCGCCGAGGTGCAAGTTCATCCTTCGGGACGATTCGTTTACGGCTCTAACCGTGGTCACGATAGCATCGCCGTCTTTGGCTTCGCCGCAGCGAGCGGCAAACTGACCTGCCTGGAGCACCAGCCTACTCAGGGCAAGACGCCCCGGCATTTCGCCCTCAACCCGGGGGGTAATTGGCTTTTGGCGGAGAACCAGGACTCGGACAACATAGTGGTTTTCCGGGTGGACTCGAAGACGGGCCGCCTCAGCGCCGCCGGGCAAACCGTCTCAGTCGGGGCGCCCGTATGTGCGGTTTTTGTGCCTCTCAACTGGCGCTGAATGCGGGAGGTCGGCTGGTCAGCAGAGTGCGGGGGGCAGGTGATCGCTGGTTGATAGGTCCCGCGTGCGCTACTTTTTCTTGAGCAGGTTGCCGATGCTCTTGGTGACTGACTGCACGGCGTTGGTGTCCACATTTCCGAGGTCTTTCGCCATATAAACGGCTCCTTTGGCGATATCAGCCACGGCGCCGGCAGCGGCCTTAACGGTGCCTTGCTCAATGGACCCAATTACCTTGATCGCTAGTTCCTCGGGCGTAATTCCATCGGGCCCAGTGCCGAGATCCTTAAAGTGAATGTCTGGCAACGGGACGGTCGCCGTTCCGCCACCCAGAGCGGTCACGCTCACATGAATCTTGCCGCCGGTGATGATGAATTCGTCCACTTGAAGTTTCTTAGCTGGCTTCGCTTCTTTCGGTTGCGCTGGTTCCTTCTGCCCACCGCCGGCGGCTCCCTGCATGTTCGCGACAATCTTACTGAGGTTGCTGTCCTTCAGGTTGGTCTCATAAGCGATCTCCGGTCCCTGGATCTTGATCGACTTCACAATAACCTTGTCTGAGAGCAGCGACCCAGGCGTGAGCGACAAACTGGCCTCGCCAACATTGATGGCGAAGGGCGTCTTATATCCCGCGGGATTGCCCAGCATCAGACCTTTGATCGTCCCGCCGCCTGAAAGTAGTGACAGGCCTACCGACTGCAGTTTGACGTCCACTTTGGTTACCTTCGGCCCGAGGGTCTCCACGCCGGCTTTGATGGCTTTGCCCAGGAACAGGCCCACCCCCAGAACAGCGAGAATTGCTACCACCACCAATGCGATTATGAGTCGAACAATGATTTTCTTCATAAGCACCCTTTTCTTATTGCCTCAGATTATAGCTGATGATCACACCTAAGCCACCTTAATCCCGCGCCCCGCCCTCACTGCCCTGGGCCTCGCTAACCTGCCAGAACCACCTCCACGGCGTCGATGAGCTCCTTCGTTTCATAGGGTTTGGCCAGGAAACGGTCAGGAAAGACGGTCGCGCCTTCGTAAGCTTCCGGCCCCACGGTGCCGCTGACCAGGAGGACCTTTTGGTTAGGCTGGATTCGACGACAGGCTTCGGCCAATTCCAAACCGTTCATTCTGTGCATCGCGTAATCAGTGATGATCAAAGCCGGTTTTGGCTCGGCGATCTCAAACGCATGGGCAGCTGCTTCGGCGGAGCTATACGTCTCGATCGCATATCCCAGCGGTGCCAGAATCGCCGAGGCCAACTCCAGCAGCAGTGGCTCGTCATCCACCAGGTAGATCAATCGGCCGCCGCTCTTACCAAGTCCATCGCTTTGTGCCTTCAGTATGTTCATCGCCTCACAGGCTGCCCCAATAAACACCCTCCGAGACTGGCCGTCAAGCCCCCTTCGCTCTGGGACTTTGGAAAACCAGCCTCGGCCGGAAGAAATCGCTTGCCACGAGCATACTTCTTTTCATTCACTGGTCGCTCACAATACTGCCTTACCGTCATGAAGAATAAGAGTGCGAACGGCCGTCGTGGTTTGCTGGCCGGCGGCAATTGGATCATCGACCTGGTTAAGATGATCGACGTCTATCCGCAGCCAGAGCAGCTCGCCAACGTTCGGAGCCAATCCCAGGGCACCGGCGGCGCGCCCTACAACGTTTTGATTGACCTCGCCCGGACGGGCGCTCCGTTCCCGCTCTTCGCCGCCGGTTTCGTCGGTCAGGATTCCCTCGGCGAGCACATCCTTGCCACCTGCCGCCAGCACAAGATTGATGTCCAGCACCTCCGCGCCACCGCCAAGGCGCCCACGTCTTGCACCGACGTGATGACCGAGGAGGGGCACGGGCGCCGAACCTTTTTTCACGCCCGCGGCGCCAACGCCCTGTGGTGCGGCGATGACCTGGACTTCGAGAAACTCGACGCGCGCATCTTCCACCTGGGATACCTGCTTCTGCTCGACGCATTGGACGAACCGGATGCCCGGTTCGGCACTAAGGCGGCGCGCCTGTTGGCCCGGGCGCAAGCGGCCGGGGTCAAGACCAGCGCCGATGTTGTGAGCGAGGACAGCGACCGCTTCGCGCGCATTGTCAATCCGTCGCTCAAGTATGTGGATTACTGCATCCTCAACGAAATCGAGGCCGGCAAGACCACGGGGTTCAAGATCCGGCAGGCGGGAGGCCATTTGGATACCGTGGTGTTGAAGCACGCCGCCGGCGCACTGCTCCAGCAAGGCGTGGGGGAGCTGGTCGTGATTCATTTTCCGGAGGGCGCCTTCGCTCGCACACGCAAAGGCGAGGACTTCTGGCAGTCCTCATTGAAACTGCCGCCCAAGTATATCACGGGCACGGCGGGCGCCGGGGACGCCTTCTGCGCCGGAGTGCTCTACGGGTTACACGAGGGGTGGGACTTGCAGCGTTGCCTGCTGACAGGCGTCTGCATCGCAGCGGCTTCGCTCGCGGAAGCGACCTGCACCTCCGGAGTGAAGTCACTTAAGACTTCGCTCGCTTTGGCCCGGAAGTTCAAGTTGTCAGCTCCGCTGGACAAGGCGGACTGAAAGGGGCAAATGCTGAAATGCTGAAATGCTGAAATGCGGATGGGAACGGTTTGGGTTTCAGTATTTCAGTATTTCAGTATTTGTCTTCAGGCTCGTTCCATGTACTTGCCGGTGCGGGTATCTACCTTGATCTTCTCGCCCGTCTTGATGAAGAGCGGGGCCTGGACGGTAATGCCCGTTTCCAAAACGACCGCCTTCTGCACGTTATTCGCGGAATCGCCGCGAACGCCTTCCGGCGCGTCGGACACCTTCAATACCACGCTTGAGGGCAGCTCGATGGTCACGGCCTTGTCCTCGACGAACGTCACCGTCACCTGGGCGTTTTCCACCAGGTAATTCTTCGCATCGCCGATGATCTCCGGCGGGAGCGTCACCGTCTCGAAGGTGTCGGGGTCAGAGAAGACGAAATCATCCACATCCTTATAGCTGAAATCCATCTTGCGCGTCATCATCGGGATGACGTCGATCTTCTCGGTTGAACTGAAGCGCACATCGGAGGATCGGCCGCTGCGAATGCTGCGGAGGCTCGCCTGCACGAAGGCGCGCAGGTTGCCCGGCGTGCGGTGCTGACTGTCCTGCACCACGCAGATGTCGCCGTTGTAATTGATCGCCATGCCGCGGCGAAGATCGTTTGCTGTTGCCATATCTGTCTAATTCAAATAGTTGCCGCCCGTGTTCCGGGACGGGAGCCGCAAAAGATACCCAACCCGCGCCCGAGCGCAAGCCTGGATTTTGGGCGGTTTTGGCAGAGGGCTGCCGCACTCCAAAAGCTTCCGCTGTTTCGAGGCGCATGAGTTGGCACGCCAGCGTCTTGGAGTGCGGCAGTCCTCTGCCACTTTGGGGTCTACCCCCATCCCTATGTAACAAATCCTCGCCACGGGTGTCTTGCGGGTAAATGCTAGACGAAAGCATGGACCATGTGGGCCAGGACTCGGCAGCGGTATCGGCAGTGTGCGGCGGCGACGTCGAGCGCTACCGTGAGCTGGTCGAGCGCCATGAACGGCGCGTGTTCGCGGTGGCCTGGAGCCGGCTCGGCGACGCCGCGCTGGCGGAGGAGGCGACGCAGGAGGCCTTTATCCGTGGCTACCGGCGACTGTGGCTGCTGGGCGACGGCGCGAAGTTCGCCGGCTGGATCACCTCCATCGCCCGCCACGCCGCCATCAATCTCGGCCTCCGGCACCGGCGCGAGCTGAACAAGCGCGAACGCTGGTCGCTGGAGCAGACCACTGCGCCGGAAACCTCCACCAGCGAATCCGCCGCCCCCTGCACGCCGGAGATGCTGCGGCAAACCCTGGAGGAACTGCCTGCCGCGCACCGTGAAGGTCTCGTGCTGTTTTATCTCGAGGGCAAGAGCGGTTCGGAAGCGGCGGCAGCACTGGGCATCTCCGAGGCCGCGTTCCGTGTCCGGCTGCACCGCGCGCGCGGTTTGTTACGCGAGCAACTGGAGGCCAAACTGGAAGCCTCGCTGCGGGAGCTCCGCCCGGCTAGGTCGCTCGTCCCGGCAGTGATGGCGGCAGTGCTGATTTCCACTTCGGCGAAAGCCGCGACCGCAGGCGGAACATTGGCAGCGGGCGCAGGCGCAAAGGTGCTCGCGACCCTGGGCAAGACGTTCCTCTTCTCCTGGCTTGCCCCGTTGTTTTCGCTGATCGGGGCGCTGCCAGGAGTTGCGATTGCGTCATGGATTGGGGGCATGGAGCGAGGCAACTACCGTGAGCCGTATGGCTTCCGGGCACTGTTGCACCGGGACTTCTATCGCAGTTTTGCCTGGGGTTATGTGTTGTTGGTGGTGGTCCTGCTTGGAGTATTGGTTCCCTGTGTCGGTACGGCCTGGGGAATCAAAGGCCTGCATCTCTTCCTTGGCACGCTGGTGCTGGGGGTGACGATGATCTCAGCGCGTTCGTTGACCATATCCCGCAATCCGTGGCACCTCGGCATGTTCGCTTACTGTGTGGTTGTTACCTTTGGAATAGCGGCTCTGGGACTTGGCTTGATACCGCAGCGCCTGGCGCAATTGCCCATGCTGTTGGGAACGGTTCTAATCATGATCTTTCTCAAATACCGGCCTGTGCGGATGGACTACAGTCTCTATTTGCGGGCTATCGAGGGAATGCTTCAGCCGCCCGCCAATCGCCACCCCACTCCGCCTGCGAGCCAGTTGGATCGCGGTGAGATGCTTGCATTCGCTCGTTTCCTGGGGTCCCGGTGGCTCGTGAACAACTTCCGCTGGGAGGCTCAGGGTATGGCGTTGCGATTGCCGCCGGTGAAGACCTCGTTCCTGGTCAACATGGCCAGTGTGTTCGTGCTTCCCGTGACTCCGGGCTTCTCGCGCCTGTTGTTGAAGCGTGACGGGACGGTTGCCGTCCGCTGTGGCCGCCTGGATGAAAAGACACTGGCCGTGATGAGCGGCGGCCAACAGGCACTGGCGCAAGAACTGGGAAGCATGATCGAGGCGGCGGCTGGCTCAGCTTGGCACGAGTTCCGTGCTGGAAACATCTCGCTGGCAGAGCGAATACTCGGCGAAGTGCCGGAGTCGGATATATTCCTGGTGCCGCCCGCACGAGCTCGATCCATGCGCTGGTGGAGAGTGATGTTGGGTGCATGCGTTCTATTGATGACCGCTGGCTTGACCCTCCAGTTGTGGAAGCCGGCGCGGTGGTCGGGCTTGAGCCCCGTATCCGTCACTGAAGCGCAAGTGCGCTCATTCCTGGGAAACGTCACAAGCAATAAGAATCCGATAATACACAACAGGCAACGCAGTTACCCTGGCGACCCAAATATCGCCCTGCATTCTTGCGCGGTTTTGCCACCTACCAATCTATTCACTCCGGAGGCGCTGCTAGCTGTGCGGCAGGAGGTATTTCGAGCCGCGGGCTTTGCCCCGCAGAGCGAGCAGTCGACCAGGCTATCCGCTTTTCGAGGATCATTGCTTTTGCATAAGGCAATGGAAGGGGGCTGGATTGATTGGGACGACACCGGGCTGAAACCTCAGGACGCAACCGTGTATTTTCACCAGCTCTCTACCAATGAATGGCAAGTGAGGTTGGAGTGCAGGGCAGCTTGGTCAAAGGTCAAAAACGAACCTATCCCCGTAGAGCGAATGGGCGATTTCACACTCAATCAACTCCGCTGGCTGCGCGTCGTGGGCTGTCTCGACCTGGTTGACCGGAACTACCTGATCCGCCAAATCGCTGCCGTGCAGGTGGTTTCCGCAGCGACGGCGTCCAGCCGATCGTCCAGCTATGACTGGCGTGACGCGCGGGGCCTTTTCTTCACCCCACCCTGGCCGGCATTACTGGACACCTATTACTCGCTGGCCGCGCTGGAGCTTCTCGGCGGATTGGACAAGATTGACCGTGAGCAATGCATTCGCGGCATCCTTCGGCGGCATCGGAGCAAGGGCTATTTCACCTCCCCTGATTCCGGCGGCTACAACGAATACCGCATCGAAGGTGACGCACGGGATACTTTTGCTGCCTTCGAGTCGCTGCGCATCCTCGGGGCCCTCGACCGCGTGAAGGACTTGAACCGGTGGCAGTTCCGTCCCCAGCGGCGTGGCGTGGCCAAAGGCCAGTTGGCGTGGAACGACGTGGAGGCCTGGGTCTGCCAGCAGCGGCTGGAGAAGATTCTCCGCGCACGGAAGGCAAATCCCCAAGCCCCGGTGCGTTCCCTGTTGGAGGAGTGATTCTCCCTGGCACCTTTGCGACGAGCACTCACCATTGACACAGGTGCCAAAACCAGCTCGGCTACCCTGAGTCAAACGCCCCACCCCACCTTACCGCTCTACCGTCAGCCGATCCAAAGCGAAGCGGGGGATAGATGAGAATGTAATGTGCGCCTCACCTGCCGCGAGCGGTCAAAGCCGCCTAAAGCCACCCCAAGGCCTTTTAATAGCGCTCTGATATTATGGTACTATCAAGGTACTATCAGGGTACTATTAGGGTACTATCAGGGGACTATTAAGGTACTAGCCACATGATAGCGCCCCAAGAGACATTTTAAGGCCACCGCAGAACCCTTACATCATCCTCAACAAGGTGTCCGCCATTTCGGACGGAGTGGGGGCGACGGCAATCCCGGCTTCTTTGAAGGCCGCGATCTTGGCCGCCGCGGTGCCTTTGCCGCCGCTGACGATGGCGCCGGCATGTCCCATGCGCCGGCCGGGAGGGGCGGTGGCGCCAGCGATGAAGCCGGCAACTGGCTTCGTGCCGTGGCTGGCGATCCAGGCGGCGGCTTCCTCTTCCGCCGAGCCGCCGATTTCCCCAATCATAATAATGCCGTGCGTGTCCGGGTCAGCCTCGAACAGCTTGATGACGTCCAGATGCGAGGTGCCGTTGACCGGATCGCCGCCGATGCCGACGCAGGTGGACTGGCCGACGCCGCGGCAAGTGAGTTGCCAGACCGCTTCATAAGTTAATGTGCCGCTGCGCGAGACCACGCCGATGTGGCCTTTCTTATGAATGTAGCCGGGGGAAATGCCGATGCGGCAGCCGCCGTGTGAATCTTTGCCGGCGCCGGGCGTCACGATGCCCGGGCAGTTGGGGCCGATGAGCCGGGTCGGCTTGCCGTCCATCGCGCGCTTCACCTTGACCATGTCGTTGACGGGAATGCCTTCGGTGATGCAGACGACCAGGTCCAGGCCGGCGTCCACGCCCTCAAGAATCGCATCCGCGGCAAAGGGTGGGGGAACGAAGATGGCCGAGGCCGTTGCGCCGGTGGCCTTCATGGCCTCGGTGACCGTGTCAAATATGGGGACTTTGTTGTCGAACAGTTGCCCGCCTTTGCCGGGTGTGACGCCGGCGACGATCTGAGATCCGTAGGCGAGGCTAAGCTGCGTGTGCCGCGCTCCAAAGCTGCCGGTGATGCCCTGGACGAGGACCTTGGTATCCGGCTTGACTAGAATAGACATGCGAAATGCTCCTATGACTGGCCTACGGCCTTGACCACCTTTTCCGCCGCGTCGGCCATCGAGCCGGCGCGGATGATGGTGAGGCCGGATTGGGCCAGGCTCTGGTTGCCGGCCTCGACGTTGTTGCCCTCAAGCCGGACTACGAGGGGGAGTTTCAGTCCGGTTTCTTTCACGGCGGCGACGATGCCAGTGGCGATGATGTTACAGTCCATGATACCCCCGAAGATGTTGACCAGGATGCCCTTCACATTGGGGTCCTTGAGAATGATCCTGAACGCCGCCGCGACCTGGTCCTGGCTGGCGCCGCCGCCGACGTCCAGGAAGTTGGCTGGGCGTCCGCCGAAGTGCTGGATGATGTCCATCGTGGCCATCGCCAGGCCGGCCCCGTTGACGAGGCAGGCAATGCTGCCGTCGAGCTTGATATAGTTCAGGCTGAACTCGCTGGCCTCGATTTCGAGCGGCGCCTCTTCGCCCAGGTCGCGCATCGCCTGGATGTCCGGATGGCGGTAGAGCGCACTGTCGTCGAGGGAGATCTTCGCATCCACGGCCTGCAGAGCTTCCTTGCCTTCACGGGTGCGGATAATGCAGAGGGGATTGATCTCCACGAGCGAGGCATCGCACTCCCGCCAGGTCTTATAGACGCCGAGCAAGAGTTTGGCGGCCTGACTGATCAGATCGCCCTTGAGCCCCAGAGCAGCGGCCACCTTGCGCGCCTGGTAGGGCATCATGCCCGTGGCGGGGTCGATGCTTTCCTTGATGATCTTCTCGGGCGTCTTGGCGGCGACCTCCTCAATGTCCATGCCCCCCTCGGTGCTGGCCATCACTATTGGCCGCGACGACGAGCGATCAAGCAGCACAGCGAGATACAGCTCTTTCTGGATGTTGGGGGCAGCGGCGATGAGCAGCTTGCTGACCAGCCGTCCCTCGGCGCCCGTCTGCTTGGTGACGAGCACGTTGCCCAGCATGGCCTTGGCTTTGTCGCTGACGTCCTCGACGGTCTTGCACAGCTTGACGCCGCCCTGATAGCCGCTCTTGAAAGTGCCTTTGCCGCGGCCACCCGAATGAATCTGGGACTTGACCGCTATGAGATTGGCTCCGTCGGCCAGAAGTTGCGCGGCGATCTTCTGCGCCGCCTCGGGTGTGTCGCAGACGTCTCCTGCTGCCAACGGAACTCCGTATCGCCCCAGTAGTTGTCGGGCTTGGTATTCGTGAATGTTCATTGAAAAGTTTGAAAGGCTGGGACGCGGTAAACGCCGGCGTCGCACGCTTACGCACGGACGCGCCAAATGTAGCTAAGGTAACCCATAAACGGTCTAACGCTTTAACACGTCCCGTGCCTTCAGCCCGGCTATTTCCGGTCTTTGATCTCCGTGTAGTGGTTCAGTGTCGGCCCGGTATAAATCTGGCGCGGACGGTAGATGCGAGTGGGAGTCTCCATGACTTCCTTATAGTTCGCGATCCAACCCGGCATGCGTCCGATGGCGAACATCACGGTGAACATCTCCACCGGAATGCCGATGGCGCGCATGATGATGCCGCTGTAAAAGTCCACGTTGGGGT
>Ga0194060_10003509_pt1 | contig 11064 bp, 10 predicted proteins | sample SepL225m_MetaG_FD_163427 | JGI IMG/M metagenome (GOLD analysis project Ga0194060, IMG submission 163427) | Anoxic zone freshwater microbial communities from boreal shield lake in IISD Experimental Lakes Area, Ontario, Canada - Sep2016-L222-5m | ecosystem: Environmental > Aquatic > Freshwater >... | reverse complement strand
TATCTGCCCGCGCAGGCTGTGGGCCGCCACCCGCGACGCAAGATTCACCTGGTCGCCGATGACGGTGTATTCGCGGTACAGCTCCGAGCCCAGGTGCCCGACCACGACTTCGCCCGTATTGATGCCTATGCCCATGAAAAGCGGCGCCATGCCATGGGCCTGGTTCTCCTCGTTGATGCCGCCCATCGCCATCTGCATTTCGATGGCGCACGCCAGCGCCGCCTCGACGTGGTCGTCGCGCACCGAAGTTGCGCCGAACAAGGCCATGATGGCGTCGCCCATGAATTTGTCGATGGTTCCGCCGTGCCGGAAGATGATCTCGCTCATGCGCCGGAAATAGCGGTTCAGCGCCTCGATCATTTCCCGCGGCGTAAATTGTTCGGCCACAGCGGTAAAGCCGCGCAGGTCCGACAGCAGTATCGTGACGCAGCGGCTTTCCACCTCCTGTGCATGGGCCGCCGCGGCGTCGATGGCCTCGCCGATCCGCAGCCGCAGGTCGGACTGGCCGGCGGCCGGTTCCGTTGGCCGCGCGCGAATCAGCGCGAGCATTTGTTCGATGAGGTGTTGTTTGTTGTGTTCGTGCATGATTGCCGTGTGTATCGACCTGGTAATCGTAGCTGATCCCCGCGCGGTGAAGACGAATCGCCGCGACGGCGGCCGGGGCCGCCAATTTTTTAAAAATCGGCTCCCGGCGAAGATAAGCCACGCGCCGGATTGCCGGAATACCCCGCCCGCCATATTTTTCGATACCTGAAATCCCGTATCGGCGCCGATGGGCCTGCGCCGGCCCGGGGCGGCGGTCCGATGCCATCCGGCCGGGTTTCAGCGCCCGTGCCTGCCAACGTACGCGCGCTGCCTGCAGCCCGGCCCGATCTCAATAAAACTCAACAATTTCTTCGTTGCCTTGCCGCTCGATGCGGGCCTATCCTTTGACGAAAATTCGGTCAAAAGAAGTGCATGTCCGGAGCGCTTCCGAAGCGGAGCGCGTGCCGGGAGCGCAAACCTGCAAACATGGGTCACCCCGATAACTCTGCCATTCATTTAGCACAACTCGATCCTACGGGTGAGGTCGACTTGCATGACGTGTGCGCGGTCGAGGGGGCGGTGCGCGCGATTCTGGATCGGCAGTACGCCGGCAGTTACGACGCCGGCCTGCTCCACCTGGCGATGTCCGACGTTTTGCGCGCCTACCGTGGCGAGTACCCCGGTTTGCTGCGTTGCGATGCCCTCTATCACGATCTGCGCCACTCCCTGGAGGCTGCGCTCACCATGGCGCGCCTGCTCGATGGCCATGCGCTCAGCCACCCTCCGGGCAGCGCCGGGTACATCGATGCGGATCGCGCCCTGCTCGGCGTTTTGCTGGCCCTTTTTCACGACATCGGCATGTTGCGGCGCGACTCCGAAGCGCGCCTGCGGGGCGCGGGATTGACCCCGATACATGAAGAGCGCGGCGTCGAGTTCGCCGGTGCCTATCTCGCGCGGACGACGCTCCGTACTTTTACCGCGGATGCCGGGTTGATTATGGCGACCAAGCTCTCCTATAAAATGCCGCTTCATTGGACTGCCGGGGAGCGGTTGCTGGCAGGCCTGGTCGCCACGGCTGACCTGATGAGCCAGATCTCCGATCGCTGCTACCTGGAAAAGTGCCGCGACTTCCTGTTTCTCGAGTTCAGCGCTTTCGGCATGGCCGGAAGGCCCGATAGCCCCTACCCGGACAGCCGGACGCTGCTGCAAAAGACGCCGGCGTTTGTCGAGAACTTTCTGCAGAAGCGGCTGGATGTGGAGTTCGAGGGGGTGCGCCGCTATCTGCGCGTTCACATGGGAGGCGCCGATCCGTGGGAAAAGGCGATACGGCGTAACGTTTCCTACCTGAAGACGCTGCTCGAGAGCAACGCGCTGTACCGGTTGCGGCGCAAGCCGGCGGCTTACTACGGGGAGGCGCCGCCTGGGAATGAAAAGGGTGCGACGCATGCTGTGAAAGCTGAACGCGCGCGACAGCAATTGAAGAAGGCGCAGCAGGATAATCGTAACCCGTGAAAGCGCAGTAGCGCGTGACGAAGATTAAGCAGTCGACCGCAAAGGACGCAAGGGAAGGCACTTCGTAGTATTCCGAGTCGCCCCGTCCAGAAGCGAACCAGTCATCGATGTGCTGCGATTGCTTCACGACAGCATGGATCTACCGCGCCATCCGCCGGCGGCAAACGAATCGGACAGCACCTCAGATCCCCAACATTAGCCGTTTCGCATCGCCGGACGTCTTACGTAGAGGAGCGCGATGATGCCCTCTGTAACGGAGTCCGCCCGCGATCAGCGGGGACAGAAATGTTTTAATATGCGCAAACGGATGGGTGCGGCCGCGCGTTGGGGCTGGATCGGCGTGCACGCGCACTCGATGAAATTGCAGCATGAACCAGGGGGGGGCATATTCATGCGAATTGGCGCTTTGATTGTTTCGCTCTCGCTTTGCGCCGCGGCAGCGACGGCGCATGCGCAGACGGTGCAACTGATTACGAGCGACGAAGCCAAGCTGCCCAACGCCACCGGCAAGATCACGACCCGGGGTATCACCCGCGGCCCCGGCATAAGCGTGCTGTCGCCGGATCCGGCGGTGAAAGGGGTCAAGGGTCCGTTCGATCTCAAGATTGCGTTCGAGCCGCGCGGAGGTGCGAAGATCGATGCTTCGAGCGCGACGCTCACTTACCTCAAGAATCCCGCGGTCGACCTGACGCCACGGGTAAAAGCAGGCATCCGGCCGGAAGGTATCGAAGTCGGCAACGTGGCGGTGCCTGTGGGCGAGCACCAGATCCGCGTCACCGTCAAGGATGACGAAGGACGGCAGAGCAGCCTGATCATCAGCCTGAATGTCGTGAATTGACCCGCCCCCCAGGCCGAGTCGCGGCCCCGGGGCAGACGGCGGCGCCACTAGCCAGAGGGGAGAGCGCATGCATTGCCCGTATTGCACGTCCGACATCAATGACGCGGCGCTGGTATGCCCGATCTGCAGCCGCGACTTGTACCTGTTCAAACCCCTGCTGCAGCGAATAGCGGAATTCGAGAAGCTGGCCGAGGCAGGCAAGGGCGAACGGATCCAGGCGCTCGAAGCGCGGGTGAAGGAACTGGAAGCGGAACTGGCGCTGCTACGCGAAAGCGGGCCCGTCGGTGCTGCGGCAGGGCCGCCCGCGGGCGAGGCCGAGCCGCGAAATTTTGTTGCGAGCGCCGTTATAGCCTGTGCCGTGGTGCTGGCATCGCTGCTGATCGCGCATGCGCTGATTGTCATCGTATTCGACCTGAGGCCGCTTTATCTGCGCATCGCCTCTGTGCTGATCCCGCTGCCATTCGGCTTTGCCATGTACGTCTGGCACCCGGGGCGGGGTCTGGCCGCTGCGTTGCTGGCGGCGCTGGTTGCGTGCGCCGCGGTCCTCGGCATGAGCGCGATCACCGGGTATGTCGACAACACTCCGGTGCTGCCGCAGAACCTGCGCGAATGGCGCGAGTTCATCGAGTACGCCGCGAGCATCGGCTTGAGTTTCGTCACGGGCACGCTGCTCGGAAAATTTCGCTACCACCGCCTGCATGTCGACCCGGAGCCCAGTCGTCTGGTGGTGTTTCTCGCGCAGTTGTTCGCGGCCGATGAAAGCGGCCAGCTCGGGCTGCAGAAAATGGTCGCCCGCATTACCCAGATCGGCGCCGCGTTGGCGCCCATGGTCAGTGCCGTGGCGTCGGTCTATGCGGGAATCAAGGCCGTCATTGGAGATTCCTAGGCCGCCGTGCCGCTGCACTACTGGATGCGCAGCCATCCGCGTCGGGATGCGTGGTGCGCCAGGATGCCGAACAGGACGGCCACGCCGACGTTCCAGATCGCAAACGCGGCCGTCGCCAGAACCACGAAGCGGTCGGTTTTCTCCGCACCTGTGTCGCGGCTCCCGAGCGCGAGCTGCAGGCCGGCGAGAAACAGGATGACGCCGAGCACGCTCTGCGGAAACATCTTGAACACGGTGACGATAGACGCGGAGAAGAAAAGTCCCGCGCCAAGCAGCACGCAGCCGAGAATGATGGACGAGCCGCCGGTGCGGGCGCCGAACTGGACATGGCCCGCCATACCGCCCGCACCGTGGCACATCGGAATGCCGCCGAGCAGGCTCGCGCCCAGATTCATCAGGCCGGTCGAGTAGGCAACGGAACGCTCGCTCACCGTCCTGTCGGGAAACAGGCGGTTGTTTTCTTCGGTGATGGAAAGATAGGCGTTGCCGAAGGTGAGCGGCAGTTGCGGCAACGAAAGCAGGATGAATCCGGTCCATAGATCGCCCATGGACAAGGTCCCCCAGGCGAGGGCTGGAATTTTCAATTCGGGCTTGACCGCGGCCAATTCGCGCATCAGGCCGGGTTCGTTGATCAGCGCCATTGCCACCCCGATGGCCAGCAGCACCAGCATCGCCGGCATGCGCGGGCGGCCGAGCAAGGCCAGCGTCAGGGCGAGCAGCAGGCCCGCGAGCCAGGAACCGCCTTCCATCATGCGGATTCCCTCGAGCATGAACGAAAATCCCAGGCCCATCACCACGCCGGTCAGCGCCGAGCGCGGAACCCAGCTTGCCGCCCGCCTGCCCAGACCGGTCACGGCCAAGACGATCCAGAGGACGCCCGTCGTCAGCGCCGCGCCGACGACCACCGTCGCGCCCAAGCCCGCCGCGAGCGCAGTCTGGCTCACCGCGGCCGCCCCGATCGCCTTCATCGGCTGGACCGGAAACGGGGTCCGATAGATCGATCCGACCACGATCAGGGCCAGGCCAAATGCGACGAGCAGGCCGTTGGCATCCATTTTCAATATCGACACGTAGGCGGCGACAAACGGAATCAGCGTTCCCAGATCGCCGAAGGCGCCGGCCCACTCTGGCAGGTCGAACCGGTTCGGCGGGCGTACGATCTTTTCGCTCATCAATCTTCCAGGGTGAATCCCACCTTGATCGTCACCTGCCAGTGGGCCACTTTCCCTTTTTCCACGTGACCGCGTGTCTCGACCACCTCGAACCAGTGGATATTGCGCACGGACAGGGACGCCTTGGCAATGGCGGTGCTGACAGCGTCTTCGATGTTCTTGGTCGATGAACCGGTGAGTTCAATGTGCTTGTAGACGTGGCTGCTCAAGGTGTTCTCCCAAAAAATGGTTGGCTGCAAGACGTTCGATCGAAGCAGGCGGGATTGTCCGCTCTTTCCAGCGCCGCTGGCAAATTGCAGGGGCGAGGCCCTGCTGCGCAAACCGCCTGTGGCTAGCGGATTCTCTGCAATAATGGCGCCCATGCCTCGCACGCCCGGTCAGTCCGCAGTACAGCCACGGTCCGACACGCGAACACGGATACTGACCGGGCCGATACTGCCGACCATACTGCGCCTGTCTGTGCCTAACGTCGCGCTGGTCGGCTCGCAGGCCGCGGTCAACGTCGCCGAGACTTACTTCGTCGGGTGCCTGGGGACGGACGCCCTGGCGGGGGTCGCGCTGGTATTTCCCATCGTCATGCTGATGCAGATGATGTCCGCCGGTGCGATGGGCGGTGGAATTTCATCCGCTGTCGCCCGGGCGCTGGGCGGCAGGCGGCAGGCCGATGCCGAGGCGCTCGCCTGGCATGCGGCGCTGATCGCGCTGATCTTCGGCGCGAGTTTCACCCTGGCGGCGCTGATGTTCGGTCCTTCGTTGTACCAGACGCTGGGCGGGCGCGACGGGAGTCTGGCCGTCGCGCTCGACTACTCGAACGTCATTTTCGGCGGCGCGGTGCTGCTATGGCTGATGAACAGCCTCGCAAGCGTGCTGCGCGGCAGCGGCGACATGCGCACGCCGGCAGTGGTGATGGTGGCGGGCGCAGCGGTCACGATCCCGGTGTCGCCTTTGCTCATTTTCGGCGCCGGTCCGTTTGCCGGTCTGGGAGTGCAAGGCGCGGCGCTGGCGCTGGTCGCCTATTATTTCGCTGGAAGCGCGATCCTTGCCTGGCGCATCCTTCGCGGATCCACCTCTGTTCCCCTTCGCCCCTGCCGGCCCGCGTGGCGCAGTTTTTCCGAGATTCTGAAAGTCGGCGTGCCGGCATGCCTGCACGCGGCGCTGGTCAATGCTGCCGTAAGCGTAACCACCGGTTTCGTCGGCGTCTATGGCACTGCGGCGCTGGCCGGATACGGCATCGGAACGCGCCTCGAGTATCTGCAGATTCCCATCGTGTTCGGCCTCGGGGCGACGCTGGTCGCGATGGTCGGCACCAATGTCGGCGCCGGCCAGCCGGAACGGGCGCGCCGCATCGCGTTGACCGGCGGATTGTTCGCCGCAGGCATATGCGGCACCATCGGCGCAGCGGTCGCAGTCGTCCCGATGCTCTGGGCCGGCATGTTTACCAGCGATCCCGAGGTCCTTGCCGTCGCCACCCAGTACTTTCATTGGGTCGGGCCGAGTTATGCGTTTCTCGGACTCGGCATGGCGCTGTATTTTTCCTTTCAGGGCACCGGCAACATGCTGTGGCCGCTGCTGTGCGTTACCGTGCGGGTTGCGGTCATCGCGGCAGGGTGCGCGCTGGCGACGCGGGGATTCGGCCTCGGCATCGACAGCCTGTTTGCCGTGACCGCGGCCGCGCTGGTTCTGTTCGGAGTAATGTATGCAGTAGGCGTATGGCGTTATTTCTCTCAGGCTGGGAAATCCCGGCACTGAAGGCGCGTGCACCGAATCGAATTCTGTATCAAACCACGCCCGCATTTTGGTGGGCGTGCAGGTTCAGTTCGGCAATCATCAGGCCGAATGTGAACCGAAGGACAGGAGCGATTTGACATTATGGTATAGCATTTGGCAATATGAAAATTAACTGAAAAAAACGGTGCCAGACTATGCATGCGGCGCAAGCCGTTTCCACCAAAGCGGAGGGAAATCCATGATAGGCAAGAGCAGGGCGTTTGGCTATTTACCTGACTACGTCAAGCCGCCAAGCGGGCGCGCATGGCAGCGGTCCAAGTGTGTCCGGCGCTTTAACGCACCCTGCGGCCTGGCGGCACGCCGCAGGGTGCCGATGCGCATAATGTAAAGGTGATTGGACATGATCAGGATTCTGCTCCTTCAAGGCGCCAACATGGCGTACCTGGGCAAGCGCCAGTCGGAGATCTACGGCACCACCACGGCCGCGGAACTCGACCGGATGATGCAGCGCCACGCAAAGAAAAGCGGCGTGAAACTGGAAATTTACTACACGCACATTGAGGGCGAGGCGATAGCGCGCATCTACCGCGCCGAAGACCAGGGCATGGACGGCCTGCTGATGAATCCGGCGGGGTTCATCCACGCCGGCTACGCGCTGCGCGATTGCCTGCGCTCGATGCCGTTTCCCTATGTCGAAGTCCACATGAGCAATATCGAAAAGCGCGGTTTCAAGTCGGTTACGGCGGAGACGGCACGCGGCGTGATCGCCGGCTTCGGCCTGCAGTCCTACATCATGGGGCTCGAAGCCCTGCTCGAACTGGTCAAGGACGGGAAACCGATCAAATCGAAGTCTCCGGTCAAAGGCGGCAAGAAGTGAGCGCCGATGCGGCCGCGCGCCTCGCGCGGCTCGACTGCTGCGCGGTGTCCGACGCGCTGGACAAGCTGAAGCTGGCAGGCGTGGTGTCCGGCCTGCCGCAGCTGTCCGGCTCCGGCCGCATCGCCGGCAGGGTGATCACGATGAAACTCGGAACCGGCGCGGCTCCGCCGGGGCCGACGAGGCATCTGGGGACGACGGCGATCGAAGCGGCAAAGCCCGGGGATGTGATCGTGGTCGAACAAACGAGCGGCGTCGAGGCCGGGAGCTGGGGCGGGATACTCACGCTGGGCGCCAAGCTGCGCGGGGTTGCGGGTGTGGTCGCAGATGGCCCGGTGCGCGATATCGACGAGGCGAAAAGCATGGATTTCCCGGTGTTTGCGCGGTCCTGCACCGCGCGCACCGCACGCGGCCGCATCGTCGAACTGGCGACCAACGGGCCGGTAACGATAGGCGCGGTCGCGGTGAACCCGGGGGACTATGTGATCGCCGACGGCAGCGGGGTCGCGTTCATCAAGCCGGAGGACGTGGCGCGGGTACTGGAAGCGGCAGAGTCCATTGCCGCGCGCGAGGCCGCCATGGCGCAGGCGCTGCGGGAAGGACGCCCCATCACCGAGGTGATGGGGGCGAATTACGAACACATGCTTAAGGCATGAACGCAGTCCAAATACCGGGGTATTAAATATGCGAAATGTCGGCAGGTGCTGGTTGCAAGTCCACGGATGGCTCTGTGCAATGATCTGCGCGGCGATGATTCCAGGAGCGGCGCTGGCTCAGCCTTATCCGAACAAACCGGTGCGGATCATCGTCCCGTTTGCCGCGGGCGGCGCCGTGGACGTGGTGGCGCGGGCGGTCGGCCAGCGCATGTCGGAGCAGATGGGCAGCCCCGTGATCATCGAAAACAAGCCGGGGGCGAGCGCCAATCTGGGCGCCGAACTCGTGGCCAAGGCGGCGCCGGATGGCTACACGGTGCTCATGGGCGCCAACGGCCTGGCGACCAACATGACGCTGTTCCGCAATCTCGGATTCGATACTGCGAAAGATTTCGCGCCGGTTGCGCGCGTCGGTTATGCACCTCTGGTCCTAGTGGTGGAGGCATCTTCTCCGGCGAAAACGCTGACGGATCTGATCGCCCTGGCCAAGGCGCAGCCCGGCGTACTCAACTATGGTTCCGCGGGTAACGGCGGGTCGGGACACCTGGCGACCGAACTGCTGAAGATCACGACCAGGATCGACGTGCTGCACGTGCCCTACAAAGGGGGCGCGCCGGCCATGACCGACCTGCTGGGCGGGCGCCTGTCGTTCATGCTCAATAATCCGCTCGAAGTCATCGCCAACATCAAGTCGGGGCGCTTGCGCGCAATCGCGGTGGCGAACCCCAGGCGCATCGCCATGCTGCCCGACGTTCCGACTTTCGCAGAAGCCGGCGTGACGGGCTACGATGCTTCCGTCTGGTGGGGCGTGGTCGCCCCGGCGAAGACGCCGAAGGACATCGTCGCCAAATTGAGTGGCGAAGTCCAGAAAGCGCTGGAAGACGAGGGCGTGAAGGAGAAGCTCTCGAACCTGGGCGCGGTCATCGATCCGGCCGGCCCGGAGCAGTTCGGCCGGTTTCTCCGGGACGAAATCGAGAAATGGGCGCAGGTGATCAAGGCATCGGGAATCCACGCCGACTAGTTCCGGCAGGGCGCATCCCGGACAGTCGACTGGAACATCGAACTGCCGGGCGAAAAGAATTGTTCCAGGGAGACGACGATGTTGACCAGGGTAATCAGGAAGATCGGCTGCGTTTTGCTGCTGTCGCTGGCCGCTTTCCCGGCGTTGGCCGACAACTGGCCTTCGCGGCCGATCAAGCTTGTGGTTCCGTACCCGCCCGGCGGCAGCACCGACGTCACCGCCCGCGTGATCGCGGAAAACCTGCGGCCGCTGCTCGGCCAGCCGGTGGTCGTCGACAACCGTCCCGGGGCGGGGGGCAATATCGGCGCCGAGGCGGTGGCCAAGTCCGCCCCCGACGGGTACACACTGTTGATGGCCACGAGCACCCACGTGACCAACATGAGCCTGTACAAGAATCTGCCCTACGATTTCGTGCAGGACTTCGCGCCGGTGTCGCAGATCACCTTCATCCCCAATGTGCTGGTGGTAGGCGCCAGCCTGCCGGTGAACAATCTGGCCGAGTTCATCGCCTATGTGAAAAGCGGCAAATACCCGGTGAACTACGGCACCGCAGGCAACGGCTCGTCGCAGCATCTTTCCAGCGCCCTGTTCAACAGCATGGTCGCTGGAAACATGGTGCACGTACCCTACAAAGGCGGTGCGCCGGCGACCGCGGATCTCCTGGCAGGACAGATTCAGGCCTACTTCGGCCCGCTGGTCGAGGTATTGCCTCACATCAGGGGAGGCAAGGTCAAGGCGCTCGGCATCACCACGAAGAAGCGCTCGCCGCTGCTGCCCGAGGTGCCGACGATAGCCGAATCCCTGCCCGGATATGAAGTGGCCCTGTGGAACGCTATCCTCGCTCCCGCCCGGACGCCGGCGGACATCGTCAACAAGCTGAACGAGGCGATCGTGAAGGTGTTGAACCTGCCGGAGGTCAGGGCGCGCCTGGCCGAGCAGGGTTCGGAGCCGGTCGGCAATTCGCCGGCGGAGTTCACCCAGTTCATCGCGGCCGAGGTAGGGAAATGGAAGGAACTGGTCAGGATTTCCGGAGCGAAAATCGAGTGAACGCATCGATAGTGGGGGTAAGAATGAAAGCGTGCATCGGATGGCTGCTCGGCCTAGTCGCGGTTTGCGCGCTGTCGCTGGCGCAGGCGCAGACTTACCCGGCACGACCGGTCACCATGGTCGTGCCGCTGCAGGCGGGCAGCTCGCTCGACGTGGTGATCCGTATCGTCGCGCAGAAGATGTCGGAGAACATGGGCCAGCAGATCGTCATCGACAACCAGCCCGGAGCGGCCGGGGCCATCGGCGCCGAGCGGTTCATGCGCGCCGCGCCGGACGGCTACACCATCGCAATCTTCAACGACGGCGTGCTGACCATGGTGCCGAACCTGCGCAAGAACATCCCCTACGATCCGCTGAAGAGCTTCGCCCCGGTCAGCCTCATGGCGATCAACTCCTGGCTGCTGGTGTCGCACCCCAGCCTGCCGGCGAAAAGCGTGGCGGAACTGATCGCGCTCGCCAAGGCGAAGCCGGGAGAACTCAATTACTCCTCGGGCGGAAACGGCAGCCCGCAGCACATCGCGATGGAACTGTTCCAGTCCCTGACCGGGATCAAAATGACTCACGTACCGTACAAGGGCACGACGCAGGCGACGCTGGACGTGATCAGCGGCCAGATTCCGATGATGTTCTCGGGAACGAATGCCGTGCTGCCTCACGTGCGCGAGGGCAAGCTGCGCGCGATGGGGGCCGGAGGCGCCAGGCGCTCGCCGCTGCTGCCGGCCGTGCCGACGGTCGCCGAAGCGGGCGTGCCGGGATTCGAATTCGTCACCTGGTCCGGATTGTTCGTGCCGCTCAACACGCCGAAGGA
>Ga0194060_10003508_pt1 | contig 11065 bp, 9 predicted proteins | sample SepL225m_MetaG_FD_163427 | JGI IMG/M metagenome (GOLD analysis project Ga0194060, IMG submission 163427) | Anoxic zone freshwater microbial communities from boreal shield lake in IISD Experimental Lakes Area, Ontario, Canada - Sep2016-L222-5m | ecosystem: Environmental > Aquatic > Freshwater >... | reverse complement strand
TGGGTGATCTTGTCCGCGGAAGAAGTGGTTGAAACCAACTTCATAGAGCGCAGCAGAAGATGCATACGTCGAAATATGTCCACCAACTCCAACACCTGGGCGCTGCGCACGATGAACCAACATCGCTGCATTCCATCTATTGAATGCGCGGATTCGACGTTCAATAGATTCATCGCCAGGAAAATCTGGTTCGTTCTCTGGAGAGATTGTGTTGATGTAATCAGTTGTGCGAAGCGCAGAGACACCAATATTTTTTTCATGTGCTCGCTTGAGAAGACTGAGCATCAAGTAACGGGCGCGAACTGGTCCTGCATGATCAAGGGCTGCATCAAATGAGGCATGCCATTCGGCTGTTTCGGAAGGGTCAATATCTACGAGTTGATCGATTATCTGATCGGGTGCCTCGAAGTTATCTCTCATAGGCATATTCTTGTCGATACCGGCCAGTTAGTGAAATTGAACCACTAGATGTTTTCACACTCTGGGACAGATATTTTCTGCCTACCCCCTTGCGTAAGAGGCGCTTATTCGGTGCAATTAACCCGTGACATCGCGCATGGGCTTTACTGCCGACGAGCTGGTCTTAGAGCTTGGCTACGGCACCGACTGTGACGAAAATCTTCGATCCAGCATTCGAGAAATCACCGGTACCGATTTTCTTGATCAAGATTCCCGAGAAGTAGTTGATGCAGTTCTTATTTGGTGGCGCGAAGGTGATGGCGATCTCGTTGATGAACTTATGGATGCAATGACATATCTCAGCGAAAGTGGTGCCATATGGGTACTGACTCCAAAGATTGGTCGCACCGGACATGTTGAACCAAGTGATATTCAAGATGGTGCACCACTTGCAGGACTTAGCCAAACATCAACAATGTCTATCGCAACTGATTGGAGTGCCACACGTCTAGTGGCACGAAAGTCAGCCAAGCGGTAGATTTGCGCGCATGACATTATCAATTGGAAGTGCCGCACCAGATTTCGAATTATCAGATCAACACGGAGAGAAAGTTTCACTCTCATCATTCAAAGGTAAAAAGAATGTTGTAGTTCTCTTTATTCCTTTTGCCTTCACTGGAACATGTACTGGTGAACTTTGCGCACTTCGTGATGACCTTGCACCATTCCAAAATGAGAATGTTCAACTCCTTGCAATCTCATGCGATTCCATGTTCACCCAACGCATCTTTGCTGAACAAGAGGGATACAAGTTCCCAGTATTGGCGGATTTCTGGCCACATGGCGCAGCTGCAAAAGCGTACGGAATTTTCAATGAAGAACTTGGTTGTGCAATGCGCGGAACTTTCATCATTGATAAAGAGGGAATTCTTCGCTGGCAGATCGTCAATGGTTTGGGCGATGCTCGCAATATTGCTGATTACAAAACTGCAATTTCTGCCCTCTAATTCATCAGATTTATACGGGCGAATTCCTACTTTTGCATTTGTGAAGTAAGATTTCGCCACTAGCTAGGTAGGTATGAAAATATCTGCTGAGGTTAGGGTGCTTAGCTCAGTGGTAGAGCGCCTCGTTTACACCGAGGATGTCGGGGGTTCGAAACCCTCAGCGCCCACCAAATAAAAACAATTACATGAACATACGGTCGGAGGCGACATGAAAGCCAGCCCACAAGACCAACGCAGTATTCTCGATATTCAAGGTTTTGACTTCGCCACAGGCACTCTTGCAAACAAAATCATGAACCTTCCGGAAGCGATTGAGCTCAGTGCCACCATCATCAAATCTAATAATGCTCGCGATCTTCGCATTGCAGCCCAGACTGAACTCAGCGATGTAAAGCGTGAACTCTTGCGTGCAGAGGGAGACGTTGAACAGATTGTTACTCGTATTACCCGCGATGAAGCACGCCTCTCTGGTGGAAGTGCATCTCCTAAAGAATTAGAACAACTTCAACACGAGGTTGTGAGCCTGAATGCACGTCGCAGCGAATTAGAAGAAGTTGAATTAGAAATCATGATGCGCGTAGAGGCAATCAATACGCGCATAAGTGATTTAGAAAATGAAGAGAAAACTCTGGCTGCCGAGATTGCAGACCTTGAAATCCGTAAAGAGAATGCGTTAGCCGCTTTAAATAATGAGATTGAATCAATTGCGAAAGAGCGCTCTGAAACACTTGCCTCGGTAGATAAAACGCTTGCAGATTTATATGAAAAAATTCGCAGCAGTAATGGCACCGGCGCTGCAGCTCTTGTTGGTGGTCAATGTAAAGGATGCAACCTTTCAGTAAATACTGTTGAACTTGGTCGAATCGCCTCCCTTGCCGAAGATGAAGTTGTGCGCTGCGAAGAATGTCGTTGCATCTTGGTGCGGGTGAAGTAAATGGCTCGCCATTTCACACTTACTGCCGATGGTGGATCCAGAGGAAATCCTGGGGCTGCAGGGTATGGAGCGGTAATTAGTGAGAGCGGAAATATTCTTGCCGAGCTCTTTGATGTCATTGGAATAGCAACTAATAACGTTGCTGAATACAGTGGGCTTATTGCTGGTCTGCGAGAGATAAACAAGTTGGATCCCAACGCAACTGTTGATGTGAAGATGGATAGTAAATTAGTCGTTGAGCAGATGTCGGGTCGCTGGCAGATAAAGCATGCGGATATGCGCACGTTGGCCCAAGATGCACGCAGTGCCCATGATCCTTCACTCGTTACGTATTCATGGATACCTAGAGATTTGAATTCACATGCCGATCGTCTTGCAAATAAAGCACTTGATGGAGAAAGCCAACCAGCGCCGAGGCAACTCAATTACCTAACAGATCGTCTGCGCACCGGTGAACAAGCAACAAATATTTTCTTTATTCGCCATGGTGAAACTATTTTGACACCAGATCGTAAATTCTCAGGTCAAGGTGTTCTAGATCCAGAGCTAACGAGTACTGGTCTTGCACAAGCTGAATTAGTTGCACAAGAAGCTACAAAATTGAAAGGTGAAGTTCTCATAGTTTCACCATTGCAGCGCACGAGACAGACTGCAGAGAAAATTACTAAGACAACCAAACTAGAACCAATCTTTGATGACTTGTGGCTCGAATGTGATTTTGGTTTATGGGATGGATTATCCGTAGAAGAAGTAAAAGAGAAGTTTCCACATGAATATGAGCAGTGGACAACATCTACCGCAATTGCTCCTCCACAAGGTGAGTCATATGACGCACTTGCTGTGCGAGTTGAGGCGGGGCTAGAAAAGATTGCTTATACATATCCCGGACAAACGGTGATTGTTGTTGCACACCATCTTGTAATAAAAATAGCGGCGCGACTTGCGATGGGAGCATCGGTTGAAAGTATTTTCCATTCCGATGTTGCGCCATGTTCTATTTCGCAGATTTCAATCTGGCCAAGTGATGGCTTGCGTGCAGTGCGTAGCCTCAATGAACGTGGCCATTTGCGCTCATAAAAGCGCTTATTTATTTCCGCTTTGCCCGATAAGGTAACCATATGACTTCACGAATTTTGCATGCAGCCACGGGATCCAAAATTTCGGCCCAAGGATGGGCGCAAGAGGCAGCGATTCGAATGTTGCATAACAACTTAGATCCAGCAGTGGCCGAACATCCAGAAAATTTAGTTGTCTATGGTGGAACAGGTAAGGCAGCACGTAACTGGCCATCCTTCGATGCGATTGTAAAAAGTCTGACAAAACTCAAAGATGATGAAACTTTATTGGTGCAATCTGGAAAGCCAGTAGGTGTTTTTCAAACTCACGAATGGGCACCGCGGGTACTCATTGCTAATTCAAACCTTGTTGGTGATTGGGCAAATTGGCCAGAGTTTCGCCGCTTAGAACACTTAGGCCTAACTATGTATGGCCAGATGACTGCTGGTTCATGGATTTACATCGGTACTCAAGGAATTTTGCAGGGAACATATGAAACCTTTGCAGCAGTTGCTGCCAAGCGTTTCAATGGAACGCTACAAGGAACACTGACCCTTACTGGTGGTTGCGGGGGAATGGGTGGGGCTCAACCCCTTGCCGTGACTATGAATGGTGGGGTCTGTCTCATTATTGATATCGATAAGACTCGACTAGATAAGCGCGTTCACGATCGCTATCTCGATGAGGTTGCTGACAATATCGATGATGCAATCGAGCGAGTTCTCAAGGCAAAGAATGAGCGACGCCCATTATCCGTTGGCCTTGTGGGTAATGCCGCAGAATTATTTCCGAAGTTATTAGCAATGGATGTCGCAATTGATATCGTCACAGATCAAACTTCAGCACATGATCCATTCTCATATGTACCAATTGGAATCGATGTACACGAAGCTGCGCAATTAGCCAAAGATAACCCTGAAGATTTTACAAAGCGCTCACAAGAGTCAATGGCTAAGCATGTTGAAGCAATGGTTGGCTTTATGGATAAAGGTGCAGAAGTTTTTGATTACGGTAATTCAATTCGCGATGAAGCACGTCAAGGTGGATATTCAAGAGCATTCGCATTTCCAGGCTTTGTTCCTGCTTATATTCGCCCGCTTTTTTGCGAAGGAAAAGGCCCATTTCGCTGGGTGGCACTCTCTGGTGATCCCAAAGATATTTATCGCACAGATAAAGCAGTCCTTGACCTCTTTCCAGAAAATGAAGGACTACATCGCTGGATCACGATGGCGCAAGAAAAAGTTGCATTCCAAGGTTTACCTGCTCGCATTTGTTGGCTCGGTTATGGAGAGCGTGATAAAGCAGGACTTGCATTCAATGATTTAGTTGCAAAAGGTGAAGTTTCTGCGCCAATCGTTATCGGTCGCGACCATTTGGATTGCGGCTCTGTTGCATCGCCCTATCGCGAAACAGAAGCGATGCTAGATGGCTCTGATGCGATTGCAGATTGGCCACTACTCAATGCAATGGTAAATATTTCATCCGGTGCTTCGTGGGTCTCACTTCACCATGGAGGCGGCGTTGGTATGGGACGTTCTATGCATGCTGGTCAAGTATCTGTTGCTGATGGAACAAAACTTGCTGCACAAAAATTAGCGCGAGTACTAACAAATGATCCTGGCATGGGAGTTATTCGCCATGCAGATGCTGGTTATGACTTAGCAATCGATGCAGCTAAAGAGCGCCACGTTCACGTCCCTATGTTGGATATTGAATGACAAGTACGTTAGTTACAAATATTGGTCAATTAGTTACAAATGATCCATCGCACGACGGAACAAAGCTCGGAATTATTACAAATGCTGCGCTGCTCATAGAAGATGGTGTCGTTGCTTGGGTTGGACCAAATTCTGATGCTCCAACTCATCACATCAAGAAAACTATTGATGCTCACGGTCGTTGCGTTATTCCTGGTTACGTTGATAGCCATAGCCACCTAATTTTTGCGGGGGATAGAAGTGCAGAATTTCGTGCACGCATGCAAGGAGTGAGTTATACAGCTGGCGGTATTTCACACACTGTTGAACAAACTCGCCACGCACCAGATGCTCAACTCTTAGCTCACGCACAGTCACTATTAGCTGAAGCGCATGCAAGTGGAACAACAACTATTGAGTGTAAATCGGGCTACGGGCTAACGGTAGAAGATGAGCGTCGTAGCCTAGAGATTGCAAGCAAAATAACGGAGGAGACAACATTCCTTGGAGGACATGTTTATCCAGTGGAATATAAAGATTCTCCTAAAGATTATGTAGAACTAGTTTGCGGAGAGATGCTCGATGCAGTTCTACCTCACTCCAAATGGATTGATGTTTTTTGTGACAAAGGTGCATTCTCTGTCAATGATGCTCGCACGATTCTCAAAGCTGGAATGGCTAAAGGTTTATTGCCACGCCTGCACGCAAATCAATTAGAGGCAGGTCAAGGCGTACAACTCAGCGTTGAACTTGGGTGCGCATCCGTTGATCATGTTTCGCATTTGAGTGAGAAAGATATTGAAGCCCTATCAACATCTAAAACTGTTGCTACTTTTTTACCTGGCGCTGAATTTTCAACTCGTTCTCCTTACCCAGATGTGCGTCCACTACTCGAGGCGAGCATCACTGTTGCACTAGCAAGTGATTGCAATCCAGGAAGTTCATACACAACGAACATGCCTTTTGTTATGGCTGTAGCGGTTAGAGAAATGCATTTCTCACCTGAACAAGCACTGTGGTCTGCAACTATGGGTGGGGCAAAAGCACTATTGCGCGAAGATGTTGGTCACTTAGTTGAAGGCGCTGCCGCTGATTTCCAGATTCTCTCTGCACATTCGTATCTGCACTTGGCATATCGCCCTGGTGTAAATCTAGTAGAACAGGTTTGGCGCAATGGCCTCCAACTCATCTAAGAAAATTACTCTTTCTACTTCAGGACTCACATTCGAAGATGTTATTGCAGTTGCGCGCCACGGTGCACAAGTGGAACTCTCACAAAGTGCGATAGAGGCGATGAATTCTTCTCGTAAATATATTGAGGAATATGCAGCAGGTGGAATTCCTGTCTACGGTGTTTCAACCGGCTTTGGCGCTCTGGCTAATCGCCATATTGATGTTGAAGATCGCGTTCAACTGCAGAAATCACTTATTCGCTCACATGCAGCAGGAGTTGGCCCAGCTATTGAGCGTGAAGTAGTACGCGCTCTTATGTTCTTGCGTCTTCGCACCATGGCGTCTGGGCGCACAGGTGTGAGAGTAAAACTCGCACAAACTTATGTAGATTTTTTGAACAAAGGAATTACTCCAGTCGTTCCAGAGTTTGGCTCCCTTGGTTGCAGCGGAGACCTTGCACCACTTTCACATTGCGCGCTGGCTCTTATGGGTGAAGGTCTTGTTCATGATGCAAACGGTATTGAAATGCCAACGATGCAAGCACTCGATTCTGCTGGCATTACTCCGATTGAATTAGAAGCTAAAGAAGGCTTAGCCCTTATCAATGGCACTGATGGAATGCTCGGTATGTTGATTATGGCTTGTTCAGATCTTGCCAATCTATGCGCGGTTGCAGATATAACAGCTGCAATGTCTATCGAAGGTCTTCTTGGAACTGATCGAGTATTTGCGCCAGATTTGCACGCACCACTTCGCCCTCAAATTGGCCAAGCAGTAAGTGCTGGAAATATCTATGCGCTACTGAAAAACTCTGGAATCGTTGCATCTCACCGTGAAAATGATTCACGAGTACAAGATGCTTATTCTCTTCGCTGCGCGCCTCAAGTAAACGGGGCTGTGCGTGACACTGTTTCGTACGCGTCAACTATTGCCCAGCGCGAACTTGCTAGCAATATTGATAATCCAGTTGTGTTACCTGATGGTCGCGTTGAATCCAATGGAAATTTCCATGGCGCACCGGTTGGTTATGTTCTAGATTTTCTTGCAATTGCAGCAGCTGATTTAGGGTCAATGGCAGAGCGTCGAACAGATCGCGCACTCGATCAACATCGCAGCGCTGGCCTTCCGCCATTTCTTGCACACGATCCAGGTGTTGATTCAGGTTTGATGATTGCCCAATACACTCAAGCAGGATTAGTCAGTGAAAACAAACGTCTTGCAACACCTGCAAGCGTTGATTCAATTCCAAGTTCTGCAATGCAAGAAGATCACGTATCAATGGGGTGGAGTGCTGCTCGCAAACTTCGCAAAGTAGTAGATAACCTCACTCGCATTCTTGCCATCGAATTAGTCACTGCAGCCCGCGCTATTGAGCTACGCACAGGGCTAATTCCTTCACCTGCAACAGCGCGAGTTGTCAAAGAATTGAGAACTCAAGTACCAGGCGTTGGTCCCGATAGATTCTTATCTCCTGAATTGGAAGCAGCAACATCACTTGTTCACTCCGGTGCGATTCTTAGTGCAGCGCGAGAAGTTGTAAAAGAGCTCGCCTAATTATTTGCGTGTAGCAAAACCAGCACTTGCCTCTAATACCAATAGTGCAGCAAGGCGAACCGTGCGCTGATCTGGAGTATCAAGGGATGCATCAATTTCAGTGATATCAATTGCTCTCACACGCGAATCTGCGCCGACAAGAAATGCTGCTTGGCGTAATTCATCTGCTGATATTCCACCAGGCATAGATGCAGGACATGCTGGAACAACAGAGCGATCACAAACATCAACATCAAGATCGACATAAATTTCACGTCCACCAGCACCCGCTATATCTAAAGCCTTTGCTACTACATCGCTTATTTTTCCATTACGTATATCGGCTCTAGAAATTACTGTTATGCCATTATCGCGAGCACGCTTTGAATACTCGGCGCTATTTGCAAAATCTGCAATACCAATTTGAACAATATTCTCTCCTGGCAAACCTGCTTGAATCAATTGCCAGACAGGGGAACCATTTGAATTTCCATCACGTAAATCGTGATGTGCATCAAAAGTAATGAGGCCAACATTAGATAAATCTCTCCATAAACTAGAGGCGGCTGAATATGTAATTGAATTATCGCCACCAAGGGCAATAAGTAATTGATTGTTGAGTAGAACTCTCGAGAGCACATTATTGACGCGCTTCAAGCCTTCGACTCCATCAGGGGATGTGATATCTCCCAAATCGACGAAAGAATTTCCTTGCAGATCCACTGAGCTAGAACTTGAAAAAGTTGAGTAACGAGCAAGTGCAGTACGCACTGCTTGTGGAGTTAGATGTGCCTGAGTTGGTGATATTGAACTTTCATGTGCAGGAATACCAACTAATGCGATTTCTGCTGATGCGTTATCGGTTGAAAACAAAGTATTAGCGCGCACCCATTGAGGATCATTGGGCAACTGTGCACTCGACATAACCCATATCGTAGGGGAATTTCATTGAATAGTTCTCTAGACTAAGCACTCTGGAATATTGTCGAGGGCGGTGACATAAATGAAGAAGAGTGAAAATTGGTGGCGCCAAGCTGCTATTTATCAAATATATCCACGCTCATTCAAAGACTCCAACGCAGATGGCATCGGCGACATCAAAGGCATTACTTCAAAAATAGATTACCTAAAATCACTTAGCCTCGATGCAGTTTGGCTGAGTCCTTTTTATCCATCTGAATTAGCAGATGGTGGATATGACGTTGCTGATTATCGAAATGTAGATCCTCGACTTGGAACTCTCAAAGATTTCGACAAGATGCTCAAGGCTTTACACAAAGCAGATATATCTGTATTCGTAGATATTGTTCCTAATCACTCATCAAATATGCATCCATGGTTTCAAGAAGCTCTAAAGTCTGAGCCAGGTTCGCCCGCGCGCAATCGCTACATTTTCAGAGATGGCCGCGGCAAGAATGGTGAAATTCCACCATCAGATGAAATTTCACACTTCGCGCCATCTGCATGGACTCGCACAACAAATGCCGATGGCACACCGGGGCAGTGGTACATGCACCTCTTTGCACCAGAACAACCAGATTTCAATTGGGATAACCGAGAAGTACAACTCGATTTCCTGAAGACACTTCGCTTCTGGGCAGATCGCGGCGTTGATGGTTTCCGTGTTGATGTTGCACACGCTATGAAGAAAGACTTCAAACGTTTACATATCGCTAAGAAATCAATGAATGCCTTTAAGATTGCCCAAGATGGCACAGATATTCTCTTTGATCGAAACGAAGTACATGAAATTTTTCGCGAATGGCGACAAGTATTCAATGAATACAATCCACCACGTGTAGCCGTTGCAGAGGCATATGTTCAAGCAAAGCGTCGCATGCTCTATGCTCGCCCAGATGAATTGGGACAAGCATTCAACTTTGATCTTTTAGGTGAAGATTTTGATGCACGCCGTTTCAAGAAAGTTATTTCTGACAATATTCGCCTTGCTAAATCAGAGGGCTCTTCATCTACGTGGGTTTTAGATAACCACGATCGAGTGCGCCATGCCACCCGATATGGATTACCAAAGAAAACAAACTTTATTGTATGGCTTCTCTCTGATGGCAAGAGTGCAAAGTTAGATCGCGCACTTGGCCTTGCTCGCGCTAATGCTGCAACAATGATGCTCTTGGCCCTTCCTGGTTGCACATATATCTACCAAGGTGAAGAACTTGGACTCTTTGAAGTAGAAGATATTCCTCAGAAAGATCTGCAAGATCCAATGTGGTTTAGAAATGTCGTTCCACAAATAGTCAAAGGTAAAGTTTCTGGTCTTGCACTCATTCATACAGATAAAGGTCGCGATGGTTGCCGCGTTCCACTTCCTTGGGATTCAACAAAGCCATCATTTGGATTTGGTCAAGAGAAATCTCACCTTCCCCAACCTCAATGGTTTGCTAATCATGCAGTAGATAAACAAGATGGAATCAAAGGTTCAACACTTTCTCTCTATCGCGATGCACTCGCGCTTCGAAAGAAATTACAAACAGATGAAGAGTTGCAATGGATTCCAACAACTAATCCCGAAGTAATTCACTTCGTACGCCCTAATGGTTGGCAATGCATCATGAACTTCAATGCAAAGTCATACAAACTTCCTGCAGGAAAAGTTGTTTTATCTAGTGGACCAATTGTTGGCGGCAAGATTGGCGCAAATACAACAGTTTGGCTCATTGATTAGCAGGTATTGCGCGTAGTCAAAAATTATTTTGAGTAAGTAGCTATACCCGCGCTATCCTTTGTATGAAGAGTCGCCCGGATCACCGCGTTGCGCAAGCACCGAGGAAAGTCCGGACTTCACAGAGCAAGGTGGTGGGTAACGCCCACCCGGAGCAATCCGCGGGATTAGTGCCACAGAAAATAGACCGCACATGCAAATGTGTAAGGGTGAAACGGTGGTGTAAGAGACCACCAGTATTTGTAGTAATGCAGATAGCTTGGTAAACCCCACTTGAAGCAAGACCAGATAGATAGCGTTTGAGAACTGCTCGTTCGAGCTATCGGGTAGGTTGCTTGATTACGTAAGCAATTACGTAACTAGATGGATGGTGATCCGTTCGCAAGAACGACAGGATCCGGCTTATAGGGCGACTCTTCTTAACTCACACTAATTTCACAGTTGAATTTGCTTTGGCATTAGGGAAGGTCGAGTACATTTCCATATTATCGCGCTGAAGATGGCTTAGTTCGTGATAACTATTGAATTCACTTGGTTGCTCCACCTAGTAGATGTGAGATGTTAATGATGAATAAGAAAATAGTTA
>Ga0194060_10003507_pt1 | contig 11065 bp, 14 predicted proteins | sample SepL225m_MetaG_FD_163427 | JGI IMG/M metagenome (GOLD analysis project Ga0194060, IMG submission 163427) | Anoxic zone freshwater microbial communities from boreal shield lake in IISD Experimental Lakes Area, Ontario, Canada - Sep2016-L222-5m | ecosystem: Environmental > Aquatic > Freshwater >... | reverse complement strand
TTGCAGTAAGCCTGTGGAGTAGAGACTCCGAGAAGGTTAAAATTGTCATTTCCCGCTACAAATTCGCTACAAAATCTTGGGCAACTGCTGATGTTTCTGCTGCTTTGTCCGATCAACCCGATTTCTACGGCTCAACGCGCTGCGTGGGGCTGGCACTTCGACGATGCCGACATTCGGCTCGATGGTGCATTGATTAGTAAAGGTATTTCATGAGCCTCAAATGCGGAATCGTCGGCCTGCCGAACGTCGGCAAGTCAACTCTCTTCAATGCCCTGACCAAGGCGGGTATCGAAGCCAGCAACTATCCCTTCTGTACCATCGAACCGAATGTCGGCATCGTCGAGGTGCCGGACCCCCGGTTGGCGGCCCTGTCCGCCATCGTCAAGCCGCAGAAGATTCAGCCCGCCATCGTCGAATTCGTCGACATTGCCGGCCTGGTGGCCGGGGCCAGCAAAGGCGAAGGACTGGGCAACCAGTTTCTCGCCAACATTCGCGAAACCGACGCCATCGTGCATGTGGTGCGCTGCTTCAGCGACGACAACGTGATTCACGTGGCGGGAAAGATCGATCCCTTGTCCGATATCGAAGTCATCGATACGGAATTGGCATTGGCCGACATGACGGCGGTGGAACGCGCATTGAACCGCTACTCGAAGCAGGCCAAGGCGGGCGGCGACAAGGATGCCAAATTGCTGGTGCCGGTGCTGGAGAAATGTCTGGTCCAGCTGAATCAGGCCAAGGCCATCCGCGCGCTGGATTTTTCAAAAGAAGAATGGGCATTGCTCAAACCGTTCTACCTTATTACCGCCAAGCCGGTGCTGTATGTGGCCAACGTCAAGGAAGGCGGCTTCGACAACAATCCCTATGTCGAGGCGGTGCGTAAGCACGCCGCGGAGGAAAAGGCCGAGGTGGTGGCCGTTTGCGCCGCGATCGAAGCCGAGATCGCCGATCTGGAAGACGATGAAAAACAGATGTTCCTGGCCGACCTCGGGCTGACCGAGCCGGGGCTAAACCGGCTGATTCATGCCGGCTACAAGCTGCTTGGCCTGCAGACCTATTTCACTGCCGGCGTCAAGGAAGTACGCGCCTGGACCATTCATGCGGGCGACACCGCTCCCAAGGCCGCCGGCGTGATCCATACCGATTTCGAGAAGGGCTTCATCCGCGCCCAGACCATCGCCTTCGACGATTTCATTGCCTACAAGGGTGAAGCGGGGGCCAAGGAAGCCGGCAAGATGCGGGCGGAAGGCAAGGAGTACGTCGTCAAGGATGGTGACGTACTGAATTTCCTGTTTAACGTGTGAACGGCTTCAAGCTCAAGGCCACCGGCCAGAACGCCATCGAATACAAGATCGGCGAACGCATTTACGACGGCGCCTGCGGTTCGGCCGGCTTCCTTTGCCAAGCCTTCGACTAGTCGCGCTGCTGTGACCGCTGCTCGTTGGCCACGCGCAAGGTGACGTCGGCGATCATCCAGACGCTATGTGTCAGTCCGCGCGCCATTTTGCGTCCAGAGAGTTCGGCCCAGAACTGACTGCCGTCGGCGTGGCGCAGGCGGTACATGCCTTGCGCCAGACGCTCCTTTTCAAAAGCGCTGGTGCTGTCGACGAGAAAGCGATCGGCCTCCTCGGCGCTGACGAAATGATCGAGGAAAGATGAGCTCATGAGTTCAGCGATGCGGCGGCCGAGCAACTCGCCGAGCCGGGCGTTGCACTTGACCACGCAATTGGAGTCGATCACGGCAATCCCCATGGGCGACGACTCGAAAATCGCCTGTTGTTCTGCGAGCAGGGATTCGGCATCGGCGCTACGCTGGAGGTCGTCGCTAGCGGCATGGTAAAGCGCGCGTTGCAACAGGATCAGGACTGCCAGGCAGCATGCGGCGATAGTGAGTGGCCATTGCACGCGAAGGCCGAGGACAAGGGCCGGGAGCAGGGTGGGAATGCTGAAAGCCCAGAAGGTGATATTGCTCAGAGCGAGAAAGATCGAACCGGTAAAGGCGGTGACCAGCACCAGCATCATGACGAACACCTGCGCGTCGGGATGCGTCGGCGTCGGATAGACGGGTCCGAACAGTGCTCCCCAGCCGATGCCTGAGAAAAAGGCCCCGGCCGCAAACAGCCATTCCCAGCGACTGATGCCTTCCCCATTCCGGTCGACTTTGCCGAACATGTACCAGATCCAGATGCGCATGGCCGCCACGGAAAGCATGTAGGCGATCCACCCCTTCAGGATCTCAATACCTACGATGTCGAACAGGACAATGCAGCACAGAAAGACGCCGATCAGCGTCGCCACGATGCTTGTTGGCAGCCGCTTGAAAAGCAACTCGATGCGGCGAACGTTCGCGTCAGCGCTGAGTTGGCGAAGGAAGATGGCGTTCATCGCAGAGTCTTATGGCGTGCATCATGATATTTTTTCGTGCCAGTTCAGGTCGCCGCAGGCTGCCCTGCTATGTCAGCACGTACCGCGTCCATGTCGAGCGCCATGGCCTGCTCGATCAATTGCTCGAAGGCGCCGGCTGGCGGTGCGCCAGGCTCGGAAAAAATGATGATCTGGTCGCGGAAGATCATCAGGGTGGGAATCGAACGGATGTTGAAGGCGGCGGCAATTTCCTGCTGTTCTTCGGTATTCACTTTGGCGAAGACCACATCAGCCCACTTTCCAGACGCTGCTTCAAAAGTGGGCGCAAAGGCGCGGCAAGGCGCGCACCATGGCGCCCAGAAATCTATGATCAGATTGGCATGGTCGATGATGGTCTGTTGAAAATTGTCAGCGTCAAGTTCCAGTGTGGCCATGGCCGACCCCCGATTGAGATAAATCGAATGCTACCTTTTTGCTGCGCGGCGTGCTATCACTCTGTCCGATGACTATCCCTCGGCCTGCTTATTGCGGTCGCTTTGCTCCTTCGCCCACCGGACCATTGCATTTTGGTTCACTGGTGGCGGCTACCGGCTCGTTCCTGGAGGCGAGGGAAAGGAATGGCCAATGGCATCTGCGCATGGAAGACGTCGATGTCCCACGCTGCTCGACGGCCGCCGCCGGTGAAATCCTTCGCGTGCTGGAGGCCTGCGGCTTTACATGGGATGGAGAGGTAATCTGGCAGAGTCGTCGTACCGATGCCTACGTGGCTGCGCTGGAACGGCTCAAGGCTAGGGGCCAGGTCTATCCCTGCGCCTGTACGCGCAGGGAATTGGCCGATTCGGCGATTGCGTCCGATGGTGCAGCGATTTATCCGGGCACTTGTCGTCAGGGGCTTCCCGCGGGACGTACTGCGCGCGCTTGGCGACTGGCGGTTGGCGATGCCCGCACAAGCTTCGACGATGCGATCCAGGGCCGTGTCGCAAGTGATCTGGGCAGCGAGGCGGGGGACTTCATCCTGCTACGCGCCGATGGCCTGTTTGCCTACCAGCTGGCAGTGGTGGTGGACGATGCCGAGGCCGGCATAACGCATGTCGTGCGCGGTGCTGATTTGCTGGCGTCGACCTCGCGCCAGATATTCTTGCAGCAGTGTTTGGAGGTTCCGACGCCAATCTATGCACACCTGCCGGTGGTGATTGATACAGCGGGCGAGAAGTTGTCGAAGCAGACACGTGCCGCGCCCGTGGATATTTCAAGGCCCGGCCCTGCGCTGTTCGCGGCGCTGGAATTTCTCGGTCAGCGACCGCCGCTGCAACTTTCCTCTGCCTCTGTGCCAGAAATCTGGTCCTGGGCAAGAGCAAACTGGAAGTTGAGCCGCGTACCCCGTGGACCGGCGCTTCCCGGAGACCGGAAAAATCCTTCACAGTGGGATAATCAGACCAGTTCGCAAAAGGAAAGTGATGATTGCTCATGATCTCGGCGGCGCACGCCGCATGGCTGTCCTGTTCTGCCTGCTCGCGCTGTCTGGCAATGCGGCACTTGGCGCCGAACCCAGGGTGACTGTTGCGGTGGTGCAAAGCGGCGAGGCTTTCATCGTCGATGCAACGACGGAAGTCCAGGTTCCCGTGAGAACTGCATGGCAGGTACTGACGGATTTCGACCACATGACATCGATTCTCGGAAATCTGACCTCGAGCAGGGTAATCCGGCGCGATGGCGACACCTGGATCGTCCAGCAGGAGGGCATCGCAAAATATGGCCTGCTGTCATTTTCCTTCGTTTCGGAGCGGGAGATGCGTCTCGAACCGATGAAACGCATTCTGGCGAGACATCTTTCCGGCACCTTGAAGCGAATGGAAAGCGAAGCGACGATCATCGCTCTGGATCAGGGCGTGCAGATCAAGTATCACGCCGAGAGCGTGCCGGACTCAATTCTGGCGCGAATGTTCGGCGCATCTTTTGCCCGGCACGAAGTCGAGGAACAGTTTCGGGCCATGGCCAGAGAAATGCTGCGCCGACACGCCAGCGCCGAGCCGGCGGGCGCTGGCGTGGAATTGTCCAAGTCGATCCCGGCCGGAACCTGAAGACCATGAAGATGCGCAAAACCGTTGCGACCGAAGAGGACTTGCCATGATCATCGCCGATATCGCCGGCCTGCGCCGCGTCCTGAAGGAGAACCGCGTGATCGCGGTGGTCGGCCTTTCGCCCAACTGGAACCGGCCCAGTTATTTCGCCGCCAAGTACATGCTGGAACATGGCTACACGATTGTTCCGGTAAATCCTGGGGCGACGGAAATTCTCGGCCAGAAATGCTATCCGGATCTTGCCGCGATTCCCGTGAAGATCGATATGGTGGACGTGTTTCGCAAGCCGGGGGAGGTGATGTCGATTGCCGACGAGGCGATTCGGATCGGCGCCAAATGTCTCTGGCTGCAACTCGGCGTAATCCACCGGGAGGCCGCTGGCAAGGCCGCGGCCGCGGGACTCGACGTGGTCATGGATCACTGCGTCAAGATCGAATATGCGCGGCTGTTCGGCGGCCTCAACTTCGCCGGCGTGAATACCCGGGTCATCTCCGCCAAACGGCCGCCCTGCCCACCGTTGCAGGAATAATCGTGGGAACTTCAGTTGAACCACGGCGACACAGCGAAGAATCATAGAATTGCGTGAAAGATCCGGGGCGTTTTCCGGTGAAACGACGATTGCCTTGAGGATCTTGCCTTTACGCCGTGTCGCCGTGGTTAACCGCTTTTATTGCTAATTGATCAGCGTCCCTTGGCGCTGCCCCACAGCAGTTTGTGCAACTGCACCTGGAAGCGCACCGGCAGGCGGTCATCCAGTATCCATTGCGCGAGTTGTGCCGGATCAAGCTGCCCCTGCACGGGTGAAAACAGCACCGGGCAGCGGTCGAAAAGTCGGCGCTGGCGACACGCCGAAACCGCCCAGTCGTAGTCGTTGCGTGAGGCGAGGACGAACTTCAGTTCGTCGTGGCACGTCAGCAGATCAAGGTTCTCCCAGCGGTTTTTCGCTTGCTCGCCCGAACCGGGGGCCTTGAGGTCGACGATGCGCGCCACGCGCGGATCAACGCCGCCAATATCGAGTGCGCCGCTGGTTTCAAGCGATACCGAATGGCCGGCATCGCATAAGGCGGCCAGCAGCGACACGCAGCTTTTCTGTGCCAGCGGTTCGCCGCCGGTGACGCAGACTGTGGCGCAATTGAATCCGGCGACACGCTGCATGATGTCGGCAATGGCCATCGATTCGCCGCCGCTGAAGGCATAGTCGGTATCGCACCAGACGCAGCGCAACGGACATCCGGTGAGCCGCACGAATACCGTGGGCAGCCCGACGCGGCCGGATTCACCCTGAATGGAGTGAAAGATTTCGGTGACGCGGAGCGTGTCAGGCACTACTTCTTCTTCAGCCTGAGCTTCGCCTTCTTGCCCGCCTCGCTGTTCGGGTACTTGTCGGCCAACAGCTCAAGGGTGGCGCGGACGCCCTTCAAGTCTTTGAGTGCTTCGAGGCTCGCCACCCGGCTTTCCAGTGCTCCCGGCGCGCGCTCATCGTTCGGCCAGTCTGCCGCAAACTTGCCGAAAAGTTCGGCGGCACCGGCGTGGTCCTTGGCCTGGGCATGTGCGTAACCGCCCCAGTAGTGGGCGGAGGCGGCCAGGCTGCTGTTCGGGTAGGCCTTGATAAAAGCCACGAAGGAAATTGCCGCCTCTTTGAATTTTGAGGCTTTAAGACCGGCCAGCGCGGCCTCGTAGTCGCGGGTCTCCAGCGCGGGGTCGGATTTTTTGGGTTCGGCCCTGGCTTCGGCAGGCGCTTGTTCGAGCTTCCTCAGGCGATTATCGAGGTCGACGTAAAAATCCTTCTGGCGCTTCTGTGCGGCCTCGAGTTCATAGCTCAAAACTTCAATCTGACCGCGCAACTTGGCAATGTCGTTCTTGATCGCTTCGATCTGATTGGCGAAGTCGATCTGGTTGTGACTGAGGGTGTCGGCACGCTTGCCTAGGTCCGTCACTTGCACCCGCAGTTGTTCGCGCAATTGTTCGATCCGGTTGCGTGCTTCGTCGTCGTCAAACAGGGCGGCTCGCGCAGGCAAGGGCAGCGCTGCTGCCAACAGCACTGCGGCCAACAGCGAACCCAGCCTGCGGCGCACGTTCAGAACTCACCTGAATAGAGCATGTCGCCCCGGCGATTTTTGGCCCAGCACTCTTCGCTGGACTCGGTACAGACGGGCTTTTCTTCGCCCAGGCTCACGGCTTCGAGCTGTTCTTCCTTCGCCCCGAGCAGGACCAGGGCCTTTCTAACCGCGTCGGCGCGCTTCTGGCCCAGCGCCAGGTTGTACTCGCGGCTGCCGCGCTCATCGGCATTGCCCTGAATCAGCATTTTCATTTTTGGATTGGCCGCGAGAAACTTGCCATGGGCGGTCAGCAAGGCCTGGAACTCATCCTTGACCACATAGCTGTCGTAGTCGAAGTAGACGCTACGCTTGGAGAGCGGGCTGCGCGGATCTTTCAGCGCGGCAATGCTGGTGGGATCAAAGGTTTCGGGCTGCACCTTGGCCACGGGGGCGGTATCGACCTTGATTGCGTCGGGGGTGCGCGATTCGACTCCGGCCGGATTCTGTTCGGGAGCAGGTGGCTGCGAACCGCAGGCGGCCAGCAGCAGAGTCAGGGAAGAGAGAGAAATGAGGAGCATGCGCATGTTGGCTTCCTTAAAAAGTCGATTGCAGGTGTCTTGTGAAACTATCTTACCAATGGGCCCCAGGCAGGTTCCCGCACATCGGCGGCCTGCACGGAGAGTTTTTGCTTGACGCGGCCATCGCTGGAGACCGCGGCCAGTACGCCGCGTCCGCCAACCTCGGTGGCATACAGGATCATGCGCCCGTTGGGGGCGAAACTGGGCGATTCATCCTTGGCCGAGTCGGTGAGAATTTGCGTCTGCTTGGTCGCCAGATCCATCAGCGCGAGCTGGAAGCGGCCGCCGTTCCTGGCAATGAAGGCGAGGCTCTTGCCGTCGGGCGAGGGGCGCGGCGTGACGTTGTAGCTGCCCTCGAAGGTGACCCGTTCGGCCGCATTTCCATTGGCTCCGCCGGACTTTGCGATGCGGTAGATCTGCGGACTGCCGCCGCGATCGGAGGTGAAGTAGATGAACTGGCCGTCGGGCGACCAGCGCGGTTCGGTGTCGATGCCGGGCGATGTCGCCATGCGTGTCACGCCGCTGCCATCGGCATTGACGATATACAGTTGCGACGATCCGTCCTTGGTCAGCACCACTGCCAGTTGCTTGCCGTCGGGCGACCAGGCCGGCGCGGAATTCGATCCCTTGAAGTTGGCCGCGACGTGGCGGCGACCGCTGGCGAGGTCATGCACATAGACCACCGGCTTCTTGGCTTCGAAGGATACATAGGCCAGCTTGCCGCCATCGGGCGACCAGGTCGGCGAGATGATCGGTTCGCGCGACGCCAGCGCCGCCTGATCGTTGCTGCCATCGGCATCGGCGATTTTCAGCTCGTAGCGGCCAGTGCTCTTCACCACATAGGCGATGCGGGTCGAGAACACGCCGGGTTCGCCGGTGAGCTTTTCGTAGATGAAATCGGCGATGCGGTGGGCTGTCGCGCGCAATTGAACGCCGGTGTGCAAATAGGCCGGGTTGCCCAACGAGGCCTGTTTGGGCACGTCGGACAAGCGGACGCGGGTTTCATAGCGGCCATCGGCCGCAGTGGCAACGCTGCCGCCGGCAACGGCATCGGCGCCGCGCCCCTTGAGGTCGTCGAAGGGCGGCGTGGCGCTGTCCGCCAAGGGACTCCCGGCATCCACCAGACGAAACAGGCCGCTGCGCTCAAGATCGGTGCGTATCACTGAAGTAAGCGCCTGGGCGACGATGCGCTCGCCGGTGAAGTCGGCAATGGCCACCGGAAGACGGTTGGCGCCGGCACCTGTAATCTCGACCGTGAGTTGCGCCTGGGAGGCGCTGGAACACAGTGCCAGACCGACGGCACAGGAAAGAACGAAGCGTTGGAATCTCATTTATGAATTATAGCGCCTCGGCCAATGGCGCTTTGAAGCCCGGTGGCAGGCGTCAATCATCCAGCGGCCGGTAACGCAGTTCGAGGGAGCGCGAGAACAGTTCAGTCTGTTCCGGCTTGGGCAACGGGCTGGACTTGAGAATGGCGCGTTCGATAGCGGCATCCAGCGCCGCGTGGCCGGAAGAGCGCTTGAGACGCACGGTGAGGATTTCACCGCTGGGCAATTGCGTGACATCGAACACCGCCTCGGGATTGCCCTTGATTTCCGGCGGCAACACGATGTTGCCGCGAATCTTGCTCCGGATGCGGCCAAGATAGTCAGCGATGGCTTTGTTGCGCGCCGCGGCGGCCTGCGCCGCCTTCATCTCGGCGAGTTCCTGCGCGGCGCTATCAGCGTTCTTGCGCTGCGTCAGTTGCTCGTCTTCGCGTTTGAGTTGTTCGTCGAACGGATTGACGCGAGGCTTCGGCTCCACTTTCGGCGGCGGCTTGGGTTTTTCCTTGTCCTTGATCGCGATGTCAGGTTTTGGCGGAGGGGGAACGGACTTCGGCTCGGGCTTAGGTTCGGGCGGACGGGGCGGTTCAATAGTCGGCGCTGGCGGCACGGCGGGGGCGACCACTGCAGGCTCCGGAGCGGCCCGCACCAGCTCGACTTCGACCACATCGGTGGCTTTGGTCTGCCAGCGCACGCCATAAAACAGAAAACCGGCGAGCAACAGATGCACCGCGATGGCCAGCGCGATGGAAATACGCTTGCCGGCCTTGTTGGCGGGCGGCAGGATCGGCGATTCGTCAGCCACCTATTTGGCCGCCACCGGTTGCACCAGAAGGCCGATTTTCGCCACCTGCTGACGCTGCAATTCGTCCATCACGCCCAATACCACTTCATATTTCACGCTGCGGTCGCCGGCGATCAGCACTGCCTGCTGCGGATTGGCAGCCTGCGCCTGCTTGATCTCGCTGGCGAGGTCGGCGCGCGTCACGACATGCTCTGCGCTACCTTTGGCCCGATTGCGCAACGCCAGCGACGTGTCGGCCTTGATGATGACCTCCAGCGGCGCCACCGGCGGCTGGCTGCTCTTGCCGACGCTGGGCAGATCGACGCTGCCGGTCTGGATCATCGGCGCGGTGACCATGAAAATCACCAGCAGCACCAGCATCACGTCGATGTAGGGAACGACGTTGATCTCGTTCATGAGTCTGCGTTTTCTCATGAGTGGCTCCGATGAGAAAACGCAGACTCATGACCCGGTGTGTGCTTTCCCCCCGACCCCCTTTCCGAGAAAGGGGGTGATGATGTTTGCGTCGCGCTTTGCGCAACGGTCTGGTACGGGACATCTGAAGGACTACGCTTACGCATCCTTGGCCTCCTTGCGTCCGAGATAGTGGGCTTTCAGTCGTTCGACCAGCGATACCGGATCGTAGCGGGCGTTCTTGTCGAAAAAATTGCGCCGCCAACTCTCGGCCCACAGATGGACCCCATAGCTCTCGGGAGGCAGCACGGTCATGCCGCTGATCAGCGCCGTCATGTTCCAGAACGCGACCGGACAAAACAGATTCGGATTGAGCAGCGCCGTCGTCATATTGAACTTCTCGATCGCCCCGTGCAGCCGCAGGGGGCCGGTCGTCGCGCTGTCACTGGTGGAACTGCCGGCGCTTTCAAGGCAGTCCTTGGTCAGCGGGCTGCCAGCCGGCGCTTTCATGACGCAGCTTGATGCGCGGATACGCAATTTACCCTCGTCCCCGGCTTGGGCCGGAAGCATTTCGGAGGCAAAGAAATAATCCAGCCCGGCGGCAAAATCGAGCGGCCGCAGGCATACGACGTCAATACCCACCCAGATGCCGCCAAGCGCCTGGAGCAGCGCAAAACTGAATCTGTCGGAGAACCGCAGCGGCCCCTGACCGCCCGCCGAACTCTGCGTGTCGGCCTCTGCCGGAAGAATTTCCCGCGCATCGCAGATACGCAGTCCCTTGGGCGTGTTTGCCGGCTTGCCATAGCTGTACAGATGAACCTCATGACCGTTCGCCAGCCATGAGGTCAGCGTCAGCCGTTCCAGCGCAGATAGCGGCCCGCCGACCCACAACATCTGTACCGGCGCATGTAGGGCGGCAGCCATGGCTTAACGGGTCTGCCGCTGCAGGATGTTGGAGAATTCTTCCATGAAGCTCTCGAAGCGCACCGCGACGCGATCGACGTCATGGGCGAAACGATTGTAGGCGATCACCGCCGGAATCGCCGCGAAGAGGCCGATGGCGGTGGCCACCAGCGCCTCGGCGATGCCGGGAGCGACGGCCGACAGCGTCGCCGTGCTCATGTTGGCCAGCCCGCGGAAGGCGTGCATGATGCCCCATACGGTACCGAACAGACCGACGTAGGGCGAAACTGAACCGACCGAGGCGAGAAAGGCCAGGTGCGCCTCCAGATCGTCGATCTCGCGCTGATAGGTGGCGCGCATCGCACGCCGCGCGCCGTCGACCACGGCGGTGGGATCAATGGTCTTCTGCCCGCGCAACTTGGTGAATTCGCGGTAGCCGGCTTCGAAGATGCGCTCCAGCGCACCGGTCTGGTGGCGGTTGTTGATGGCGCTCTGGTATAGCGCGTTGAGGTCGCCGCCGCTCCAGAAATCCCGCTCGAATTTGTCCGTCTTGCTCCGCGCGTCGCGAATGGCAAAAGCC
>Ga0194060_10003506_pt1 | contig 11066 bp, 4 predicted proteins | sample SepL225m_MetaG_FD_163427 | JGI IMG/M metagenome (GOLD analysis project Ga0194060, IMG submission 163427) | Anoxic zone freshwater microbial communities from boreal shield lake in IISD Experimental Lakes Area, Ontario, Canada - Sep2016-L222-5m | ecosystem: Environmental > Aquatic > Freshwater >... | reverse complement strand
CTGGCCGCCGCCTCAACACCTGTTTGCGGGCGGCCTCGCGTTTCTGGTGTTCCGCGCCGATGTCGGTTTGCCAAAGTTTCTTGCCCGTCGTCGCGTCATAGGCAAACACGCGCCCGGTGCCGCCCATCGCGAACACCTTGCCCTGCGCATAGACCGGTGTGACCTGATGGCTGATCCTTTTGCCGCCGCCGCCCAGGATGCTGCCCGGTTCGACCGTCTCCCAGAGTTTCTTGCCGGTCTGGAAATCCACGGCCACGACAAAATCCTCGGCATTCACCGGCACCTTGCCCTTGGTCTTGTCCGGAAATTCGCATTCGACCAGTTCTCCGCTCGGACGGAACGACGCCGCGAACACCTTGCCGTCGGCCACGATCAGTCCACCCCACGCGCCGGGATGCGACTTGGCGAAGTATTCTTCCGCCCTCTTGCCGGAACCGAGCACACCCCCGAAGCCGGTGCCTTGTTTGCACGTGCCCAGCCGCAGGCCCTCGCTGGTCCACAGAATCTTCATCTGCGCCAAATCGTCCACAATCGGCGTCGCCGTGCGCAACGGCTGGTAATTGCCAAGCGGCCCGGCCATCATCGGCCAACCGATCTGGATCGCTTCCGCCTCGGTATATACACGCTGCGGATCGGGCCCGACAGACTTGCTGGCGCTGTCCGCCGCCCCAACGACTGTCGCCAGACTCAATACCACCGCCACTCCCAAGCCTACCCGATACATTTGCCTTTTCATCTGTTTCTCCTTGTGATGTTGCCGTTCTTGTTGGACTTCGATTGTTTAAGAGCCTTTCGATATCACTTGCCGGTCGCGGCGCCGATCTTGCCGCCGCCAGTCCACGCGGAGCCATACTGCCCCTTGTAGATTCCCTTCCAATTCTTGCCATCCCCGGTCAGCGTCACGTCCACGTCCATTGCCACGGTGCCGGAACGCTGATCGCTGGGGTTCACGAACGAGTCCGAGTGGAACAGGACGGCGCCTTTCAGGGTCAACGTCTTTTCGCCTGCCTCAAACGAACCCACCTGCACCTCATGCGTGGTGGTGTTCATCGTTCTGGCCCGGGCAAATGCTTCCCGTTCCCCGGTGGCCGACGGGGTCACAACGATGTACATGTCGCGGCGCGTGGCGATTGACCCGTCAGACTCGGGGCAGACCGCCTTTTGGAGAGTGATGACCCACCGTTTTGTGGTGTTGGCCAGCGTCTCCTCCTTGGCATCGGCGACGCCTTCCACGGCGGCGGGTTTGGCGAGAGCGGGAATGATGCGTTGGTAGGTCCCCGATGGCGTCGCTCCGGTGGTATCCAGATCGAACTGCCAGGTCTCAGAGTCCCGTTCCAGTTCCACATCCACGTTGCCCTTCCACCGGCCCGCGACCAGCGGCGTGATTTCCCTGGGCTTGCCCTGGACGTAAACGCGAGAATAAACCTCCGCTGTGGATGATCGCATCGGTAATTCCGTGAATAGGCGCGTTATTGTGTTGGTTTCGATTTCAACCCTGGCTGTCACCAGATTCTGCGCCTTGGGGTTTCCCTGGAGAGGGCCGGAAAGTTGGAACTTCACCATCGTGCTGTTTGGCCTTGCCCGCAGGTCATAGCACAGGATGCCGCCGGTTTCGTTGCGTTCGATCATCCGCCCGGCGACAATCGGCACCTGGGCGAGGACTTCATAGCCGGTGATGAATTCGTTCTTGTCCATCTGACCGGGCAGTTGTTTGATTTCCTTGTCGGCAACCTGCCACAGCGACCAGGGATGGCGGCTGCCATGATGCGGGCCGTGGGTCGAGTTGGGCCGACAGATGACCTTGTCGCCGATCAAGTACCACAATTGCCCGCCCAGCAGGCTCAGTTCCGAACCGCCCAATGGATTCTGGTGCTCGCGGACTATGTCGCCATTGTCCATGCGGATCATGACAAAACGGCTTCCTTTGCTTCCTCCACCTGTTTCCGCGCCATCGATAGTAGTGAAATAACCAATGCCGTCGCGGATGGTCTGCTGATGGTTTGCATAGGTGTCGGGCCAGATCGGCATGCCGTAACCATCGGTCTTGCAGTCCTTCTTCCATGCCAGTTCCGCCTTTTCAGGACTGATCCGGTAGCCGCCCCAGGAGCCTGGTTCGCGGGTGTCGCCGCGGGCAACGCCCTTGCTCACATTGACCAGCACATGGGTCTGGCCGGGGGCCAGGGTGAAGTAATTGGGACCCAGGTCGGTGACCTTCCACAGTTCCTTGCCATCCCTCGGATTGAGCAGCCGCATCTCACCGCGTTCATTCGCGGTCAGCAGGTATTCACGGCCACCGCTGGTGAAGACGCTGGGAGCGTTGCGGTACGAGATCACGCCAGCGGCCTCCCAAATCTTGCTGCCATCGGTCAGGTTGAGGCCACGAATGGTATTTCCAATGAAAGTCGGCACGACGAGTACCCCGTCCGCCACCACCAAGGCGCTGCTCCAACTATCAATATTCGGGAAGTCAAATTTTCCCTTGGCCAGGGATTCGAGAACCTGGGCCCGCTCCGCCGATGCCTTCTTGTGCATTTCGCCAATGTCGGACTGCCACAACTTCTTGCCGTTGGCGGCGTCATAGGCGAATAAGCGTCCCGTCGCGCCCATGGTGAAAACCTTGCCATGGTTATACACCGGCGCGACCTGGAAACCCACCCGCTTGCCGCCACCCCACAGAACACTGCCGGGTTCGGCTGCCTCCCACAATTTCTTGCCGGTCAAAAGATCCACCGCCACAACCAGGTCTTCGGCATCGACCCTGACCTTCGCCTTCTTGTCCGGGTATTCCACCTCGACGAATGGGCCTGTCGGCCGCATTGAGGACGCGAAGACCTTGCCCTCGCCCACGATGACCCCGGCCCAGGAACCGGGATGAGTCTTGCCACCGGGTCCCAGGTAGGTCTCGATACGCGAGGTCACCATCGCCTTGGCGAAGCCCGTGCTCTGCTTGCCGGTGCCAAGCCCCAGGTTCTCGCTGGTCCAGGCGACGGTGGCAGTTGCCAGATCCTCAACCAAACGAACGTCGGTCTTCGCCGGCGAGAAGTTACTAAACGGTCCAGCCAGCGAAGGCCAACCGATCTGGATCGCCTCCGCCTCGGTGTAAACACGCTGCGGATCGGGCCCGGCAGACTTGCCGACGCTGTCCGCCGCCCCAACGACGGCCGCCAGACTCAACGCCGCCGCCACCCCAAAACATACTCGAAACGTTTGCGTCTTCATTCGTTATTCCCTGTGATGTTCTTGCGCCTTTTTGTTGTCGCCATTCTCTAGTTGGTCATTTCGTTTCCATAGCGATCTCCACCCGTTAGGGCTTGGCCGATTTGGCCCGCAAGTCGTAACAAACGATGCCGGTCTTGTCACGAAGGAACAACCGCCCGTCCGCCAGCGGTTGCGACAACCCTCAACCGCGCCCCTCCTTATTATTCGCTTGGTAGTCATCTGAAGCGCTTCAGATCACGTTTCATCCTGCCGTCACCGGCATCAGCGTCATGGTGTCGTTGCCGAAAATGTCCACCACCTTGACGGCAATGGTGTATCGGCCGGGCTTGGGGAAGGTGTGGGTGGCGCTTTTCAACTCCAACTCGCGGTTCTGCCGGGTACGGAAACTCTGCCACTCGTTCTCGAAGATGTAGGCGCCAGTCCAGCGTTCCTCGAAGTCAATGAACTCGCCGTCGGACTGGACAACGACAGGTAACTCGCCCTCTACGCCCATACGCTTGGGAACCTTGATGATCTCCTTTCGACTTTCGTAATCGAAATCCACGGCCCAGTAATCCACCCAGTCGGTCCATTGCCTGGTGAGCACGTCACGGGTGATGATGCCATCCTTGTCCTTGTTCAACTTGATGAGTTTGCCCGCCTCGCACACAACCTCACTCTTGCCTTCTTTCAAATCGGCGGCAATGGAGTCGGCCAGGCCCTGCGAGTAATAGACGGAGAAATCGGCGATTTCCACGGCCATGGCGAGCGGGTTCTTCTTGTCGTAACGCGGCGTCACCTCGATGTAGGCCACATCATGGAAACGCACCTGCCCCTTCTCCACGGCACGCTTGTCGAAGACTTCCGGCGGAATGGTCTTGGGCGCGAGGTCAATGCCCTTGTGCTTCGCCTCGTCCAGCACGGCGGGAAACAGGCCCATCTCGAACTCGAAGGCCAGAACGTCCACCCGCGAGGCCCCGCGCTTGCGGCATTCGGTGATGACCTCCTCGATGAACAGCCGCCCCACGGGAAGATTGATCGGGCCGACCACCACCAGCCGTCCGCCACTCTTGCCGTGGAAGAAGGCCGTATCCGACAGCGGTTCGGCGCGGTAGGCGCGCAGGATCAAATCGCGGAATTCCTGCTCCTTGCGGGCAAGGGCCTGTTCTTTCTGTTTTCCGGAAAGCCTCCCGGCAACGTTGAGATACGCCTGGCGCTCGTAACGGCCAAGATTGAGCACCTCGAAGGCCCGGAAGGGTTTGCCTGCGGTCTTCATTTCGCGTTGCACCTGGATCAGCCGCTTGCGCGTGGTGTGGATGCCGAACTTGCCGAGATCCGTAGCGATCCATTTTCGCCCGAACTTCTCGGCCACGGCGGCGGTCGTGCCGCTGCCGCAGAAAAAGTCGGCCACCAAATCGCCTTCGTTGCTGCTGGTCTTCATGATTCTAGCAAGCAACGCCTCGGGTTTCTGGGTTGGATAATCAAGACGTTCAATCGCCTGTGGATTAATAGGCGGGATGGAATCCCAAAGCGACTGAACTGGCCGACCTTCCCACTCATCCAAGTATTGTTTTCGCTGGATTCGTTGGTGCTTTTCTTTTGGAAATACCAGTTTCCCCTCAACTTCCCAACGCTCCATCGTTGCACGGGAACAACACCACCCGTTTTTCGGAGGTTGAAACCCTTTATACTCGTAAATAAGGTTTGGGCTGAATGAAGGACTAACGATAGGACTCAACCGGTAACGTCGCCCCTTTTCATCGGCATATTTAAAGCGTTCTTCAACATAATCCTCCGCGCCTTCTTTCACCATTGGAGGATCGAAAATGTAGTTTTCAGAGCGCGAGAAATACAAGATCGTGTCGGTACAAACTCCATATTGCTTTGATTGAGCAAGAACGCCTGAACGGCGTTTCCATGTGATTTCATTGATGAAGTTCGATGCACCGAAAACTTCCGCAAGTGCAAGACGCATAAAACTATTTACGCGCCAATCACAATGCACGTAGATGCTGGCCTCGCTGTGCATCAAATCCCGCATCAGGATGAGCCGCTCATAAATCATAGAAATGAATGAATCGGCGCCGCGGCCCCAGGTGTCGCGGTAGGCGATTTGTTCAAGAAGGTTCGGCTCCTTGTGGAAGGTCTCGCCGCCGATCTCGATATCCATACTGAAATCCGCGCCGACGTCGAACGGCGGGTCGATGTAGATGAGTTTCAGGCCACCGGCCTCCTCGATCTGGCGGCGGAGCGCGCCGCTCTTGAGGGAGGAGAGGATGAGTTTGTTGTCGCCCCAGATGAGTTTATTGGTCCAACCCTTGACCTGCCGCCCACCGGTGTCGAGTCCGAGTTCCTCGCCGTCCCGTTTTTCCTTCCGCGGTTCGTCAATGTGTTCGAGGGTCTGGAAAGGCAGGATGGCTGTGCAGACTTCGCGGGACTTGCCATTCCAGACGAGTTCGACCTCCTTTTTATCGGCAAAGAGCAGGAACCGGTATTTTTCCGGGAGCGGTTTGTTGGCTTCGATCAGTTTGATGAGATCACGCTTCTCGGCCTCAGTGAGTTCGTAGGTGGACGAGCCACGGCTGTGCGAAGGTGCCGGGGGCTGTGCCGGGAGTGGGGGTGGAGGCGAAACTTTTTTCTTTTTATCGGTTTTCATGGGTGTTCAGGATTGCGAACGCATGGAACGGCCAGCCAGACGTTGCCCTTTCTTCGTCGCCTGCGCCAGCGTAAGATAATTTTCACTCGTAACGACCTTGCGGCCGCTTTTCTTTTCGAGTTCGCGGCGGGCGTTGCCGGCGACCTTGCCGCCGGAGCGGGCTGCGTGTTTGTTTTGCGGGAACCCCTGGGCATCCCGGTTACGGGCGATTTCCGTGGTGGCGGCCTCGCCCAACATGGAGAAAATGAGTTCCAGGTCGGTCATGTGGTCGCGGAGGTTCTCGCGCTTGAGGCGTTTGAACTCGGCGTACTGGGTGGGTGTGAGGCCAAAGGTGGCCTGGGAGATTTCCGCCGTGAGAATGGCGTATTCACGTTTTTCTCGAACCCCACGCTTTTTCCATTCGTCGGTCAGTTCGTCACGGATGGCAATGGAGCGCATCCGTTTCTCGATCCAGTCCGCAGAATACCCTTTGGCCTGGTAGAGGGCGCGGGTACGCTTGGTGGCGAGTTCGGGGTCTTCAATCTCCTGAATCCGCTCATAACCAACCTTGGCAAGCCAGCGCTTGAAGGGTTCGGCCTTGGGACTGGGGATGGATTGGATAATGCGGAAAACACCCTCAGTATTAGCGCAAAGCATCGATTGCTCGCCTCCTTCCGTGGGGATGGAAAGGGTATGTACAATTTGTACCCACCCTTTGCCCAGTTCCGGGTCGCGTTGCTTCATGCGCTGGATATATTGCTTCGGGTCACGTGATTCGATGAGAGCGAGAACAACATCCTCCACAACAAACCACCATTCGTTATTGTGGATGGTGCGGCGTACTTCCCTGCGTTGGAACAGAGCGATACGGGTTTCGGAATTTTGGATTGAGTCACTCATAGCACTCCTTTGTATTCGGTAAAACTCGTCGCGAGTGCGACAAAAGTCACCGGGCTGTGTTTGGTAAAACCGATTTGGTCGACAAAAACGAAATCATACCGCTGACCATTCTCCTCGGCTGTGGTGGCGTCAGCGCACCATTGCTTGAGACGAGCCATCTTCTGCGGCAGATCCAGTTCAGCCCGGCCTTTGGTTTCTACAATCCAAATCTTCTTGTCATTGGTCCGGACAATGAAATCGGGCGTGTAGTTGGAAAGGTCGCCATCGGTTTTCACGTAATCCAACTTGAAACCGATGGCCAGGTAATTCTTGGCAAACGCCTGCACGTCGGGCGCGTCCTCCAGAAACCCGGCAAACAGCAGTTCGAAGCCGCCGGAGTTGGGTTCACCCACGACCTTGTTGAAAATACTCTGGCTGGCAGTCAGATAGGTTCGGTAATCGGTGCGAAAAGGCCGCATTTCCTTCAGACGAATCCTCTCCTCGATGCGGGTGACGCCTGTTTCCTGGACGGTAAGGGCGTTGATTGAAGACTTGAAGGCATCGTAAAGAATTTTGCCCGCGTCCGGCTCGGACAGATTTCGCAGCACAACAGGGTCTTCGAGATTTACCGGCGACGGCGTGAAGAGGTACTCGCGCATGAAGGTCTTCACTTTTCCATAAAGCACATCGTAGCCGCCAACCAGCCGGAGATCTTTGAGCAACTGCCGGGAGAAGAAGGCCACTACGGAGCGGTAATCCGCCGGAGTCGTTCCATCGAGTTGGATGGTATGATGGATCGCCGAATCCAGCATGGTCTTGAACACAATGTCGCGGGTTTCTTCCGGCGTGAACGGTTGCAGGGGCAGGAGTTGATTGCCGAATTTCGCAGGATCAAGCGTCTCAAGATGCTTAAACTCGCGCTGATAGCGGCGCGTGAGTCTGGGAAGCGGGATGTCGAGAGCCTCTATGTTCTTCTCCTCGTTTTCGGCATCCACCTCCACAATCAACGACTCGTGCCGCGTCGCCCCGCCCCCCATCGGAACATGCTCGAAGGTGACGCCTTCGCTTTGGATGGACTCGACAAAGTCCATGAACGCCGGGGTGCCCATGACGGAAACGGTTTCCTTCGTGTCGGCGCCGAAATACATGCGGCGAAGACCGCGCCCGAGTGTTTGCTCCGGAAGGATATTGCTCTGCGCCACATAAGCCCGCAGGCCGACGATGGTGGTGACGTTACGCACATCCCAGCCTTCCTTGAGCATAAGAACGGACACAATGGCCTTGTGCGGCGATTTAGCCGTGTCGATTTCGTTGGCCTCCTTGCGCAGCGCCTCGAGTTCTTCCCTGTTCTTGCCGGAAGCCGCCTCGGAAATTTCGCCGTTGTTCTTGGTGTGGATGACGAGCACCGCGCCCTGTAACTCGGGGCAAATCTTTTCAAGATACGCGCCGACATCGTCACAGTTGCGGGTGTCATCCACCATCACGAACAACACGGCCTTCTTGCCAAGCGCCTTGTGGTCAGCCTGGCTCTTCTTCCATTCCTCAATGCCCAACTTGAGGTAGTCGTCGTATTTTTCCGTAAAGAGGGCGCTCTTCTTTTCACTGAGTTTGGCCCGACTCGAGGCGTCGGGCAGGACGGGATGCTTGACGACGTTCTGGTGGATGGCCTCAACGAGCGGGTAGTCGGAAACCGTTTGTACAAAAATCGCGCCGGTGTCGTGGCGCGGGGTGGCCGTCACGTCCACCTGCAACGCCAATCGGCGATCCTTCTGCAACATCTTATGGTGGATATCCTGAATGGATTGGAACCACGCCATGCGCGGGTCGTGGATGTGATGCGCCTCGTCGTTAAAAACGGCAAGTTCCTCGATCTCGCGGACAATTTCGCCAAGGTCGGTCTTGCTATCGGTCGTTTTACCGGCGGGTTTCGCGCCAAAGGGCGAGAGGAAATAATCGCGCAGATCGTCATCCTCCAGCGATGGATCGCGCACCTCGCCGAGGAATACGCGATGGATATTCGTGAGGAACACGTTCCCGGTGTCGCGAATAATTCGAACGTCGTCCTGGATGTGCAGGGTGAGTTGGAAGTCATCGCGCCAATTGCGCCCCTCGTGGCCATTGTGCGGCAAAATGGGGTCGTTGAAAAATATCTTGAGACCATCGAAGTCGGCCCGCAGTCGGTCAAGGACGATAATATTGGGTGTGATAATAAGAAAATTGCGCGCCAGTTCCGAATCAACCTCGTACAGTTTGTGAAAGAAACACCAAGCGACGAGGAGCGAGAGGACTTTGGTTTTCCCGGCGCCTGTCGCCATTTTCAGAACGTAACGAGGCCAATCTTCGGGAAACATGCCGCTCGACACCGCACCCGACGCATCGAAACGGAGCAAATCGTATTTGTCGCGGGCACGCCGAACCTCGTATAGCCAGACAACGGTCTCAACCGCTTCCCGTTGGGCGAAATAGTAGCGGAATGCCGAAAGCGAACCATCGGCGTTTTCGATCAGATGTTCCGTCTCAAACCAATGACGGAGCAGCGCCACAGAAGTCGCGGACGCACCGGGGTAGCCATCGTTGCGCCAGACGAAAACGTCCCGCCGAATTTTCGCCACAAGCGGGGGAAGCAGTTTTTCGTAGGCCGTGCTCCGCAGGGCTTCATCGGCAGGAAACCACCGTTGATCCGGAATGAGCGGCGCATAGGGCGAGGTTGGGAATTGGGGGTGAAGGGACATAATGGTTTTGAGTGATCAGTTCGACAAGCTCCTTCGACAAGACCTTCGAGTCTTCATGTCCGTCCTTTCCCGATTCGGGCCAGGGCCCGCAGTTCCTCCAATTCGCGGGGTGCAAGCGCGAGACAGGCGATGAGGTTGAGGCTGACGGTTGCCGCCATGTTCGTGCCGATATCGCTGTCGCAACGCGGTTCCGCCGACAAATGCACCGGCGCGTCCTGCATCGGATGCGGGATTGCCCACGTATGCGGTTCACGCGGATCGTTGTCGCCTTCCAGCAACAACTCCCACGCCCGGCGTTTCAGTTTCGGGTCGTTGCGCTCGACACCCGCCCATGCCACCAGCCGCGCGTTCTCCATGAACAACGCCAGGCGTTCGTAAATCCCCGGCGGGAACTGGTCGCGTTCCTTGACCGGGTCTATGCCATGCATCGCGCCGTACTCCGCCAGCGCTGCGCGGAACCCGTCCAAACCCAGTGTTTCCGCCATGTCCATGAACGCCTCGGCGCCGCCCATGATGAATGCCAGACGGTTGTTGAAGACCGCATACTCCTGGTTGTGCGTCATCACGCCCGACGCCGGGTCGTAATCGAACGGATCGCCCTGCAACAGCCGATGCGGCGCAGAGAGGATACCGGCCAGTCCGGTCTCGATTTTCTTCAACCACTTCGGATCGCCGGTGCGCTCCCATGCGCAATGCCAGTTTGCCGCCCACGACGACCACGTCGGCCCGATCCGCGCCATGAATTTTTCCGTCGGCACGTTCGTCGCCTTGAACTGATCGGCCTTCTCCGCCACCTCGTCGAGCAAATCGCGGCAGCGTTCGTCGGCGGTGAAGAAATGATAGAACCGTTTCGGCCCGGCCTGGCTCGCACGCGGCTCCTTGCACGGGCAACCCCAGTGCACCACGTTGTGCCGGCTCCCCTGCCCCGTCCACGGGCCGAGATGGAACACATCCACCTCGCTCACGTGCCGGGTCATCGCCTCGGCGAACCGGAACCAGTCTGCCCGGCCGCTGCGCAGGAAGTTATACCAGGGCCAGATGTCCGACCCGAGTTCCGTATTGTCCCACGCCCGGCCGCCCTGGTCGTAATGCCACACATGACGCAGCGGGTCGTAGGTGTGCATGACGTCGCCGTAGTGCAGAAACCCATACCAGCGCCACCGCTCACGCTGTTCGACATAGTAGTCCATGTACCGCGCGAGTTCGTCTTCGATGAGTGTTCGCGCCGGGGTCGAACGATCCACCGGGGACCAGTTCGGTCCGAACACCCCGCATTGCCGGTAATGCTGTGGTTCGGCGACCAGCAACGGCGGCGTGGCCGGCAGGACTTTCGGTTTGCTTTTCGCCGGCACCAACGTGAGCGTCATCTGCGACGTTCGCGCGATGCCGTAGGCGTTCGAGTACACCGCCGGATCGGGGTTCCGCGCCTCATAGACGGGCCGGAAATCCCGGCCGCCGTAATGCCGCAAGTCCAGCGGTTCCGCGTCCGGCGCCCACCACCAACCGTTCAAGTGCGCCTCCGTCGTGCCCGCCGCGGTGACTTCCAACGCCGTCGGGTACGCCTGCCAGAAATCGCGGACGGTCATCGCCAACCCGCCGGCCGGTTCGCTCAACGACATGAT
>Ga0194060_10003505_pt1 | contig 11067 bp, 7 predicted proteins | sample SepL225m_MetaG_FD_163427 | JGI IMG/M metagenome (GOLD analysis project Ga0194060, IMG submission 163427) | Anoxic zone freshwater microbial communities from boreal shield lake in IISD Experimental Lakes Area, Ontario, Canada - Sep2016-L222-5m | ecosystem: Environmental > Aquatic > Freshwater >... | reverse complement strand
GGTACATTCAGCTTGACAGTTCAGCGATGAGGCGATGAGGCGATGAGGCGATACGGAACGCCTCACCGCGTCATCGTTTCATCGCTGAACTGTCAAGCTAGATTGAAACATGCCTTAGACATGGTTCGCAGGTATTTTACAGTTTGTCGCCGGTCAGCCCCCAGCCCCCTCTCCATGTAAGGGAGAGGGGCAGGGGGTGAGAGGAGCAAGGTCGGCGCGAGATCAATGCACAAGGTGCTTCGAGGTTTTATGTCCCTATCACGCCCGCAGCGCACAGCGGCCGCAATCTTCGCCATGCTCCTCGGCGTCTACCTGCTCACCACCGGTGGGCATCTGTACGCAATTGACGAGGAGATGATGTACGATCTGAGCGAGGCGATACCACCATCCTGTCAGATGTGCCGCCCTGCCCCGGTCGGATCTACCGGCTGCTGCTCCCGCCCGGCGCATCGCGTCTCGATCTCTCATCGCCAGGGTGGGAGCCTGGAGCGGCGGAGGGCGACCGGGCAGATCGGCGCGGGGTCTATGTCACTGACCTCGCCGTCACTGCCGGCGGACACGCTCTGGCAATCGAAGGCGACCGCCTGCCCGTCGAGGATATGCCCATCCACGCGGCAGCGATGCGTACCTGGATGGGCGATGTGCGCCTGCCGCTGTGGGATTACTGGTGGGCCTATCTGCCGCTGCTCCCTTTACCAAAATCGGTAGCCCTTGCCATCGGCGCGGCGTGGGCGGGAGTGGCTCTGGCCTGTTTATCTATTGGCGCTGCATTGGCAGGAAAAAGTTTTTTGGAGGAAGGATAAGCCAACCCCTCGCCTCAATACTTTTCAAATAAGCCGATTCTGCATCGATCTTGCCCCCTCACCCCCGGCCCCTCTCCCTCACGGGGAGAGGGGAGATTCCGCAGTAGGAAGATTCTAACTCCCCCTCTCCCGTTCAGGGAGAGGGGGCTGGGGGGTGAGGGCTGAGCGGTGGGAGATTCGTTATGTAAAAAGTATTACCCCTCGCCTCTCCCGCAATTTGTTATAATATCCGGCAGTATGCGCGGCCCGCCGAGCGGCCCGCCGGAGAGGATTCTATGACCAAGCCTATTGTGGCCCTGGTTGGCCGACCCAACGTGGGGAAGTCAACTTTCTTTAACCGTCTGATTGGCGAGCGCAGGGCAATTGTCGAGGACATCCCTGGGACAACTCGCGACCGCATCTATGGCGACTCGTTCTGGAACGGTCGTGAGTTTATGGTGGTCGATACCGCCGGTCTGCTGTTTGGCGGTGAAGATCCCAGCTTGCCCTTCAGCGAGATTAGCCGACGCACCCGCGAACAGGCCCGCGTGGCGATTAAGGAGGCTGACGGTATCATCTTTATGGTCGATGGTCGCGAGGGCATGACCACCGCCGACAACGAGGTGGCCGACATCCTGCGCGGTGCGGCCAAGCCGGTGGTGCTGGCGGTCAATAAGTGTGACAGCACCGAGCGCAACCTGGACGCGGTGGAGTTCTACTCCCTCAATCTGGGCGAGCCCATCCCGATGAGCGCCTTCCACAGCCTGGGCACCGGCGATGTCCTCGACCGCATGGTCGAGGCGTTTGAGCCAAACGAGATTGTGGAAGAGGCTGAACACCACCTGCACATCGCCATCGTTGGTCGTCCCAACGTCGGCAAGTCCTCGCTGCTCAACAAGCTGCTTGGCGAAGAGCGCAGCGTGGTCAGCGCCATCCCCGGCACGACCCGCGACAGTATCGACACGGACATTACCTTCTACGGCCAGAAGGTGACATTGATCGACACGGCGGGCATCCGTCGCTCGGGCCGCATCGAGCAGGGCATCGAGCAGTACTCGGTGCTGCGCACCATGCGGGCGATTGAGCGCTGCGATGTGGCCCTGCTGCTGATCGACGCTGAGGAGGGCATCACCGCCCAGGATACCCACATCGCCGGGATGGTGCTGGATTCCAGGAAGGGCATCGCGATCATGGTGAATAAGTGGGACATTGTCGAGAAGGACAATGACACTTACAAGGCATTCGAGGACAAGGTGCGGGACGAGTTCAAGTTCATCGACTACGCGCCGGTTCTGTTTATCTCGGCCCTGAGCGGCCAGCGCGTAAGCCGGGTGATCCAACTGGCCCAGGAGATCTACGACCAGCGCCAGAAGCGCGTGCCCACCGGCGAACTGAATAACTTCCTGCGTCAGGCCGTCCTCGACCAGCCACCGATGGCGGTGCGTAAGGGTGCCCACCTGCGGCTCTACTACGCCGTCCAGCCCCAGATCGATCCGCCCGTCTTCCTCTTCTTCGCCAACGATGGCGACCTTGTCCACTGGTCGTACGGGCGCTATCTGGAGAACCGCCTGCGCGAACGCTATGGATACGGCGGCACGCCCATTGTGATCGTCTTCCGCTCACGCGAGAATGAGCGCGATCAGCCCAAGAAGAAGGGCGACCGCGAAACCACCCGTAAGCCTGCAAGCCACGGCAGCACCAGGGGGTAGTGTCGTTGGTTAGACATGGTTCGCAGGTACTTTACAGTTTGTCGCCGGTCAGCCCTCACCCCCCGCGCCTCTCCCTCACGGGGAGAGGGGAGATTCCGCACCAGGATGCGTCCGACTCCCCCTCTCCCGCTCAGGGAGAGGGGGCTGGGGGGTGAGGGCTGTTCGGCAGCAAACTGTCACGCTGGTTTGAAACATGTCTTAGGCATGTTTCAATCTAGCTTGACAGTTCAGCGATGAAACGATGACGCGGTGAGGCGTTCCGTATCGCCTCATCGCCTCATCGCCTCATCGCTGAACTGTCAAGCTGAATGTACCCATTTTGAAACATGCCTTAGTGGTAGTTTCACTGCCACGACCCAATCGTCACGTTGTGGGAGCGGCGCAGCCGTCCCCACGCCCCCACCGGAAACGGAGTACTCCTGCATGTCCTCAATCTGGCCTGGACGACCCTATCCCCTCGGCGCAAGCTGGGACGGCAAGGGTGTCAACTTCGCGATTTTCTCCGCTCACGCCACCCACGTCGAGCTTTGCCTCTTCGATAGCCCGAACGCCCTGCGTGAGTCCGTTCGCTTCACGCTGCCCGAGCGCAACGAGGATATCTGGCACGGCTACCTGCCCGGAGTTGGCCCCGGTCATCTCTATGGCTACCGCGTCTACGGCCCCTACAGCCCGCAGCAGGGCCACCGCTTCAACCCGCATAAACTGCTGATCGACCCCTACGCCCGCGCTCTGACCGGCCAGATCCAGTGGGATAAGTCGTTGTACGGCTACCGGGTCGATAGCCCCTACACCGATTTGACCATCGGTAAGCGCGATAGTGCGCCTTATATGCCCCGCTCGGTGGTCATCGACCCGAGCTTCACCTGGGGCGCTGACGCGCCGCCGAACACGCCCCTGCGCGAGAGTGTGATCTACGAACTGCATGTGAAGGGCTTCACTCAGCAGCACCCCGAGGTGCCCCCGCACCTGCGCGGTACCTACGCCGGTCTGGCCAGTCCGCCGGTGATCGCCTACCTGAAGGATCTGGGCGTCACCGCCGTTGAACTGCTTCCCATCCAGCAGTTTGTCGATGATCAGTATCTCACCGACAAAAGTCTGATCAACTACTGGGGCTACCAGACGATCAACTACTTCAGCCCCGACGCCCGCTATGCCAGCAGCAGGACGCTCGGCGAGCAGGTGAACGAGTTTAAGCAGATGGTCAAAGATCTGCACGCCGCCGGGATCGAGGTTATCCTCGATGTGGTCTACAACCATACCGGCGAGGGCAACCAGCTTGGCCCTACCCTCAGCTTCCGTGGTATCGATAACGCCTCGTATTACCGCCTGGTGCCCGAGAACAAGCGCTATTTCATGGACTACACCGGCACCGGCAATAGTCTCAACACCGTCAACCCGCGCACCCTCCAGATGATCGTCGACTCGCTGCGCTACTGGGTCAACGAGATGCATGTGGACGGATTCCGCTTCGACCTGACCCGCACCCTGGTTCGTGGCGACACCCACTCCGACCGACCGAGCGCCTTCCTTGATATTGTCAAACAGGATCCGGTTCTCTCCCAGGTGAAGCTGATCGCCGAGCCGTGGGATGTCGGCCCCGATGGTTATTGGGTTGGCGGATTTCCCTCGCCCTGGGCTGAGTGGAACGGGAGATACCGCGATAACATCCGCTCGTTCTGGAAGAGTGCCTCGGGCCAGGTAGGCGAATTCGCCTCGCGCTTTATGGGCTCGTCCGACCTCTTCAAGCACAATGGCCGCCGTCCTAGCCACAGCATCAACTTTATCACCGCCCACGATGGCTTCACCATGCGCGACCTTGTAAGCTACAACGACAAGCATAATGACGCCAACGGCGAAAACAACCGCGACGGCGACAACCACAACAACTCGTGGAACTGCGGCGTCGAGGGGCCAACCGATGACCTTGAGATCCGCAAGCTGCGCCTGCGCCAGATCCGTAATCTGCTGGCCACCCTGCTGCTCTCGCAAGGTACGCCGATGGTGCTGGCCGGCGATGAGCGCGGGCGCACCCAGATGGGCAATAATAACGCCTACTGCCAGGATAATCCGGTCTCGTGGATCGACTGGACGCCTAGTGATGAGGCCGACGACCTGCTCAGTTTCACACGCTCGATCATCGCCTTGCGCAAGGCCCACCCCATCCTGCGCCGCCGCGACTTCTTCGCGGGTAGCCTCTCTCCTGGCGGTGCCGAGTACGATGTGGAGTGGCTCATCCCCGATGGTCAGGAGGTAGATCCGGCCCTCTGGAACAGCCCCGACCTGCGCTGCATCGGGCTGCTGATGAACGGCAAGGTGATGCGCGAACACGATGAGCATGGCCGCCCGGTGCGCGACGATGTTCTGCTGGTACTCTTTAACGCCGGTTCCGATCCGGTGCCCTTCATCCTGCCCGATTGGCCCGACGACCCGGTCTGGGAGGTGCTGATCGACACGGCTGACCCTGGTACTCATGGTGAGCACGCACCCTCAAGCGAGATCTACGCGCTCCAGCCCCGCTCGCTCGTCCTGCTGGCTGAGCGAACTGCACGGCGATTACGTGACAAGCTGACCACGTGATAGTGATATAAGGCAAGGTTCGCAGGTACTTTACAGTTTGTCGCCGATCAGCCCTCACCCCCCAGCCCCCTCTCCCCGTGAGGGAGAGGGGCTGGGGGTGAGGGTCGCACAGAACTGTAAAGTAAAATTGCTAATTCTGAAACCATGTCTAAGGCATGGTTCAAACTGGGCACATTCAGCTTTACAGTCTTGCGACGAGGCGATGAGGTGATGAGGCGATACGGAGCGCCTCACCGCGTCATCGTTTCATCGCTGAACTGTCAAGCTGGATTGAACCATCCCTAAGGCATGGTTCAAAATGAGCATATTCAGCTTGACAGTCCTGCGATGACGCGACGAAGCGATGAGGCGTTCGTATCAAGTCCTCGCGTCCTCGCCTCGTCGCTGAACTGTCAAGCTAGATTGAAACATGCCTAACGCCCCTATGTCATATCGCCTACACATCCTGCTCATGGTACTCGTACTCATGCTGGCAGCGTGTTCCAGCCCGCCGCCAGCAGAAGATAGTCGCCCCGCCGACGTGGCGACCGACGCCTCGGCTGTGGCCCTGTCGGCACCCGCAACAAGCCCCGAGTCCGTCACTGCGCCCACAGCCAGCCCGGTGCCCACGCCCGTCGGCCCGCTTACCCGTACCGCCGCCTGGGGCGAGGGCATTCCCCTCGCGGCCAGCTACACCCCCGACGGACAAAGCATCGCCGTGCTGCGTCCCGCCGTCCTTGAACTGCGGGTCGCTGCCCGCCCCGCTGAACTGCGCTGGCATATCGACCTGGGCAATCTTCCCAGCGCCCTTGCGCTCACGCCTGATGGCACATCTATTGCGGTCAGTTCAGGTCGCAGCATCACCGTCTACGCGGCCACCGACGGCAGCACGTTAGGTGAAATCCCCGGCCTCGGAGCCAAAATTACCGACATCGCCATCTCACCCGACGGGCGACTGCTCGCCGCTGCCCAAGAGGACGAGGTTATTTCGCTCTGGGATTTTGCCGAGCGCTCATCCCTGCGCGAGCTGCGCCTGCCCCAGTCCGACACGGATGCGATTGTCCCCGGCGCTTTCACGAGCGTTGCCTTTAGCCCCGACAGCCAATCTGTTATGGCGGGCGACCGGCAAGGCAATGTCGGAGTCTGGGCTATCGCCGACGGCGTGGCTCTCCAGACCCTCAGTGTCGGTGCGCGTGTTGTCGCCGATGTCGCATTCTCGCCCAGTGGCACCTCTATCGCGGCTGCCTCGGAGGGTTGGCGCACCGAGCCGGGCTCGATCTGGCTCTGGAATACTACCAGCGGGGCCGAGTTGCACTGGCTCAGCATTGACGATAACACGCGCTTCCTCGCCCCGGCTGAGCGACTGACCTTTACGCCGGACGGCTCACAGGTTCTCATGGGCCTCGCCGACGGCAGCATCCTGCGCTGGAGTCTCACCGACTTTTCTCTGGCCCAGGAACTGATTGGTCACAGCGCTGCCCTTACCGCCCTTGCCTATAGCGCCGACGGGACGGGCATCCTCAGTGCCTCGCACGACGGCAGCCTGCGTACCTGGCACGCCGACGGCACCCCCGCCGAAACCCTTGCCGGACTCGGGGCCATCTCCGCCATCGCTATTAGCCCCGACGGCACCCTGGTGATTAGCGGTGATGAGGGCGGTGCCATTGATGTTCGCCATACCGACGGCTCGCTCCTCACCCACATCTCCGCCAAAAGTCGCCAGATCAACGCACTCAGTATCAGTCCCGACGGCACCACCCTCGCCGCCGCTGGCGACGATGGGAGTGTGCATCTCTGGAAACTCCCCGGCGGTGAACCCATTGGCGACCTGCGCAGACAGAATGGCTACGGTGCCACCCGCACGGTCGCCTTCAGCCCCGACGGCACATACCTCGCCTCTGCGGGCTACGACGGCATCCTGCACCTCTGGCGCGTGTCGAGTGCCGCCGAGGAGCGCACCGCCACCGTCCTAGAAACTGACGGCATGAGTTCGACCTCCCTCTGGCAGATCGCCTTCTCGCCCGACGGTCGTGTGATCGCCGTCGCCGGTAACGAGGGGGCGGTCAGCCTCTGGCGCAGCGCCGACCTCACCCTGATCGAGCGTCGCACCCTGCAAGGCAGTTTGTCGATTAGCCACGTTGCCTTCTCGCCCAGCGGCAATCTTATCGCCGCAGCGGCTGTGGACTCCAACCAACAGGACAACGTACAGCTCTACACGTGGGTGAACCCCGGTGCCCCGCCGCTCCAACTCACGAGCCCCGCCATCACCGACGTTGCCATCCTTCCCGATGGGGCCATCGCCACCCTCAGCGACACTGGCCTCACCATCTGGCACGGCCCCACCGAGGCCCGAGATCGCTACGCCGACGCCGCAGCCCCCGGATTCACGGTGATCGCCTCTGGCCCCCACACTATCGCCATCGGCTCCCGCCTGGGCGGCATCGAGGTCTGGGCCGTACACTGAGCGCAATACTTTACGAATAAGCTGATCTTGCACCGGCCTTGCCCCTTCACGCCCTGCCTCTCTCCCTCACGGGGAGAGGGGATATTCCGCACCAGGACGCATCCGACTCCCCCTCTCCCGCTCAGGGAGAGGGGGCTGGGGGGTGAGGGCTGAGCGGCGGCAGACCCCTTAAAAGTATTGACACTAAGGCATGGTTCAATCCAGCTTAACAATTCAGCGACGAAACGATGACGCGGTGAGGCGCTCCGTATCGCCTCATCGCCTCATCGCCTCATCGCAAGACGGTCACGCTGAATGTGCCCATTTTGAACCATGCCTAAGGCATGTTTCAATCTAGCTTGACAGTTCAGCGATGAAACGATGACGCGGTGAGGCGCTCCGTATCGCCTCATCGCCTCATCGCCTCATCGCAAGACGGTCACGCTGAATGTGCCCATTTTGAACCATGCCTAAGGCATGTTTCAATCTAGCTTGACAGTTCAGCGATGAAACGATGACGCGGTGAGGCGCTCCGTATCGCCTCATCGCCTCATCGCCTCATCGCAAGACGGTCACGCTGAATGTGCCCATTTTGAACCATGCCTAAGCATGCATACTCGGGTAACGCCCCCGCGTTACTATTAAGCGTGGTTCAGATGTGGCTTAATCGTCGTACCTAGCTTTCCCCCTAACGCCCTCCAAAGGAGTGACGCACTTGGCGAAGCAGCAACCACTCATGGTGCGAACCCTCAGCGGTGAGGAGCGTACCACGCTCGAAATCTTCGCGCAGAGTAACGGATGCTCGTCATTCACAGGACGGCGCAGCCGCATCTTGTTGACCAGCAGCCAGGGCAAGGCTCCACTCCAGATCGCCACCGATCTCGGCGTCGATGACGAGACGGTGCGCCGGGCCATCCGCGCCTTCAACGAGCGCGGGATGCCCGTGTTGATTGAGGGGTCGCCCAAGCCCAAGTGCCCCCGGGAACTCTTCATCGCGGGCGGTCGCGAGGCTCTTCTCGCCATCTTCCACCGCAACCCCACGCACTATGGGTTTGACAGCGGCAATTGGACACTCGAACTCATTGCCGACGCCGCCTTCGCGGAAGGCATTACTACGTCCCGCGTGAGCGACGAGACGATCCGCAGCGCACTCGTCCGCCACGGCATTAAGTGGAGCCACTTCAAACGACTTCTGCGCCGTGAGTGCCACACGATCCCGTCGGCTAACCGCCGCATTATCACGATCCAGCAGCGATAAAACGCAATAGAGCATAAGTAACGCTGTCACGCTGAGCGAAGCGAAGCGTCCCGGCCGGGATTCTTCGCTTCGCTCAGAATGACAGGACGCCTCACCGCGTTACTTCTGCGGTATTACAATAAAACCAATGGACTACCACAGCCTGATCTTAGTTGTCGACGACCAACCCCGCGCACACATCGCCCTCGCCAGTCTGTTCGAGTCCGAGGGCTACCGGCTCGCCTTTGCCGCGAGTGGGTCAGAGGGGCTCGCCATGGCTATTCAGATGCGCCCCGACCTGATCCTGCTCGATGTGATGATGCCCGACATGGACGGCTTTGAGGTGTGCCGCCACCTGCGCGCCGACCCGCGCACGGCCGAGATGCCGCTGATCATGGTCACCGCCCTCGATGACCAACGCTCCTTGCTCCGGGGCATTGAGGCAGGGGCCGATGACTTCATTACCAAGCCCTTCAACCGGGCTGAATTGCGCACCCGTGTTCGCACGATCACACGGCTCAATCGCTATCGCAGGCTCTGGGAGAGCCGCGACCGCTACGAGCAACTGGTCGAGCGTTCGCCGAACGGCGTATTGATTATCGATAGTGCGGGTGTCATTCGTCTCGCGAACCCGGCTGCCTGCGAACTCCTCGAATCCACGCCCGACGCGCTGATCACACAGGAGGTGTTTCAGATTGTCGCCCAGGATCGCTGCGCTGAACTTACTGATCGACTACAGTCGCTCACGGCGGGCCGAGTGGAACACCTGCACCTCGAAACCATCCTGGTCACCCAGTGTGGTTTGCGCCGACCGGTCGCCCTTGCCGCCGGTCGTTGCGAATGGGATGCCGGGGCGGCGATCCAACTGCTTGTCCGCGACATCACCGATCAGAAGCGCGCTGAGCTACTCGATGTCGAGCGCCGCCATGTCGCCTACGATCTCCACGATGGGGTCGCTCAACACATAACCGGCGTGTACCAGCATATCCAACTCTTTGCGCGGCAATTCCGACCGCGCTCACCGGAGGCTCTGGCCGCGCTCAATCAGCTTCAGGAGATGGCGCGACGCGCTGTTTCCGAGATCCGCCGTGTACTCGAAGGGCTGCGCCCCATCGCGCTGGACGATTTCGGGCTGGTCGGTGCGCTGGAGATGCTGGTCGAGTCGTTTCGCACTGAAGGCTGGGAACTCACTTTTGCGGCACACATCGGCGACCAGCGGCTCCCAGTGCCCGTAGAGACCGCGTTGTTTCACATTGTCCAGGAGGCTCTGACGAATACGGCAAAGCACGCGGGCAAGCGCCACGCCGACATCCGAATGACCCGCGACGACAAGACCGTGTTGCTCACTGTGCGCGACAAGGGACAGGGCTTTGATCCATCGGCGATCCTGGGGTCTTCTGGTATTGGCCAGCGGCTCGGTCTGCACGCGATGCGCGAGCGGGCCGCCCTCGTGGGGGGAGAGCTACGCATTGAAACCGGGCTGGGGCGAGGGGTCGCGATTATCGCTGTCATCCCACTGTCAGGGGGGAATAATGGACACTGAACAGCTAAAGCGCCGACATCGGCGCACCGCGCGGATTGTGATTGCCGACGACCACGACCTGATGCGGCTGGGGCTCCGCAGCTTGGTGCGCGCTGAACGTGGTATGGAACTCGTTGGTGAGGCGCGTGACGGACGCGAGGCTCTGGAACTCTGCCGTCACCTTCAGCCAGATATGGTCATCCTTGACGTGCGTATGCCCGAACTCGACGGGCTGGCTACCACGCGGCTGATCAAGCGTGATCTGCCCCGCATAGCAGTACTCATTGTCAGCCTACACGCGACGCCGGAGTACGTCCTTGAGGCACTAGAGGCGGGTGCCTCCGGGTATGTGCTGAAGGATGCGCCCTTCTCTGAACTTGTCACAACTATTCGTCAGGTGTTGCGCGGCGAATCGATGCTCACGGAGGAAATGGCCGCACGTATACTCCGCCGCACCAGCACATACCCAGCAGAGCCGCCGATCCCTTCATTCGTCCCTCTCACTCCGCGTGAGCTTGATGTACTCCGCCGCGTCGCGCAGGGCAAAACCAATCGGGAGATCGCCGAGCAGTTGACGATTGCGCCAAGCACGGTGAAGCTGCACGTCGAGCATATCATCGCCAAACTCGATGTCTCCGACCGCACACAGGCCGCTGTGCGCGCCATCCAGATCGGGCTGTTACACGGCGAAGCGGGCTAACCCCAATACCTTTCACATAAGGAATCTGCCGCCGCTCAGCCCTCACCCCCCAGCCCCCTCTCCCTCACGGGGAGAGGGGGCTGGGGGTGAGGGCTGAGCGGCGGCAGATTCCTTATGT
>Ga0194060_10003504_pt1 | contig 11069 bp, 9 predicted proteins | sample SepL225m_MetaG_FD_163427 | JGI IMG/M metagenome (GOLD analysis project Ga0194060, IMG submission 163427) | Anoxic zone freshwater microbial communities from boreal shield lake in IISD Experimental Lakes Area, Ontario, Canada - Sep2016-L222-5m | ecosystem: Environmental > Aquatic > Freshwater >... | reverse complement strand
GTGGTGTTCACGCCAGCATATGCAGGGCTGATGCAAAGTCACCCTCCGGCCCTCACCCCCTGCCCCTCTCCCTCACGGGGAGAAGGGAGATTCCGCACCAGGACGCATCCGACTCCCCCTCTCCCGTTCAGGGAGAGGGGGCTGGGGGGTGAGGGCTGTCCGGCGATCTGCGGACTTTGCAACAGCCCTGCCCGCATATGCCACCGTGCCCCCCCTGGGAAAATCCTGGTATAGTATAGCCACTATGCGCCACCCTTTCTTTGTTTACGGCACGCTCAAGCCCGGCGAGCCGAACTACGCACGCTTCCTGGCCGGGCGCACGCGAGGCGAGGAAGCGGCCAGTGTGATCGGCACAGCCCTCTACTCCGCTGGCCCCTACCCCTACCTCGTCGCTGAGCCGGATCTGGCCGCGCCCGATGAACAGGTCAGTGGCACCCTTATTAGCGTGGCCGACGATGACTACGCCGCTGTTTTGGCCCAACTCGACAGCCTGGAGGGCTATACGCAGGGCGGCACGAACAACACCTACGAGCGCCTGCTGGTGACGGTTGACACCACCGCTGGCCCGCGCCTCGCGTGGATCTACGTGGCCGGCACCGCGAGCCTGGCTCGTATTCGCGCAGGCGATCTGCCCAAGCTGCCTGGCGGTAACTGGCAGAGCGACTCGGCAGCGCGAGACTATTGGAGTGAACCATGAGCGCCTCTCGCATCGTCAACATCGGCCTCGTCCAGATGAGTATGTCGGACATCCCGGCGGCAAACATGGCCGACGCTATGGCCTGCGTGCGCGTGGCGGCGGCCCAGGGTGCCCAGATCATCTGCCTGCCCGAGCTATTCCGCTCGCATTACTTCTGTCAGAGCGAGGAACACGTCAACTTTGGCCTAGCCGAGTCTGTACCCGGCCCGAGTACGGAGGTGTTCTGTACGCTGGCCCGTGATCTGGGTGTGGTGATCATCGCCAGCCTCTTTGAGAAACGCGCCGAAGGACTCTATCACAACACCGCTGCGGTGATCGACGCCGACGGCAGCTACCTCGGCAAGTACCGCAAAATGCACATTCCTGACGACCCGCTCTTTTACGAGAAGTTCTACTTCACACCCGGCGACCTGGGTTTTAAGGTCTTTCGCACTCGTTTTGGCCGGGTTGGTGTGCTAATCTGTTGGGATCAGTGGTACCCCGAGGCGGCCCGGCTCACCACGCTACGCGGTGCCGATCTGCTCTTCTACCCTACCGCTATTGGCTGGCACCCCAGCGAGAAGGCCGAGTATGGCGTGGCCCAGCACCAGAGCTGGGAAATCATCCAGCGCTCGCACGGTGTGGCCAACGGCTGTTATGTGGTGAGCGTCAACCGCACCGGCCACGAGGGCGACCCCGCTGGCGGCATTGAATTCTGGGGCCAGAGTTTCCTCAGCGACCCCAGCGGCACCATTCTTGCCAAGGCTCCGACAGATGTGGCGACCACCCTGATTGTCCCCGTGGACCTGGCCCGCCTTGATGTTCAACGCACCCACTGGCCTTTCCTGCGTGACCGCCGGATCGATGCCTATGACGAGATAACGAAAAGGTATATTGACGAGTGACGGCTCCCAGCGCGAAAGCTGCTGGGCTTCAAGGGGATGCCGCCCCATCCCGCAGAGTCATGGTCGAAGTGTCTGGAGACCCCGTTGCAGGATATTGATCGCCGCATTCTTATCACGATCCATGACCAGACCACAATAGGGGCAGGAATGCGTGCGATCCCGCAACGTCTTGACCACCAGTTTACCGCAGTGCGAACACATCTTGGTCGTATTCCTGGGGTTCACCAGAATCACCTGTCGCCCAGCTTCTTCCGCTTTGGCAACCGTCATGCAGATGAACATCGACCAGGCCACGTCCAAGATGCTTTTGCGCATCCCTCGGCTGGACTTCACCCCCATTTCCTGCGGGGCGAGGTCTTCACACACAATCAGCCCGTAGGCATTGATCAGCTTGCGACTTTCCTTATGGGCGAAGTCGCTACGTCGGTTGGCGATCCGCTCGTGGATCTTCGCCAAGATGCCCTTCTGCTTGGCGTTTTCCGGCCAGTCCTGCGCCAGCTTCGCCGCGTCCTTGCGCTGCTGGACACGTTTCAGATCCGCCTCATCACGGCGATAGAACCGGGGATTAGGAATAGGCGGCGTGTCGTCCGAGAACGTGGCAAACGATGCCAGGCCCACGTCCACGCCGACGCGGGCCGTCGTGAGCGGCAGCGGCTCGACCTCCGTCTCACACGAGAAGCAGGCGAACCATTTGCCGGTGCGCGACCGGGTGAGCGTCACCGTCTTGGGTGTACCCTCCACGGGACGATGCAAGACGATTGCGACTGCGCCCACCATCTTCGAGAGGATGAGCCGCGCACCCTCCAGCCGCACGCCATTTCCATATTGAGGGTAGGTCACGCTATCGTACCGGCCAAAGCCTTTGAAACGGGGGAAACCGACTTCGGCGGCTCCTTCTTTCACCCGGCGGAAGAAGGCTTGAAAGGCCAGATCAACACGTATGCCGATGTTCTGGAGCACCTGGCTATGCACGAGCTTCATGGATGGGCGAGTCAGCTTCCAGATCGGAAGGAGGTTCAGCGTATCGTATTTACGCAGCGACTCGCCGCGTTCCTCATATGCCCGCTTGCGCTCGGCAAGCAGTTTGTTATAGACCCAGCGGCACTCCTCAAGCTGCTGCTCAAGAATACGCTGTTGGCCTTTCGTGAGATAGATTCGATATTTGAACGCCTTACGCATCTGCGTAATATAACACGTTACAGTGTATTACGCAAGTTCAGAAGCTATAGCAATCCTCTTGGGGTTGTTGTGTGGAGTCAAGGCTTTAGCCGGATAAGGACGCCTAAAGGCTCGACTCCTTTTCATAACCAATTTAGGATTGCTATAAGGCCGCTAAAGCGGATGAAGCCCTTCTATCCCAGGGCTGAAGCTCCTGGGTTTTACGGGCTAGGACTATTAGGACTATAATGGTGAGCCCTAGCATTCAGCATTCAGCATTCAGCACGACACCCTCACAACTGGGCTACCGCATGCCCGCCGAGTGGGAGCCACACCAGGCGACGTGGCTCTCGTGGCCGCATAAGGAGTCGAGCTGGCCCGGTAAATTTGACCGTATCCAGCCGGTCTATGCACGCATGGTCGCCGCTCTGGCCACATCCGAGACCGTCCATATTAATGTGGGCGACGCGGATCTGGCTTCTCGCGCTCGTGCGCTGCTGGACGAGGCCGGGGCAACCGGCGACATCCGGCTCCACACGTTCCGCACCAACGACGCCTGGTGCCGTGACCACGGGGCGATCTTTGTGGTGACGGATGAAGACCTGCACGGTGATTCTTCATCCCTGGCTGCCACCGACTGGGAGTACAACGCCTGGGGCGGCAAGTACCCGCCTTCCGACCTCGACAATCAGGTTCCTGGGTATATGGCCGAGTACCTCGATGTGCCGCGCTATAAGGCCGGGATGATTCTGGAGGGTGGCTCGATTGATGTGAATGGCCAAGGCTTGCTGCTCACCTCCGAGCAGTGCCTACTCAACCCTAACCGCAACCCCGAGCTGAGCCGTGAGCAGATCGAGTCCCGCCTACGCAGCTTTCTTGGAGTGCAGAAGATCCTCTGGCTAGGCGATGGCATTATCGGCGACGATACCGACGGCCATATTGACGACATCTCGCGGTTTGTGGCTACCGATACGATTCTTACCGCCGTTGAAGAAGATCCGCAGGATGAAAACTACCCCATTCTTCAGGAGAATCTGCGTCGGCTCCAGTTGATGACCGGCCTGGATGGGCGACCCCTGACGATTCGCACGCTCCCAATGCCGCCGCCGGTGGTGTACGAGGGCCAGCGTTTGCCGGCCAGTTATGCCAATTTCTACATCGCCAACACCATCGTGCTGGTGCCCTTCTACAACCACCCGAACGACCAGCGCGCCGCCGCGATCATCCAGAGTTGCTTCCCGATGCGGCAGGTCGTCGGCATCGACTGCACCGATATCATCTGGGGACTGGGGGCGTGGCACTGTCTGACCCAGCAGGTGCCACGGTAGGATGGAGACCACCCCCATTCCACCCATCCAGCGCTCGTGGCAGCGCTGCATTCTGCGTGAGCAGAGTCCGAGCGACGGCCCGATAGCGGTCGATTCGCCTGACAGCCCGGCCCTCCAGCTCCTGAATGTGGCCCGCTCATCAATAGAAGATCTCTACCAGATGATCGAGCGGCCCGGCTTTGCGGTGGCCCTCGCCGACGCTCAGGCGGTGGTCGTACACCTTGAGGGCGATCTATCTGTGGTGGCGCTGGCCCGCAATTGCGGCGTGGTCCCGCCGGTTGATCTGAGCGAGGAGCGGGCGGGGAGCAACGCCGTGGATTTGGCGCTGCGCGAGACCCTGCCCTTCCAGACAGTCGGCGTGGAACACTACAGCCATCACCTGTGGCCTCTGGCGATTGCCGCCGCGCCCATCTTTGATGTGGATGGGCGACCGCTGGGCGCTCTGGCGATCCTTACTGCCGCCGAGGGTGCCAACCTCCACACCCTCGGCCTAGCCATTGCAACCGCGCAGGCCCTACACAACCAGATGCGGGCCGACCAACTGCTCGCTGACGCGAATGATCAACTGGCCGAGCTCTATGCCATCCTGGAGACGATGAGCGAAGGGCTGATCTTTATCGGCCCAGGCACCGAGATCCGCAGGATCAACAGCCGGGCCGCTGAGATACTGGGGGTCAGTGTCCGTGCGGTGGCTGGTCGGCCCTTTGAGCAGGCTCTGATTTTGCCCGAGATGGTGCGTCAGGCGCTGCATACCCATGCCGAGCTTGTCGAACAGGAGGTACTCTGGCAGAGTCGGAAGGTCGCCCTGCCCGCACTCTGTAGCGTCCGCCCCGTCTGGACACACGCCCGTCGCTACCTCGGTGCCCTGATCGTCATTCGGCCAGCCCAGAGCATCCACCAGCTTGTGCAGCGGGTCGTCGGTGCCCAGGCCCAGTTTACCTTCCACGATATTGTTGGACAGAGTCCCGCGATGTTCCAGGCGCTCCACCAGGCCCATATGGCCGCCGGTGCCAGTGGTGCCGTGATGCTCCACGGCGAGTCGGGCGTAGGCAAGGAGATCTTCGCTCAGGCGATTCATAACGCCAGCACCCGCGCCCATGGGCCGTTTGTGCGGCTAAACTGCGCAGCAGTGCCGCGTATCCTGCTGAGCAGTGAGCTATTTGGAGTGGAGGGCGGCCCACGTTCGGGCGACCAACGCGGTCGTCCTGGCAAAATTGAACTGGCCCACGGCGGGCTGCTCTACCTGGAAGAAGTCGGAGTCCTCCCCTATGATCTACAGACCGGGCTGCTGCGTGCGATAGAGATGAAGCGGATCATCCGCACCGGTGGTGTGCAGCCCCTGCTGATCGATGTGCGAATCATCGTTACCTGTGCCGACCTGGAGCGTCAGGTGCAAGAGGGCCGTTTTCGCGCCGACTTGGCCGCCCGCCTGAGTGCCTTCACTGTCGAGATCCCGCCCCTGCGCGCCCGTGGCGACGACCTGCTCCTGCTGATCAACCACCTGCTGCTGCTGCTGAGCGACCGCCTCGGACGCCAGGTGGCCTTCGCTCCTGATGCGCTCCAGGCCATGCGGGTCTACCCCTGGCCGGGCAATGTGCGCGAGTTGGAACTGATGATCGAGCGGGTGCTGCACAGCAGCGAGAAGAGCGTGATCCACCTGGAGGATCTGCCGCCCGCGATCATTCATGTCGCCGCGCCGATCAAGACTCCTGACAGCCCGCGCCTTGACGATAGCAATCAGATGAGCGAGCGTGAGGCTATCCTTCGCGCCGGTCACCAGACCGCCGGCCACCTCGGGCGCACCGCCGATCTGTTGGGCGTTAGCCGGGCCACCCTCTGGCGCAAGATGGTGCGTTACGGCATCACCAAGGCCGACTTTTGGCGTGCGCCGCATCCGTGAGGTGCTATGATGCATGATGCGAACATACACTGTGCAGCGCACAGCGGTTATGCAGCGTCATGCAACATTCATGAAACGTAGTATTTCAAAAATGAAACATTTTTGAATATTCTTGCCCGTCTCAGACCCTTGACGCATGCCGGAATGGTCTGCTATGATTAAGGGTACGTTCACCCACAATAAACCATTCTCCACGATCCTCCCCGCACGCTCGCCGTAGCGCGTGCCAGCCCTCGTTAGGGATCGTAGCAGACAAGTTACCAACGTCCCTGTAGTTCAGTGTCACTAGGCTGCTCAACGACGAGGAGCAATCTTCGAGACACTGACGGCACATCACCAGACCGAACGACAACGCATCCCTGACTCGTGCGCGGGCGACCTTACCCAGACGCACGGAGTTCTGTCCATAGTCCTCGCTGGCGCCGCCGCCCTGCGGCACAACGCTGTGGTTTTGTGTACCCGAAAGGGGGTGACGTGGGAATAGCCGATACCCGATACTACTGCAGTTGTAGTTTGAATTACCCCCCCTAGCCCCCCCGCACGCGGGGGGGAACCAATGCACTGTTCCCCCCCGCGTGCGGGGGGGCTAGGGGGGGTGATCGGCGGGAGCCTTTCTGCGAAGATATTTACAACTGTAGTAATACCCGATAGTCGGGCATCAGCGGCCATTTTCATCGGGTGTTGTGCGCGAATCGCATGGTGGTCTGATGAGAATACGTGTCCGGTTCGACGGATATCAAGGGCGATGACGAACCTTGTACTCGCGTAGGCTATGGCAGCCTCGTGCATGATGGAGGGCCGACCCATGTTCCTGGCAGAAATGTTCGGCACAATGGTACTCATTCTTCTCGGTGACGGTGTGGTTGCAAACGTGGTTCTAAGTAAGACCAAGGGCCAGAACTCGGGCTGGATCGTGATCACGGCAGGTTGGGCCTTTGCGGTGATGAGCGGCGTCTTTGTCTCATCCGCCCTCGGCGGCCCCGGCTCGCTCAACCCGGCTGGCGATATTGCCGGGATGGTGCGCGGCGGCGATGTTACAAAAGGAGTCCTGAACATCGCCGGGCAGTTCGTCGGTGCCTTCATCGGCGCAATCCTGGTCTGGCTGGCCTACCTGCCGCACTGGTCAGAGACGACCGACAAGGGTCTGAAGCTGGCGGTGTTCAGCACTGGCCCGGCCATCCGCAACCCCGCACTGAACGTGTTGACGGAGGCGATTGCCACGTTCGCCCTGATCTTCATCGTCAACTGTATCTTCAAGGCGGCCGGCCCCACGCTCCCCGGTGGCCTTGGGCCGTACCTCGTTGGCGCGCTGATCTGGGGCTTGGGCCTGAGCCTCGGCGGCCCCACCGGTTACGCCCTCAACCCCGCCCGCGACCTCGGCCCGCGTATCGCCCACTTCCTGCTGCCAATCGCCGACAAGGGCGACTCGGACTGGGCCTACTCGTGGGTTCCGGTTGTCGGCCCGATCATCGGTGCTGTAGTTGCCGCCCTGCTGCTGACCGCTCTTGGTGTCTAGCCCTAACACATCGCGAGGAGCAGTTTCAGTGAAGAAGCTTATCAACGCGCCGGAGAATGTGGTCAAGGAGGCGATGGCCGGGATGGCCGACGCCCACTCTGATCTGATTACGGTTCGCTACGACCCGGACATTATTGTACGCGCCGATGGCCCGATCCAGGGAAAGGTCGGAATCATCTCGGGCGGTGGCAGCGGCCACGAGCCGATGCACGGCGGCTTTGTTGGCAAGGGTATGCTTGACGCTGCTTGCCCCGGAGCCGTCTTTACGTCGCCGGTACCTGACCAGATGCTCGCTGCCACCAAGGCCGTTGATGGTGGCAAGGGCGTCTTGCACATCGTCAAAAACTACACCGGCGACATCATGAACTTTGAGATGGCCGCCGAGATGGCCGCTGCCGAGGGTATCGAGGTGGCGACAGTCATCACCAACGATGATGTGGCGGTGAAGGACAGCACCTGGACAGCCGGGCGGCGCGGCGTAGGTGTCACCGTGCTGCTAGAGAAGATCGTCGGCGCGGCCGCCGACACCGGCGCGGATCTGGCCGAGGTCAAGCGGATTGCCGAGAAGGTGAACGCCCAGGGCCGTAGCATGGGTGCAGCGCTGACCAGTTGCACCATTCCTCACGTCGGCAAGCCGAGCTTCGAACTGCCCGATGACGAGATCGAGGTCGGCGTCGGCATCCACGGTGAGCCAGGACGCCGCCGGATCAAGATTGTCAGCGCCGCAGATGTCACCGCCCTGCTCACCGAGCCGATCCTGGAGGATCTGCCCTTCAGCAGCGGCGACAACGTGCTGGCCTTTGTCAACGGCCTCGGCGGCACACCGCTGATCGAACTCTATGTCGTCTACAACGAACTGGCTACGATCCTCAAAGGTCGTGGCATCAGCATCAGCCGCACGCTGATCGGCAACTACATCACCTCGCTGGATATGGCCGGCTGCTCGATCACCCTGCTCAAGCTGGATGATGAACTGACCAAGCTCTGGGACGCGCCTGTCCACACACCGGCGCTGCGCTGGGGCGTGTAGAATGCAAAATGCAAAATGCAAAATGCAAAATGCAAGAGCTGTAGATTTTGCATTTTGCATTTTGCATTGACCGCCGGAGACGACCATGCACATCACCGCCGAACACGTGATCACATTTATCGAGCGGATATCCGCGACGATCAAAGAGCAGCGCGATTACCTCACCCAACTCGACTCGGCTATCGGCGATGCCGACCACGGGGTGAACCTTGACCGTGGGTTTACCACGGTACTCACTAAGCTTTCCGGCGTGGCTGATAAGGATATTGGCGCGATCCTCAAGACGGTGGGTACGACGCTCGTGTCTACCGTGGGCGGGGCGAGCGGGCCGCTCTATGGTACGGCCTTTCTGCGGGCTGGAATGGCCACAGGCGACCGCTTCGAGCTCGGGGCCGCCGATGTGGTCGCCGCCCTGGAGGCCGCCCTAGAGGGCGTCCAGTCACGTGGGAAGTCAACCCGTGGCGAAAAGACGATGATCGACTCAATCGGGCCGGGGATCGACGCGCTGAAGGAAGCGAACGCCGCTGGCGAGGATTTTGTAAACGCGCTGCGCAAGGGCGTGGCCGCCTGCGAGGCCGGTATGCAGGCGACAACGCCGATGTTGGCTACCAAGGGCCGCGCATCTTACCTCGGCGAGCGATCAATCGGCCACCAAGACCCCGGCGCTACCTCGGCCTTCCTGATGGCCCAGGCGATGCTTGAGGTGGTGGAGGGAATTCGGTAATGCAAAATGCAAAATGCAAAATGCAAAACCGACATATTTTGCATTTTGCATTTTGCATTGGCTTCAGCCGTGACCCCTCCTTCACAACCGGAATTAGGACTGCTATATGTCAGTTTTGCATTTTGCATTTTGCATTTTGCATTGTATAGACAAGGGAGTCATCTCATGACAATGTATGTCGCCGCTATCGACCAGGGAACTACCAGCACCCGCTGCATGATCTTCGACCATTCCGGCAGTGTGATCTGTTACGACCAGAAGGAGCACGAGCAGATCTACCCGAAGCCCGGTTGGGTTGAGCATAGCCCCGACGAGATCTGGGAGCGCACCCAGAGTGTGATCCGTGGCGCGCTGGCTAAGGGCAACCTCAGAGCCAGTGACCTGGCCGCCGTCGGGATCACCAACCAACGCGAGACCACCGTGGTCTGGAACAAGAAGACTGGCAAGCCGGTCTACAACGCGATTGTCTGGCAGGATACGCGCACGGATCTGATCTGCAACGAACTGGCCAAAGACGGCGGGCAGGATCGCTTCCGCGAGAAGGTTGGTCTGCCCCTCGCGACCTACTTCTCTGGCCCCAAGGTACGCTGGATTCTCGACAATGTGGAGGGTGCCCGCGCTGCCGCTGAGGCAGGCGATGTTGTCTTCGGCAATATCGACACCTTCGTCACCTGGCATCTCACCGGCGGCACCAACGGTGGCGTCCACATCACCGATGTGACCAATGCCTCGCGCACGATGTTGATGAACTTAGCCACCCTCGATTGGGACGACGAGATCCTGGGGATTATGGGCATTCCCCGCCAGATGCTGCCCGCGATCAAGGCCAGTTCTGAGGTCTACGGCACCGCTGTCGGCGACCTGGCCGGTATCCCGGTGGCTGGTATCCTCGGCGACCAGCAGGCGGCCATGGTCGGGCAGACCTGCTACAGTCCCGGCGAGGCCAAGAATACCTACGGCACCGGCTGCTTTATGCTGCTCAACACCGGCACGGTGCCGGTGCAGTCGAAGAATGGATTGCTCACCACCCTCTGCTATAAGTTCGGCAACGCCCCGGCGGTCTACGCCCTGGAGGGTTCGATTGCGATTACCGGCGCGCTCGTGCAGTGGCTGCGCGACAACCTGGGCATGATCACCAGCTCGGGCGAAGTGGAGGCTCTGGCGAACCTGGTCGAGGACAACGGCGGGATCTACTTTGTACCCGCTTTCTCCGGACTCTTCGCGCCCTACTGGCGCAGTGACGCTCGCGGTGCCATCGTCGGCCTGACCCGCTATGTCACCAAGGGCCACATCGCCCGTGCGGTGCTGGAGGCCACCGCCTACCAGACCCGCGAGGTACTCGATGCGATGAACGCCGACTCGGGTGTGGATCTGACCGCCCTCAAGGTAGACGGCGGCATGGTCTTCAACAACACCCTGATGCAGTTCCAGGCCGACATCCTTGGCGTGCCGGTGATCCGTCCGAAGGTGGCTGAGACGACCGCTCTGGGCGCGGCCTACGCCGCCGGGCTGGCCGTGGGCTACTGGAATAACACCGATGAACTGCGTGCCAACTGGGGCGTGGATCATACCTGGACTCCGAACCTGGACGCCGAGAAGCGAGCCAGTCTCTATAAGGGCTGGAAGAAGGCCGTGACGCGGACGTTCGACTGGGTAGAGTAGCCGTAACAGGGTGACGCGGTGACGCGGTGACGCGGTGACGCGGTGACGCGGTGATGCGGTGACGCGGTGATGCGGTGACGCGGTGACGCGGTGACGCGGTGACGCGGTGACGCGGTGACGCGGTGACGCGGTGACGCGGTGACGCGGTGACGCGGTGACGCGGTGACGCG
>Ga0194060_10003503_pt1 | contig 11072 bp, 6 predicted proteins | sample SepL225m_MetaG_FD_163427 | JGI IMG/M metagenome (GOLD analysis project Ga0194060, IMG submission 163427) | Anoxic zone freshwater microbial communities from boreal shield lake in IISD Experimental Lakes Area, Ontario, Canada - Sep2016-L222-5m | ecosystem: Environmental > Aquatic > Freshwater >... | reverse complement strand
GTTCTTTACCATCTTGTAAATGGGCGATCCATCGGGGTAAGTCCCCGGGATGTGCTCGCTGCCAATCAGGCCGGTCACGTCTTTCAGGCCTGCGGCAATGGCGGGGGTTTCGATCTGCACATAGCCGCGCAAGCGCGTTTTCTTGGGCAGGTCGCTGTGCATCTGCTCGGTGTATTCGACCACCGCCACTTCGTAATAATCATCGCCCGTGGTGACGCCAGCGGGTGTGACCCAGGGCTCGGGGATCGCCACCGGGATGCCGGCCTGCAGGTCGGTCATCGAGTTCAGCGTTTCCAGGCCGTTGTAGGCGCCACCCAGCGGATCGACGAATTTGCGCAGCGGTTTGCCGGTATCCACGAATACGCCGGTCTTGATTTCACTTTTGGCCGGGTCCCACGCCGGTTGCAACCCTTGCGGGCTGTTGGCAAAGTAGGTCGGCACGCTGATCGTCCTGCCAGCGAGGTCGGTGTTGGTGCCGTAGGCCCCGTTGGCACGCACCACATTGTTTGCAAGCATTGCAAGCCCGGCCACGAGGAGCGCTGCAGCGCCACGACTTGCCTTGAAGGATCTGAGTTGGATCGTCATCATGTCATTAACTTTCATACCCGGTTACTCGCTTGAATTGAGTCATTTGCGCTGAATTACTGGGAACCGTCGTAGTACGGAACTACTTTGGAAGGAAATTCTTCTCAACCAACTTGGACCCGTCTGCTAGGCCCAACCAGTAAAGGCGCGCATGCCATGCTGGCATGGCTATGAATATCTCAATTCCGGCCCGGAATGCCAATCACCGATTACCCGATTTCTTTTGGGGTCGAACCCTACTTGATGCGGTAGGGTATACCCTAAGGGTATACCCTACTAAAGTGCGGCCGACTGGAAGCGTTGATAGAACGCAAGAACCCGTGGCACGTAGGCCTGGGTTTCGCGAAATGGCGGAATCCGTCCGCTGTAACGCAATACTGCGCCTTCGCCTGCGTTATAGGCCGCAAGCGCCAGGCCAGTATCATTTTTGAATAGCTTCAACAAGTCAGCGAGATAGCGTGCACCGCCAGAAATGTTTTGCCGTGCATCCCAAATGTTGTCCACTCCGAAGCGCTGTGCTGTCACTGGGAGCAACTGCATGATGCCTAACGCGCCCTTTGGCGAACGCGCTAGCGGGTTGTAAGCAGACTCCGCTGCAATCACTGCGTGTAGTAATCGCGCATCCAGTCGGCTTTCACGCGCCGCATCTTCTACCAAAGGCACATAGAGTCTGGCACGCTCCAACAGCGGCAATAGCAACGCTGGCGCAGTGGGAGCCAGTGCCGCCGCCTGACCGGGGCTTGGCACCGCCACCTGATCCTGCGGATCGGACACCAATAGAATGAAATCATCACTGGGCGGCACATTGCTGATCACCATGCTGGGATGGTCGGCCAGTCCAACATAGATAGCGTCAGCAAAGGCTTGCGTGGATGCCAGGCCTAAAACAGCGAGGGCGACGGATAGAACGAAGCGAAACATGAGGGTGCTCAAACCTTGATGTGTCCATTTTTGATCGCATAGGACGCCAACATCACGGTGTTGCGCAAATTGAGTTTTTTCATCACGCTAGAGCGATGCTTCTCGATTGTCTTGATGCTCAGATTCATGCGATCGGCAACCTGCTTGTTGCTATACCCTTGGGCCACCAGTTTCAGGACCTCAAGTTCCCGAGGGGTCAATGGGCTCGTGGCAACCGGCGTTGGCGCAGCTTTTTGGTAAGTTGAAGAGATATTGGCGATGACCACTTCCGCCACATCTGGGCTGACGTAAGTCTTTCCCTCGAGAACCCGTCGCATTGCGAAGATCAGTTCCGAGTGGGCAGACTCTTTCAAAATGTATCCGGATGCACCGTTGCGCAATGCCTCATGGATGTATTCATCGGTCTTGTGCATGGTGACCACCAGAATCTTGACGTCTGGCGCGCACTTTTTAATCTCTTTAATCGCCAGTAAACCACCACCACCCGGCAAATTGAGATCCATCAACACAATATCTGGCGATCTCTCGCGTACGATGTTTGCAGCGTCCTCTCCAGTAATTGCTTCTCCAATCACTTCCATGTCGGGCTCAAAGTCCAACAAGGCGCGCACTCCCGCCCGCACAAGTGCGTGATCCTCAGCAATCAATACTGAAATTTTGGATTTCACCAATTCTCACCTCCCCGACCTTCTGTACCTGAATACACCGCAGCTTAGAGAATACATCGAAACTTGACGCAGGACTATACCGTTTGCACATTAGCCACTGATCCGACCTTTGACAAGCAATTCGGGGTCAATAGCCTGCACTTTCAACTTGGCCCAGCGCACATTTCCACATGGAATACGGCGCTAAGCGCAACACCGTTGCTTGTTCTGACGCTATCAAGTTACTAGCTGCCTGCGCCCGTTCTACGGGCGCTGTAGCGCATTTCTATGGTGAACCGGACTTGCCGGTGAAGGGGTTCAGCAGGCCGATGCCGCAGCCGTCAAAGTCGCGCACGTTGCGGGTGACGATGGTGAGGGCGTGAATTTGCGCAGTGGCGGCGATCAGCATGTCGGCCTGGGTGCGGGTCTGGCCTGACCTGGGTCCGAGGCTAATCGGTACTCAAGCCCACCTTCACACACAGCCGGTAGCCTTGCCCGCGAATGGCCTTGATGCTGTGCTCTTCGGCGCCGGCCTGCTGCAGTTTCTTGCGCAGCCGCACGATCTGCACTTCGAGTGCTTTCTTGCTGTGTTCGGTGACTTCCTTGTCGGTCAGCGCGATGAGTTGCCAGCTTTCAAGCTGCTGGTCTTTGGCGCGCACCAGGGCGGCCAGTAGCGAAGCCTCGTGGCTGGAAAGCCCTACTTTCTCAAGAGGACCGACCAGGTTGAGGGACGCAAGTTGGACCGTCAGCGCGCAATCGCTGGCTTCATCGGGTCGGATGCGGCGCGTCAACGCACGCACGGCAGCAATGAGCTCGTCCGACGATGTCGGCTTGGTGAGGTAAATGTCGGCGCCGCTGTCGTAGCCCGCCATCTTGTCGCGCACCTGGCTGCGCGCGGTGACCATGATGATGCCAATGTCGGGCTGCGCCGCGCGAATGCGCGCAGCCAGGCTGATGCCGTCCTCGCCGGGCAGGTTGAGGTCAATCACCATCAGGTCGATGGGCATGGCGCCAGGCTCTTCGGGCAGTGCCTCGGCACAGTCCACACCGCGCACGTTGTGGCCGCGCTGGCTGAGTGCTTCGACCGTCACGTCGCGCAGCGCGTCATGGTCTTCCACAACGACAATATTCAAGGGGCTTGGCATGGTCTACTTCGCCTCGCAATCATGGGCTTTCATGGGCAGGAGATTCGCTAAATCGTGCCAACCATAAACCAGCGTTACCAAGAAAGCCTACCGAAGCCTACTGGCGTGATGCCGCGTGTGATTGAGCTCACACCGGCAGCCACAACTCGAAGCGCACCTGCGCATTCCCCTGGGGGGCATAGCGCACCCAGCCACCCAACTGCTTGGCCGCGCTGTGCACCAGATACAAGCCCAGACCCGAACCCGTTTTGCTGTGCGCACCGGGGCTGCGATAGTACTTGCCAAACACCCGGCTCGGGTCAGGCATGCCGGCCACTCCCGGCGCGTTGCTAACAGCCACGAGAACACCGGCACGGCGACGGTGCGTGTGGTGACTGGCGCTGACCTGCACGGTGTCGGCCGCCGGCGCATATTTGAGCGCGTTGTCTATAAGGTTGTGCAGGGCGATGCGCAGCAAGGGCACGTCGGCCGTGAAAGGAGGAACCTCCTGCGTTTCAAGGGCCAGGCGCTCAGGTCGGTCGCAGGAGGTTTGCAGTTCAGCCAACACGTCGGCGATGTCGCAGGTCTGCCGCGCTGAGCCATGGCGATGGTGCTCCATGCGCCCGGCTTGCAGGCAGCGTTCGACGATGGCATCCATGTCCGACACCGACTGCTGGGCATGCGTCCTGGTGTTGGCCGACAAGGGGCCGTCGGTGCCCAATGCCATGCGCAGCACCGACAGCGGGGTTTTCAACTCATGGCTGAGCATGGACATGAACCGGTCCTGCTCATTGCGCCGATGTATTTCGATGGTCAACAGGGTGGCAAGCGTCAAGACCACCAAGAGCACGGTCATCGTCCCCAAAATCATCCAGCGCATGCGCTCAAGCACACTGGCATTGAGATCGGCTACGGAAAACCCGGTCACCATTACCAGTGGCAGGCCGGCAATCTTCCGATAAGCAAAAATACGCTCAATGCTGTCGACGCTACTGGTGCTTTTGTATTGGCCGGTAGGCGTCTGCTGCAGCAGATTCCACAGCGGCGATTCGAGTGGCACCTGCCACTGGCTGGCTGGCAGTTCTGGAAACCGTGCTCTGAATTTGAAGTCTGCTGTGCCCAGCAATCCAGCCGAAGTCTGTGTACCCACCGCAAGTTCCTGGTAATACCGCGAAAAAGACTGCGGGTTCACCGTCGCCAGAACAACGCCGCCAAAACTACCATCCGGGAGATTGATGCGACGGGTCGCCCGAAAGTGAAAACTGCCAGTGACCCGCCCTGCCTCTACCGATGCGACAAAAATCTGGTCCTGGAGGTTTGACCTGTGAAACTGGAAATAGTCACGGTCTGCAACGCTTCGGACGCCCGCCATTGAATCGTGCGACACAGCAACGTCCCCGGATGCATTGATAACGTAGACGTTGTCAACGGTGGTTCGGTCAAAGGGCAATGCGTCAATGAAGGCATCTGTATCTGCAAACGAGTGGGTTCGCAAAAAGAAGTTGCGCACGGAATGAAGAATCGTATCGACCTGGTTAATCACCGTGTTTGAATGCAGTGCCATGGCATCGTTGGTCAACGCGGTTGATTGTGCGAGTCGCTCGGCTTCCCATTCGGAGGATTTGGTGTAAACAACACCCGCCTCACTCAAAATGGACATCACCACAATGGCAACGACGGCCCATAACAAAATTAGTTTGCGCCGAAAGTACTCGATCAGATTGGTCGCAAAAATAGCGGCTTCGGCCGTACCTCTGCGGTGGTTGGCCTTGGTACCTACTTCTAACCAAAGGATGCACACCGCGATCAATGACAAAAAGACGATGAACCAGAACACCGTGACCCAACTGGTGGGGTTGGCACCGCGCAGGACGGCCGGGGCGGGCGGACCCAGCAAGGACACGAAGCCGCGAGCTACCATCCACATCGCCAAGACACCAAACAGAGCGCACAAGAGCCATTGCAGCGCACCTCGATCGCGTTTGCGTGCTTCACGCCATAGCATCAAGCTCGTCCTGCCGGCGATGATGGCAAGGACAAAAGAGAAAACTGCCGAGCGGTAGGCACCATCGGGTTCAATCAACCCCCAATACCAGAAAGGCAGCGTTGTAAATGCCACAAGGGCTAGCCCCACACGGTCCAGACGCGGTGGTGCGTCGTGAAAATAGGCCCGGAATGCAGAGTAAAGGACCGTGCAGGCCGACAGCAACGCCAGGTTCGAACCGATGACAACGACCCATCGCGGTACGTCAGGGGAAATACCAAAAGCAACAAATCCGACCGCGCAAAGCAATATGCCGTAGGCGCTGTATTTTGCGAGTCGCCCCCGAGGGTTCATCTTGGCAACGACCAGCAATACCACGCTGAGGCCGATGCTCAAGCCGCCGGCCAGCAGGTACAGGGTGAGGGTTCTGGGGTCCAAGTTAGCGCGTGTTCTGGTCAGCGAATTTGATCACTTCCCGCTGAGTATCGCAGTAAACGAATTCAATCCAGCCAAGTGGGTTGCAGCGCACGCACCAAGAAGAAACCCCGTCAGTCGCCAGGACTGCGGGGCCGTCATGTTTCAGAGCTTGCTACAAATTCAGTAGCTTCTCGCGCACTATCCACGGGCGCAAAAGCCCGATTTGATTGATAAAATTCAGACCAGCAGAGCGTTCACCCGCTTGACATAGGCCGCCGGGTCGGCAGGCATGCCGCCTTCGGCCAGCAGGGCCTGGTCAAACAGGATGTGGGCCAGGTCATGGAAGTGCACGGAGCCATCGAGCTTCTTCACCAGGGCGTGCTCGGCATTGACTTCCAGCACGGGCTTGACCTCGGGTGCGCTCTGGCCGGCCTGCTTCAACATACGGGCCAGTTGCGTGCTCATGCCGTCATCCTTGACCACCAGGCAGGCCGGGCTGTCGACCAAACGGGTGGTGATACGCACGTCTTCGGCCTTGTCTTTCAGGGCCTCCTTGAGCTTGGCCAGCAGGGGCTTGAAGGTCTCTGCCGCTTCCTCGGCGGCCTTCTTCTCGGCTTCGTCTTGCAACTTACCCAGGTCCACCGCGCCCTTGGCCACGCTTTGCATCGCAGTACCCTCAAACTCATGCACAAAGTTGAGTGCCCACTCGTCCACGCGGTCGGTCATCAGGAGCACTTCGATGCCCTTTTTCTTGAACACTTCGAGCTGCGGACTGTTCTTGGCTGCGGCCAGGGTGTCGGCGGTGATGTAGTAGATGGCCTCCTGGCCTTCCTTCATGCGTGCCTTGTAGTCGGCAAAGCTCACGCTCGTGGAATCGCTGGTCGTTGACGCAAAACGCAGCAGCTTGGCCAGCCGGTCCTTGTTGGTGAAATCTTCGCCCAGGCCCTCTTTCAGGACCGCGCCAAATTCGGCGTAGAACTTGGTGTATTTGCCAACACCTTTCTCGGCCTCCAATTTATCTTCTGCGCTCAGCACGTCGGTGACGCCGTCGGCCGAACTCTCGGGCAACTTGTCGTTCTTGGCCAAGTCTTCCAGCATGGACAGCACGCGCTTGGTGCAGCCCTCACGGATGGCTTTGACGTCGCGGCTTTCCTGCAGCAGTTCGCGGCTCACGTTGAGTGGCAGGTCGGCCGAGTCGACCACGCCCTTCACAAAACGCAGGTAGGTGGGCAGCAACGCTTCAGCGTCGTCCATGATGAAGACGCGTTTCACGTACAGCTTCAGACCCCCCTTTTTCTCGCGATTCCACAGGTCCATCGGCGCCTTGCCGGGGAGGTACAGCAGTTGGGTGTATTCGGTGCTGCCTTCGACCCGGTTGTGGGTGTGGGCCATGGGCGCCTCGAAGTCGTGGCTGATCTGCTTGTAGAACTCGTCGTACTGTTCCTGGCTAATGTCCTTCTTGGGGCGGGTCCAGATGGCGCTGGCCTTGTTGACGGTTTCCCATTCCCCGGTCTTGACCATGGCGCCCGGTTGGCGACCGCCCTTGTCGTCGCTGGGATTGATCAGCTCGCCGTCCTTCCACTCTTCCTTTTCCATCTGAATGGGCAGGCTGATGTGGTCGGAGTATTTGTTGATGATGTTCTTGACCTTCCAGGTCTGGGTGTAGTCCTGGGCATCATCCCGCAGGTGCAGGGTCACGCTGGTGCCCCGGGCTGCGCGGTCGATGGTTTCCACCTCAAACGCGCCACCCCCGCTGGCACCGCCGTCGCTGACCCAGCGCACGCCCTCCGACTCTTTCATGCCGGCACGGCGGGTCTCCACCGTGATCTTGTCGGCCACGATGAAGCCGGAGTAAAAGCCCACCCCAAACTGCCCAATCAGTTGCGAGTCGGTCTTCTGGTCGCCGCTGAGTTTGCTGACGAAATCTTTGGTGCCGCTTTTGGCAATGGTGCCCAGGTTGTCAATGGCTTCCTGCGCGCTCATGCCGACGCCGTTGTCGGTAATGGTCAGGGTCTTGGCATTCTTGTCAAAAGTCACCCTGACTTTGAGCTCCGAGTCGCTTTCGTACAGTCCGCCGTCGTTGATGGCCTCAAAACGCAGCTTGTCGCAGGCATCCGACGCGTTGGAAATCAGTTCCCGAAGGAAAATTTCCTTGTTGGAATACAGGGAATGGGTCACCAGGTGCAACAACTGTGCAACTTCGGCCTGGAAGGAAAGGGTTTGCTTGCTCATGGGATGTAACTCTCTGTCAATCGTCAAATGAAAAGAAGGCTCGCGCCACCACTGCGGCGCGCGAAACCTTCAATTATGGGCGATGGAAGTTAATTCAAGTGGCAGCGGCGACGGTGCCACGACGGGATTGCAGCCACAGCAGCAGACGCTTGACCGAACGGTAGAGCAGGCGCAGGAACAGCAGGGTCAGAATCGCTTCTGCAAAAGTGAGCACAAAGGCAAAGAGCCCGTTCCAGCGTTCCACGCGCCTTTGAAACTTGGCGACCATGTGATCGTGTGAAATTTCAATGCTGTCGTAAAACGTGGGCACCACCAGCAGTGTCAGCAGGGTGGATGTGATGGTGCCACCGATGATGGCCACCGCCAATGGACGGTAGAACTCGCCGCCTTCGCCCAGACCAATGGCCACCGGGGTCATGCCGGCGATCAGCGCAAAGGTGGTCATCAGAATGGGACGCAAGCGCATGCGCCCGGCATGCATCAGGGATTCTTCCCGGTCGAACCCCTCGGCCTCGCGCTTGCGTGCGGCGTCCAGCAGCAAGATGGCGTTTTTGGCCACCAACCCCATCAGCATGATGATGCCGATAAAGCTCATCAGGTTGATGGTGCTGCCCGTTACCAGCAAAGCCAGCACGACACCAATCAACGACAGGGGCAGGGACAGCATGACGGCCAGGGGCGCGGTGAAGGAGCCAAACTGCATGACCAGAATCAGGTACATCAAGCCGATGCCGGAAATCAGCGCAATCAGCATTTCCGTGAACAGCTCTTTCTGGTCCTGCCCGGCACCGCCGAGCGACAGGCCATAGCCTGGCGGGAAGTCAAAGGTCTTGGCCAGTTTCATGGCGTCGTCGGTCACTTCCCCATTCGACCGACCCTGCGCATTGGCAGACACGGTGATGGTGCGCTTCCCGTTGGCGTGCTGGATGCCCGATGGTCCCTTGCCCATGGTGATGCTGGCGATCTGGTCGAGCGGCACCATCTGGTTGGTGCCCGCCACCGCGATCGGCAGGCGCTCGATGTTTTCCTTGCTCACCCGGTCATCGGGGTGCAGGCGCACCGCCACATCGCGGGTCTCTCCCGTGGGGTCCACCCAGTCACCGACTTCGATACCTGCAAAGGCCACACGCAAGGCCTGGGCTGCGTCATTGGCCGAAATACCCATGGAATTGGCCAGCCCGCGGTTGAGCTCAATCTTGAGTTCTTTCTTGGGGTCTTGCTGCGACAGGCCCACATCTACCGCACCGGGCACCATGCGCAGTTTGTCCATGTAGGCACTGGTGATTTCCAGCAGCTTGCGCGAATCGGGGCCGGTAAATTCAATCTGGATCGGCTTGCGGGCGCCGTTGTTCAAATCATCGAGCACCACGTATTCCGCGCCCATCAGGGGCCGGACTTTTTCACGCAATTCCACCGCGATGTCCTTGGCCGAACGCACGCGGGTATTTCGTTTCCCAATATCAACATAAATTCGTCCACCACTGGCAGAAATATTGCTGTTGGTCTCCTTGGTTTCGGGAATGGAACGCGCAAGCTCTGCGGCTCGCTCCATCTTCAGGCGCGCATATTCCACCGACGACGACGACGGTGTGCGCACTTCGATCATCAGATTGCCGGAGTCGGAGGCCGGCAAAAAGCTGGTGCCCCCGAACTTGACCTGCAGCGCCAGAGCCGCCACCAGACTGCCCAAGGCGATGGCGCCCATCCAGCGACGATGGTGCAGCGCCCAGGCAATCACATTGCCATAGCGGTCAGCCTGGTGATCAAACCAGTCGTTGAACCGCATCAGATGGCGGCCGAGTCCCTTCTTGGGTGTGGTGTGGTGATCGGGCGGGTCCCCCCAGTAGGCCGATAGCATGGGGTCCAGCGTGAAGGAGATGCCCAGACTCACCAGGACCGAACAGGTTACGGTGAGTGCGAAGGGGCGAAACCACTCGCCCGAGACCCCCGGCATGAAGGCCACGGGGATGAAAACTGCAATGATGGAGAACGTCGTCGCGGCCACGGCCAGACCAATCTCGGCAGTTCCCTCCAGCGAAGCGGTGCGCCGGTCGGAGCCGCGCTGCATGTGGCGCACGATGTTTTCCCGCACCACAATCGCATCGTCAATCAGTACCCCAATGGCCAGCGACAGACCCAACAGGGTCATGAAGTTGAGCGTGAAGCCGCACAGCCACACGGCGATAAAGGCGGCGATGACCGAAGTGGGCAAACTCAGGGCGGTGATCAGCGTAGAGCGCCAGGAGTTGAGAAAGGCGTACACCACAAAGATGGTCAGCACGGCGCCCAGCACCAGGGAATCGATCACGTTGTTCAAGCTGCGCTGCGCGTCGATGCCGCCATCGCGGGTGATTTCCAGCCGGGTTCCCGGCTGGTCTTTTTCCAGCTCGGTGTTGATTTCCTTGACTTTGTCGCGAATCGCGTTAGCCACACTCACCGTGCTGGCCTCACGCGCACGGGTCACATACATGCCCACGTTGGGTTTGCCGCTGCGGATGCTGAAACCGTCCACGTCTGCAAAACCATCTTCAATGGTGGCCACCTGCCCCAGGCGCACAATCTGGCCCGCCACACGCTTCACCACGATGCCCTGAAACTCGTCGGGCGACTCGATGCGCCCCACCAGGCGAATGCTTTCTTCGTCCAGGGCTCCGCGCACTTTGCCCACGGGCGCATTGGTGTTTTGGGCCCGCAGCGCCGCCACCACATCGCCCACCGATACATTGAATTCGCGCAGTTTTTCCGCGCGCAAGAGCACCGACAGCTCACGCCGCAGTGAGCCACCGACATTGACCGTGGCCACGCCCGCAATGCTGCGCATCTTGTCGGCCAGTACGTCTTCAGCCAAACGCGAAATCTCGGCGTGGCTTTGCTTGCTGCTCGACAAGGCCATGTTCATGATCGGTTGCGCGGCAGGGTCGTAGCGGCGAATCACCGGCTCGCGCATTTCGGTGGGCAGCTTGTAACGCACGTTGGCGATCACGTTGCGCACCTCGTCGGAGGCTTCGATCATGTTTTTCTGGAACGAGAAAATCACGTCAAAGCGCGCACTGCCTTCCTGTGCATTGGAGTAGACATCGGTGACGCCGGAGATGCTCTGCAGCGATTTTTCGATCCGGTTGACGATCTCGCGCTCGACCGTGTCCGGTGATGCCCCAGGGT
>Ga0194060_10003501_pt1 | contig 11073 bp, 12 predicted proteins | sample SepL225m_MetaG_FD_163427 | JGI IMG/M metagenome (GOLD analysis project Ga0194060, IMG submission 163427) | Anoxic zone freshwater microbial communities from boreal shield lake in IISD Experimental Lakes Area, Ontario, Canada - Sep2016-L222-5m | ecosystem: Environmental > Aquatic > Freshwater >... | reverse complement strand
TCGTCGTTGGTTAAGAAAAGTGGAACCGTATTGCTCGCTATAGAGGATTCACACCCTATTGTGTCGGCACTTATTCGTTGGAATCCGGCTTTAATGTTGCAAAAAGAGTTAGAGCAAAGAAGTGAAATTCACTTCCCACCTTTAGTTCATAGTGCAATATTTACTTGTCCTATGAATGAAATATCTGCAATTGCCCGTGGGATTCGAATCGCAATTGATGAAACAAGGTTGCCACGTGATGTGCGAGTGCTTGGACCAGTCTCCATCGATGCACAAAAGAGTAAGTTAGTTCTGTTATTTGATAGCGAATCAGAGAATACATCTGTCGCATTCATGCATGAACTTATGCGACGAAGAAGTATTGCCGGTAAAACAGAGGCAACTTTACGAATAGACCCATATGCGATTTAGGTTTTGGTAGAGTAAGAACATGTCGATTCAAGAAATCCGCCTTTTTGGCGATCCAGTACTTTTGACACCGGCTGCGCCAGTCGTAGATTTCGACAAAGAGCTTCGTAATTTGGTTGCCGATTTAACCGAGACAATGTTAGATGCGCCAGGTGCAGGCTTGGCTGCGCCTCAGATCGGCGTTCCATTGCGCGTCTTTACTTGGATTGTTGAAGAAGAGTTGGGCCATTTAATAAATCCCGTTCTTGACCTGGGCAATGAAACCGAGGATGACGAAGAGGGGTGCCTATCTTTTCCTGAACTCCGATACAACACTCCACGATCATTACAAGTTGTTGCTAAAGGCTTTAACATGTTTGGTGAGCCAATTGTTGTTGAGGGCACTGAATTCTTAGCACGTGCACTGCAGCATGAAACGGATCATTTGGATGGAATCTTATTCATAGATCGTTTATCACCAGAGAACAGAAAATTGGCCATGAAAGAAATTCGTGAATCAGAGTGGTTTAATCTGCAGAACGAATCAGGAAACACCCCTAAAATTAGGGAATCACCGCACACAATTTTCGGACGGAACACTTAATGCTAATCGGAGTCGCAGCTACTCCGCAGGTTGCAGTTCCAGCTCTTGATTGGTTGTTTGGCTCTCACCATGAATTAGCCAGAGTTATCACCCAACCTGATCGCATGGTCGGTCGCGGGCAAAAAATACAGCAATCACCAGGTGCACTATGGGCCAACAATCATGGAGTGAATCTGTTACAACCTGAATCAATGTTAGCAATCGGCGACTCGCTCGCTGGCCTGGATCTTTTGATAACAATTGGCTACGGCAGATTGCTCCCAGAGTCGATATTAGAAATACCAACGCATGGGTGCGTCAATCTACATTTCTCATTGCTGCCCAAATATCGCGGCGCCGCTCCAGTTCAGCGTGCGATTGAAAATGGTGAAACGCTTTCAGGCGTGACGGTTTTCAAGCTAGATTCCGGAATGGATACAGGACCAATTTATTATTCGCAATCAATAGAGATTGCACCCGAATGGCGAAGCGCTGAATTGTTGTCAGAACTTTCCGTGCTTGGTGTATCCGCAATAGCGAATTCAATTGAAATGATTGAGACGGGTCAACAACCTATACCGCAGGTGGGTGAAGCAAGCCGAGCAAATAAATTGACAAAAGAGGAAGCACGAATTAACTGGAGTACGCCAGGCCATCTCATTGCCAACCGCATACGTGCCTTTTACCCACAACCTTGTGCATGGACAGTTTTTCGTGGTCAAAAATTGAAAATCTCTAGAGCATCTATCTCGCAGGCAACAATCGACCTTGCTGCGGGTCAACTTCAAAGCGTTGAAAACAGCTGTTTGATCGGAACCATCGATGGTGTAATTGAAATTCATGATGTGATTCCTGAGGGTAAAAGTGAAATGAAAGCTATCGATTGGTCACGCGGAGCAAGGTTTAGTCCGGTGGAAATCTGTGACTGAGGCGCGCAGAAATACTTTCAAGTCACCAAAGCCAGATGTGACCCGGCTGTTAGCCTTTGATCTCATTACAGAAGTAAATCGCAATGAAGGCTACTCAAACCTGCTTCTGCCCGCCGCACTCAATGCATCCTCTTTGGAAGAACGTGATCGCAATTTGGTGACTGAGTTAGTTTATGGAACTTTGCGTATGCAGGGAAAGCATGACTGGGTGCTCGCGCAAATATCCGATAGACCCTGGGATGAAGTAGATACAGGCATCGTGGATATTGCACGCATGGGTGTTCATCAGATACATGAAATGCGAATACCCGATCATGCTGCTGTCTCTGCAACAGTAGAAGTGGCGAGAAAAAGATTAGGGGAGTCAAAAGCAAGCTTCGTAAATGCACTACTGAGATCTGTGACTAGGAAGAGTCACGAAGAATGGTTTGCTCCTTTGGAGATAATAAGTGATCCCGTTGAAAAATTTGCAATCAAATATTCGCATCCCCAATGGATAATTTCAGCATACTTCGATTTGCTCAAGGATTGGGATTCTGTTGAAGAAGAGTTAAAAACAAATAATATTCCTGCGATTCCTACCCTTGTTTCCTGGCCTGGCTTTTCTACACAGGCGGATTTACTTGCATTAGGCGCCGAAGCGACCAGGTATTCCGATTTAGGGGCTCGGTTAAAGGGTAATCCTGGAGTTATTGATTTAGTCAGGCACCGTTTAGCTGGTGTACAAGATGAAGGTTCGCAGTTAGTAGCAACTGTTTTTGCCGCCGCTTCATCGGGTGATAATTGGTTAGATATGTGCGCTGGCCCTGGGGGAAAAGCTGCGCTTTTATCTAGTATTGCGCGAGAAAGAAACATAACCTTCACCGCAAATGAATTCTCTGCTCCACGTGCCGACTTGGTCCGTAACGTTGTACATGGCGCCAGAGTCTGGTGCGGGGATGGTCGCTCAATTAGTGATCAGGGGGAGTTCTTTGACGCGGTATTAATAGATGCACCGTGCACTGGACTCGGAGCACTTCGACGTCGACCGGAAGTTCGATGGCGTCGTTCACTTGCTAACTTACGTGAGTTAACTCAATTGCAACGAGAGTTGATTGAGGCAGCATTGCTAGTGCTCAATCCTGGTGCAATATTGGGATATGCAACATGCTCACCGCACTTAGCTGAAACTACGGTTCAAGTTTTAGATCTACTTAAGAAGCATCCTGATCTAGAACAAGTTGATGTTTCACCGTTTTTGCCTGTAAACCTTAAGGATGCAACACGCTCTGGTGCCATGAGTCTTTGGACCCACAAACATGGAACTGATGCGATGTTTCTTGCCTTATTTCGCAAAAAGATCCAGTGAAAGGTTTAGAGTTTTCTCATGGCATTTGAGGTCAGAATCACTCCTAGCATTCTTAATGCTGATTTCTCTCGACTCAACGATGAGATAGCGCGAATTGCGGATGTATCAGATTTGATCCACCTTGATGTAATGGATGATATTTTTGTTCCTAATTTCACTTTTGACTTTGAAAGCGCAAGTCGGATAATCAAGAACTGCCCTATCGGAATCGATGCGCATTTAATGGTGGCTAATGCCGATCAGATTGCACCTATGTATGCAGAGATTGGTTGTGCCAGCGTAACGGTCCATGCAGAAGCCACAGTTGATATCTCTGCGACCCTCAAAAATATTCGCACTCTAGGCTCTCGCGCCGGACTTGCTGTGAAACCACAAACAGATATTGCGGACTATGCAAATTTTGCAGATGATGCAGATATGTTTTTGATCATGACCGTCGAACCTGGTTTCGGGGGCCAAAAATTCATGACAGAGATGATGGATAAAGTTCGAGCCACTCGAAAGATAATTGGCGATAGGCCAATTTGGTTGCAGGTTGATGGCGGTATTTCCCTTGAAACAATCGAAATAGCCCTTGAAGCAGGCGCGGATACCTTTGTTGCCGGAAGTGCAGTATTTAGAGCAGAAGATCCAGCGCACATGGTTGTTTCACTGCGCCAACGCGCGTTGGATATGGCAAAATAGCGCCACGTTGTTCCGGGGGTCGGTGTAATTCCGAACCGGCGGTAAAGTCCGCGACCCGATCAAAGCCATTGATCGGTTGATTTGGTGTAACTCCAAAACCGACAGTTAAAGTCTGGATAAAGGAACAGAGGTTAGCGGCTGCATCTCATGCAGCCGTGCCTCTCGTTGCTTCCTGGAGCTTTTCTACTAGGAAGGATCAACTATGTCAGTTATTAAATGGTTTTTTGAAAGTACTATCCATTTTGGAAGCAAATCGATTGCACTTCGCGAAGTCGTGGGCGGAGTTTTAGGTCTATCAAGTGCGATTCTTGGCGCACGTCGAAAAGTATCTGCATGGCCGGTTGGTATCGCTGGTGATGCACTTCTTTTCACCGTATTTTTAGGTGCCGTCTTTGCTTATGGCGATCAACCTTCAGGAAATTTCTATGGTCAAGCTAGTCGTAATCTTTTACTCATCATCGTGAGCGCTTATGGCTGGGTTCGATGGAGTGCTCATCGTCGCCGCGGGGAAGTCGGTACCGCTGCAGTTACTCCGCGATGGACCACGTTGCGAGAAAAACAGATTCTCATTCCGGCAGTCTTCGTTTTTTTCCTTGTATCACAAGAGATTTTTAGGGCGTTGGGGGAGTCTGGTACGTGGCTTTTCGTGGATACCTGGATCTTCACGGGAACCGCTCTAGCTACCTATGGCATGAGCCGTGGTTACGTGGAGTTTTGGTTAGTTTGGATTGCAGTTGACCTCGTAGGGGTTCCTTTTGCTCTCAAAAACGGTTACTACCCAACTGGAACTCTCTACGCGATATATCTACCATTTGTTATTTGGGGCTTCGTTTCTTGGCTACGAATCTCAAAAGAGAGTAAATCAATCACGGCTATCTAGTTCTCTCCAGTAAACTATTGCTATGAAAACCTTTGAATCCCTGTGGATCGAGCTTGCGCAAAAGGCGCAGTCTCGTCCGCAGGGTTCGGGCACTGTTGCCGCCCTTGATGCTGGCATCCACACGATAGGTAAGAAAATACTTGAAGAGGCTGGCGAAGTTTGGTTAGCGGCAGAGCATGAAAGTGATGCCGCCTTGGCTGAAGAAATCAGTCAACTTCTGTATCACGTGCAAACATTGATGTTGGCTCGCGGTTTAACGCTAGATGATGTTTACACATACCTATAACTGAAACGAGTGCGCAAATGTTACGAGTAGCGGTTCCCAATAAAGGATCATTGGCAGATGACTCCATTGCGATTCTCAAAGAGGCTGGTTATAGACAACGTAGCGATAGTCGAGATCTCGTCCTAGTTGATAGCGAAAATGAAGTTGAGTTTTATTACCTGCGTCCACGCGACATTGCAATTTACGTTGGTAGCGGTGAACTTGAAGCGGGGATCACTGGACGAGATTTGCTCATAGATTCATCGGCAGAAGCCGTCGAACTGCTCTCTCTCAACTTCGGGGGCTCTACATTTCGCTTTGCCGGTCCGGCAAATGGAACCTATAAATTGAGTGATATTTCAGGCAAAAGAGTTGCAACTGCCTATCCAGGTTTGGTCGCCCATCACTTGAAAAACCTAAACATCACCGCCGATGTTGTGCGCCTCGACGGAGCGGTTGAAAGCAGTGTTCGACTTGGAGTGGCAGATCTTATCGCCGATGTTGTGAGCACTGGAAATACTTTACGCCAAGCAGGTTTGGAAGTTTTTGGTGAACCTATTCTTACGAGTGAAGCAATCGTCATTGCAAGAAAAGGTTTTGAAATTCGCGCGGAGTTAGAGATCCTAATCCGGCGCCTGCAAGGTGTCGTCACTGCGCGCAAGTACGTTCTTCTGGACTATGACATTCCAAAAGATTGCGTAGAAAAAGCGTGTGCAATAACTCCTGGTCTTGAATCACCAACTATTTCGCCATTGCAAAAGCCGGACTGGGTGGCGGTTCGAGCTATGGTGCCGCGCAAAGACACCAACAGAGTGATGGATGAATTATGGCTAGTTGGTGCACGTGGAATCTTGGTTACAGATATACACGCTTGTCGTCTTTAGTTAATATCGCCCAAAACTTCTTCGGGTGAAATTCCTAAAAGATAGAGAACTGAATCCAAATACGGATTACTTACTGTGCTATCCGCGGCTGCTTTCACATGTGGCTTCGCATTAAAAGCGATACCTAAACCGGCCGCTGCAATCATGTCTAAATCATTTGCACCATCACCAATTGCAATCGTGTGTTTCATGGAAATCGCTTCGATCGCCGCAAATTCCTTCAAAGCAACTGCTTTTGCAGGGCGATCAATCACTGCGCCGCTGACTTCGCCAGTCAGTACGCCATCTTTAATCACCAATTTATTTGCTTTGAAATGTTGAATATTCAAATCCTTCAAAATTGGCGCAATAACATCGATGAATCCACCCGATACAACTGAAACCGTATGCCCCAGTTTCTGTAAAGTTGTTACTAAAGTACGAGCACCAGGGGTGAGAGAAATCTCTTGTTGTACCTGTGCAATAACAGACTCAGGAAGATCTTTAAGCAAGGCGACTCGAGCGCGAAGGGATGATTCAAAGTCCAACTCACCGCGCATTGCAGATTCGGTAATTAATTTGACTTGATCACCAACTCCCGCTTTTTCAGCAAGCAGGTCAATAACTTCCTGAGAAATAAGAGTTGAATCCACATCTAGTTGCACTAGTTTTCTTGCGTGTCTAAAAAGCCCGCTTGGTGACACCGCAATATCGATGTCAGCAGCTGTAGCAAGAGGGGATAAAGCTTGACTTAGTTGACTTTGCTCAACCCCTGAAACAATGAGTTCTAGAGCCAGTATTGGAGTAGAAGCTAATCGCGAAATTCTCTCAATGTTGCCACCTAGTTCGGCAATAGAAGTTGCTAGCGTAGATATTGCGCTCGGATTTAGCTTTTTCGAGAGAATTACGACGTGAACTAAATCAGATTTACTTGCAATTGAATCACTATGAGTGGTCGAGAAATCCATAGCCAAATCAACATCTAAGTCGGCTGCACATTGAATCAAATCAATCTCTATCGCCTCTTGATGTGCTGGATTAAGTGATATCAAAACAGTTAAAATCAATCGAGATTTTATGACTACCTGTTCGATGTCCAGAACAACAATTGAAAATGGCGCTAACGCATTGAAAAGGGCCTGAGTAATTCCTGGCTTATCAACGCCGCTAACAAGGATTAGCCCGGTGAATTGTTCGGAATTTTCGCTTATTGTCATGGTTGGCGAAGATTATCTTAAAATCACAGGCGGTAATGGCCACCAAAGGCCACATCCACGTGAGATACGCGCTATCTTTTTGCTCTATGACGACGCAACCAGTTCTTGAACTTCGGGATGTTTCGGTTCAACGTGGCGAAAAGAGAATTCTCGGCCCTATAAATTTTCATATCTCCCCAGGAGAGCGTTGGGTGATTTTGGGACCCAATGGAGCAGGAAAATCCACACTTTTGCAGATTTTATCCACGCACATGTTCCCATCCACGGGAACAGTCCATGTTTTAGGTAAAGAGATGGGCAAGATAGATCTCTTCGAACTGCGCACAAGAATTGGCATTTGCGGGGCACCCTTCGCCGAAGATATTCCGCACGATGAACGAGTGCGCGATGTTGTCCTGACGGCTGCATATGCAATTCTCGGTAGATGGAATGAGAAATATGACCTGTGGGATGAATCCCGCGCAATTTCACTGCTCACCACGTTTGGAGTTCGCGAACTTGGAGAGCGCATGTACGCAACTTTGAGCGAAGGTGAGAAGAAGCGCACGCAGATTGCACGTGCATTGATGGCAGATCCTGAACTTTTGCTCTTAGATGAGCCTGCTGGCGGTTTAGATGTCGGCGGAAGGGAAGATCTCTTGCAACGCTTCGCCAATTTTGCCGCAGATGAAACCGCACCTGCAACGATTTTAGTAACACATCACATCGAAGAGATTCCTGTCGGTACAACGCATGCGCTGTTACTTAAAGATGGAGTAATAGCTGTATCTGGTCCAGTTGAATCAGTCATAACTTCAGAACATGTTTCTGCGATTTTCGGGATAAAGATTTCAGTTACGCAGGATAATGGACGTTTCTTTGCTCGTTCCGTTCAAGCTTAGTCATGTCACTGTTTCAGCAACTGCATCCAGAATGGAAGGCCGCACTATCAGATAAGAAGGAACTGATCGATGAGATCGAGTCACGCCTCTTTGAACTGCCAATCACGCCTTCATTCGAAAATATCTTGCGCGCATATAAAGAACCGCTGTCAAAGATTAAAGTAGTGATTTTTGGTCAAGATCCATATCCAACTCCTGGAGTAGCGCAAGGATTAGCTTTTTCTGTCTCACCAGATCAACCCACCATCCCAGCTTCGTTGAGAAATATTTTCAAAGAATTAAGTGATGATTGTGGGGGTTCTATTTCAAGTGATGGAAATTTAGAAAGATGGTCCGCACAAGGAGTTTTTTTACTAAATCGGATTTTGACAACGAAGCCCGGAGAAAGCCTTACTCATGAATCTATGGGATGGAAAGAGTTCACCGAAGCAACTGCGCAGGTTCTTGGAAAGAACCAGGTTATAGGTGTTTTTTGGGGCAATAAGGTCAAAGACTTACAGGAATTTTTCGATGACACATTGATAATTGAAAGTGCCCATCCAAGCCCTCTCTCGGCTTACCGCGGATTCTTTGGATCGAAACCATTTTCGAAAATAAATGAGCTATTACGAGAGCAGAACAAAAGTCAGATTAATTGGTAGAAAGAATTGGGCCCACGAGAAATCTCGCGGGCCCAATTCTAACTAAATGTTAGTACTAATTACCTACCCACATGTTGATTGGTGATTGTAGGAAATAGACAACAAAGAGACCGGAGACTAAGTAGAGAAGCGCATGTACTTCTTTACTGCGTCCCTGAACTACACGGATGAGAACGTGTGCAATGAAGCCGGCACCAATTCCTACTGAGATGTTGTATGTGAATGGCATTAAAATGATTGATAGGAATGCTGGAATTCCTATTCCGTAATCAGACCACTCAACATCTTTAATCTGTGACATCATCAGGAAGCCAACGATTACAAGTGCTGGTGTAGCAGCTTCGTAAGGGATGATCTTCACAATTGGTGCTAGGAATGTCGTTAGCAAGAAAAGGAATCCTGTAACTACAGATGCCAGACCTGTTCGAGCGCCTTCACCGACACCTGATGCAGACTCGATGTAACTTGTGTTAGATGAAATGCTTCCAACTCCACCAGCTGCTGCTGCGACTGAGTCAACAAAGAGAATGCGGTTGTTGTTTGGAATGTTTCCCTGACGATCGATAAGACCACCTTCAGTTGCAATGGCAGTCACAGTTCCGACTGTGTCAAAGAAGTCAGAAAGCAATAACGTGAAGACTAACAAAATCGCGGTAATGATTGAAACTCCAGTGACATGGAAAGCACCAAAGAGATCAAACTTTCCAAAGAGGCTAAAATCTGGTGTAGCTACAATCTTTGATGGAATTGATGGAACATTGAGTCCCCATCCCTTTGGATTTATATAGTCACCACTAGGAATGATGAAGCCCTTGTAATCTGCCGGCATTTTTCCACCAAAAACATTGTCCACAACGCCTTTAGGTAGGTAGTTCTCACCGATTTTGAAAGCCTTCTCTAAAATTACTGAGAGCACAGTTGCGGCGACAACTCCAATAAGGATTGCGCCTTTTACCTTGCGAATCATTAAAACAATGATTGTGATTAGACCAAAAGCAAAAACGATAATTGGCCAACCAACTAGATTTCCATTATCTCCCAAAGTTACGGGGACAGGGCCTTGTGATGTACGGCGAACAAATCCGGCATCTACGAGACCGATTAATGTGATGAAAAGACCGATTCCAACTGATATCGCGATCTTCAATTGCTGTGGAACAGCACGAAATACTGCAGTTCTAAATCCTGTTAGTACCAGAACTGTAATGATCAAACCTTCAACAACGATAAGACCCATAGCATCTGCCCATGTCATTCGTGATGCGATACCTACAGCTACGAATGTGTTAAGGCCTAATCCGGTTGCCAGAGCTAAAGGAAAATTAGCGTAAGCGCCCATGAACAAAGTCAAAATACCTGCCATGAGAGCAGTCATTGCAGCGATTGCAGCGAAATTAGCGCCGTCTGTGCCTCCACCTAAGTAATGACCAGTACTGTCCTTAGCACCACCCAAAATTAAAGGGTTGAGTGCAACGATATAAGCCATTGTGAAAAACGTGACGAAACCGCCGCGGATTTCCCGACTAAGCGTCGAACCCCGTTCTGAGATTTTGAAAAACGAATCGAGCATGGTTATGCCTTTCTGATTTTGTTATCGGGGGTGTTTGCGACCCCGTGCACTGCTAATCGGCCAGTACATGCCGGGGGAAGGCTTTTAGCGTAACTGCTACTTTGAAGTAACTCGGGATACGACACCGAGGGCAATGGCTACAGATTGTCCGATGAGGAGGGCAAAAAGAAGGGTTCCTAGGCCTAATCGACCGCCTAGAAGTGCGCCAAGCAAAGTTACTGAGCCCTCAATGGCTAAGCGGACGCGACCTACACGAATGCCGCTTCGTTGATGGAGTCCAGTCATAAGACCATCTCGAGGTCCAGGTCCTAGACCACACGTTATATAGAGCGAAGAAGCTGCGCCAACCATGGCGATCCCAACAAGAGTTAAAATTATTCCAGTGAAATAATTATGTTGCAACGGAATGTAGGTAACGCCAACTTCAATGGCGATTGCAATTATGACGATATTAGAGACTGTGCCAAAGCCCGGTTTTTCGCGAAGTGGAATCCATGCAAGAAGGACAAGGACACTCATTGCAAAGGTCGACCAACCCATGGTGATATCTAAATGTTTTGAAACGCCTTGTGCCAAGACGCTCCAAGGGGCGTTGCCAATGTTGCCTTGAATAAGTAGAGAATCACCTAAACCAAAAATAAAAAGTCCGACAAACAAAATTATGACACGCGAAAACGATAAATCCCATCGTGATCTCGCACTCCACGGAGTAATAGGAACTGTCTTGTGGGGCCGCAGAAAATCATTAAAGCCTCTGAAAGACATTAGGGGAGTCTAGCGTACGAGTTAGCCAGTACAACGACTATTCTTCGAGTATGTTTCCAG
>Ga0194060_10003500_pt1 | contig 11073 bp, 9 predicted proteins | sample SepL225m_MetaG_FD_163427 | JGI IMG/M metagenome (GOLD analysis project Ga0194060, IMG submission 163427) | Anoxic zone freshwater microbial communities from boreal shield lake in IISD Experimental Lakes Area, Ontario, Canada - Sep2016-L222-5m | ecosystem: Environmental > Aquatic > Freshwater >... | reverse complement strand
GAATTGAGCACGGGCTTAGGTCTGTTGCTCTGCAAAGAATTTGTAGAAAAGCATGGTGGCAGAATCCGGGTGGAAAGCGAGAAGGAAAAGGGAAGTACTTTTTATTTTACTATTCCGGCAGCGTGGTAAAGGCAAAGTAAAACACAATAGATTCCGGGGAGGGTTCTCTTTGCCTCCAATGCTGTCAGGTTAACACCATATTGCGCCCCTTGCACAGAGGGCTTATGGATTTTTATTCTGTTTTGTCCGATGGGCGGTTACCCATCGCTGATATATTTCGCCCTTTCAGGGCTGAAATATAATAGCACAGGGCAATCGCCCTGTGAAAAATAAATTCCCCCGACAATCCCAAAAGCTCTGAAAGGGCGCAATAAAAATTTTGCACCTTAACCTGACAACATTGCCTCTGCCTTTACCTGTTCAGGGCAAAGCAGTTAATTACCTGCGTTATTATCCATTTTAAGAGGAAGATTTGTCGTACCCCCGTTCCGACAGCTTTGCATAAGGTAATTTAATAAACATTTCTTTGAACTTTACCCTTTTGTCTTGCCTTTATTTAAGAATATCGTTAAAATCACATAGTAATTTAAAAGGAAAAAAATGAAGTTAGTTCGGTTTTTTGCTGTGATTATATTGCTTGTTTCACTTTCGAAGAATTTATCGGCACAGTCCGCCGGCGCGTTCGACTTTCTCCGTCTCGATTTAAATCCGAGAGCCGCGGCTCTGGCCGGCAGTTATGTCGCTAATACGGATGATCCAAATGTTATGTTTTATAATCCCGCTGGAATTAATTCCATCGGGAATATGCCGGTATCGTTCTCCTATGTAAGCCACCTGATGGATATAAGCCTTGCCGGTCTTTCAATTGTTCGCAACTATGAGGGCTACGGACATTTTGCTTTCGGAGTAAGTTATATTAATTATGGTGTTCTTACCCGCGCCAATGAAATGGGTGTAAAAACGGGTGAGTTTAAGGCTGGCGAAGTCGCTTTTATTCTCGGATATGCTAATAAGCTGGATGAGAACTTCTTTTATGGTGCTAACTTCAAATATATTTATTCGGGTATCGATAATATCTCAGCCACAGCTTTGGCAATGGATCTCGGACTTCAGTATCATCTGCCCGTTCAGCAGTTAACCATCGGATTTTCTGTGCTTAATATGGGAAGCCAGATTAAAAAATATTATACGCAAAAAGAAGACCTGCCGCTGGATATAAGAATCGGTCTTTCCAAACGTTTCGAGCGCCTGCCAGTCAGACTTTATTTAAGCTTTAATAACCTGAATAAAGATAAAAGTAAGTTTTCCGACAGGCTGACTTCTTTTACATTCGGCGGTGAATTTAATTTAAGTAAAGGACTTCGTATGCGGCTTGGATATGATAACCAGAAGCGGAAAGACTTTAAAATCGGTTCCACTTCCGGCCTGGCTGGCATTAATATCGGTCTCGGAGCAGTTATTAAAGATTATAACTTCGATTATTCCTATAGTTCTCTCGGACTTTTAGGTTCAATCAGCAGAATTGGCATAACAACTTCTTTTTAGAGAGTAGCGTATATCCTGCCTGCGTCCATTTCTTTCAGGCGCGCAACTCTTTCTTCAATAGGCGGATGAGTAGAGAAAAGCTTCATAAATGAGCGCCGGTTAAGCGGATTAACTATGAAGATATGAGCTGAAGCAGGCTGAGCATCGGCCATTGGCAGGCGCTGGTTCGTCATTTCAAGTTTATTTAACGCGTTTGCAAGCGAAAGCGGGCTTCCGGTAATTGCCGCGCCCCCTTCATCTGCCATAAACTCCCTTGACCTTGAGATAGCCATCTGAATTAACATTGCCACAATCGGAGATAATATCATAAGCACAAGCCCGCTTAATCCGTTATCATCCCGGTCCCGGTCATCACTTCTTCCTCCGCTGAACATCATAGCCCAGCCGGCCATACGGGCTATAAAAGTAATTGTACCGACCAGCGTAGCCGTAATTGTACCGATAAGTATATCACGATGCTTAACATGCGAAAGCTCGTGGGCGATAACTCCGGCAAGTTCATCCTCATTTAGAATATTAAGAATCCCGGTTGTAACAGCTACGGCCGCGTTATCGGGATTTCTGCCGGTAGCAAAAGCGTTCGGCGTTGGATTTTCCATTATATAAACCTTTGGTGTTGGCAGACTTGCCTTCGATGCCAGTTTTTCGACTATCCCGTAAAGCTTAGGAGATTCATTTTCTGTAACCTGACGCGCACCGTACATGCGAAGCACAATTTTATCAGAAAACCAATATGAACCGAAGTTCATTACCAAAGAAAATATAAAGGCAAATGCCATTCCGCGCTCGCCGCCCACCAGTCCGCCTACAAAAAGGAACAGCCCCATCATCAAAGTCATTAGAAAAACTGTTTTTACTGTGTTCATTTCTCATTCCCTGCTAAAAATTATATGCTAACTTAAGAAAAATCTTATTGAAAAGATAAGAATTTATAAAAATGGTTTACTTCGGTTAACTTTTCTGCAATTCAACTTGAATTATTATTCATTAAACATCACAGGCATTCCGCCTCTCTCTCACCAGGGCGGAATGTCTAAGTACTGACTCCATACCTTATACAATTCATAAATTGCTGCGACCTCGTTTCCGCAATAAACTGCTATTTCCTTTATTCTCCCTGCTTCGTAATAATTCTTTATTTCCATGCCATTCATGTCCATTCTCATTGGTGATTCGATGCCGAATGACCGGCAGTAGAAATCAAGATTGAATTTTCTTATAAGTCCGTGGAAAGTAAACTGCTCAAGCAGGTCAACGTGGTTTTTATTATCGTAGCGGCTGTGAAGTAAATTCCTGGCAGGTTTTATTTTAAGCATTGCGCTTCTCAGCATAAGAAAAGGCAGGTCGAATGTCCTTCCGTTAAATGTAATAAACTGATCTGTCTTTGAAGCGATGCGCCAGAAATTCTTAAGTATTTCACCCTCTTCCTGTTCAATATACCTTGCTTTTTTCTCATCGCTGGTCCATTCGCTGTTGCCCGGGCCTTCAAAGTACACGACAATTTTTTCTGAAGATACATCCAGAAGTCCTACAGAAATGACATTTGCTGTAAACGGATAAAGGCTTAAATATCTTATCACATCATCGCACTTTAGATTTCGCTCCTGCTCATCTTTTTCGCGCAAAGCGTAGCGCATCAGATATTCCTGTTCTGTTTCCGGCAGACTTTCAAACGGGTGTCCGCATGTTTCAATTTCCAATATTATTTTTCTCATACTATTCTCCTTATAAAGGTTAAGCATTTTTGCTTAAATCTACAAGAAGCGGAGGAAATATTTTGAATAAAAAATATCAGTCTCCTATATTATCCTGCGGAGGGATCATATTCAGACATATTCAGAACTTCGGAAGATGTCAACATTTTAAATTACAAAGCAACCTGGTATTTAGTATTCAGGGGTGAGCAAAAATTTCCTAAAGTCGGACAAAAGTTGTTTCAGGATTATTTTCCGGAGACTTCAGGTGGTCATCCGGGAGTTGCAGGTTATCATCCGGAGACTTCAGGTGGTCATCCGGGAGTTGCAGGTTATCATCCGGGGACTTCAGGTAGTCATCCGGGAGTTGCAGGTTATCATCCGGGGACTTCAGGTAGTCATCCGGAGAGTAAAGATTGTTTTCCAGAGACTTCGGATAGTCATCCAGAGACTTCGGATGATTTCCAGAGACTTCGGATAGTCATCCAGAGACTTCGGATGATTTCCAGAGACTTCGGATAGTCATCCAGAGACTTCGGATGATTTCCAGGAGCCTCAGATGGACATCCGGAGACTTCGGATGTCCATCCAGGAACCTCGGATAGTTTCCAGGAACCTCGTGCAGACAAAAGTGAGTTGATTTTTTCCTTCCAGAGACTTCGTACAGCCTTCCAGAGACTTCGGATGGTCATCCAGGAGCCTCGGATGGTCATCCAGAGACTTCGGATATCTGTCCAGGAGCCTCAGATAATCATCCAGAGACTTCGGATGGAATGGGTATCTATTAAAAAGAGGGAGTTTGGGACTATTTTCGCATTTTCAGACATTTTATCTCCATTATGGATAGAAAATATCTTAACCTATACTTTTTCAGGCTTCATCTGGGGGAATAAAATAACATCCCTGATTGAAGACTGATTACATAAGAGCATAACAAGGCGGTCGATACCAATACCAAGTCCCGCTGTGGGGGGCATACCATATTCGAGAGCGCGTACAAAATCCTCATCAACCTGATGAGCTTCCTCATCGCCGGCTTCGCGCATTTTAACCTGGTCATCGAAACGGTTGTTCTGATCAATCGGGTCGTTAAGCTCACTAAAGGCATTGCATATTTCGCGTCCTAGGACAAAACCCTCGAAGCGCTCTACAAGTCCCGGCTTAGTGCGGTGCTTCTTTGCAAGAGGCGACATTTCAAGCGGATAATCCACAAGGAATGTAGGCTGAATTAATTTGGGCTGAACTGTAACTTCAAACAATCCATCGATGAGCTGGCTTCTGCTTTCGCCCGGCTTGGGATCCATGCCGCGTTTTCTTAAAGTCGCCTGAATTTCTTCATATTCTGAAGTTAATATATCAATACCGGTCGCATCCTTTATTTCCTCAACCATTGAAACCCTGTTCCATGGTGCCTTGAAGCTTACAGACTTACCCTCGATTTCAAATTCCGTAGAGCCAAAAACTTTGATACAGATATAATCAACCATTTGCTCCACACATTCCATCATCCACTGATAGTCTTTATAAGCAACGTAAAGCTCCATCATTGTAAACTCGGGGTTATGGGTTTTGTCCATGCCTTCATTACGGAAATCCTTGGAGATTTCATAAACGCCATCGAACCCGCCGACTACAAGTCTTTTAAGATAAAGCTCATCGGCAATTCTCATATAAAGCGGAATATTCAGGGCGTTATGATGAGTAACAAACGGTTTTGCTGCCGCGCCGCCATACATTGGCTGAAGTATCGGAGTTTCAACCTCGATGTAGCCGCGTTCGTCAAGGAAACTGCGCATAGCCGAGACTATCCTGCTTCTTTTTACAAATACGTTCTTAACTTCCGGATTTACAATAAGGTCAACATAACGCTGGCGGTAGCGAAGTTCCTTATCGGCAAACTGGTCGTAAATAACTTTGTTGCCGGCTTCGTCAATGGCTTCCTTTGGAATCGGAATCGTGCGGATTGATTTGGTAAGGAGTTGAATAGTTTTCGCGTGAACGCTGGTTTCGCCGGTCTTTGTTTTAAAGACATAGCCGCCAATGCCTATTATGTCTCCGATATCCATCAGCTTAAAGGCATCGTACATATCTCCGATTTCATCTTTCTTCAGATAAACCTGAATCTTTCCCTGCATATCCTGAATATGAGCAAATGATGCTTTGCCCATTCTTCTGATAGCCATAATGCGTCCGGCCACTTTAACATTAGTTTCGATGCCCTCTTCATAATTATTCTTTATATCCCGTGAATAAGCGTTAACATCGAAGCTATATGCAAAAGGTTCAATATTTTTCCGCTTTAGTTCTTCTAATTCCTCAAACCTTCTTTTCATCAAAGTATTAACATCATCGTGTTGAAGATTATGTTCCAAAAAGTACTCCTGTAATTATTTTCTTGAAAAATTTGCAAGCCTTAGACACACAAGGTCCTGAATATTATCAGCCAGAGTCGCAGGCACTAAAAAATTATTAACGATAATCGCAAAACATACCGGTTCATTATCCGCCGTATGTACATAGCCGCACATAGAACGGACTCCGCCAAGGTAGCCAGTTTTGGCACGCACATTATTCTCCGCCTTAGAGCGCGTCATCCTTAATGCAAGGCTGCCATCTACTCCTGCCAGTGGCAGAGACTGGTAGAATGCTGAGAAGACGGGATTTTTATACATATAATTCAGCAGAGCGACTATTTGTCTTGGAGTTACAAGATTAAGTCGGGACAGACCGCTGCCATCCGCTATAATCATATTTTCAGAGTTAATTCCAATTTCCTTCAGTAGCTTCTTAATGGCCTCAACTCCATTTTCAACCGAACCGAAACCTCTTTTCTCAAGTCCTATTGTCTTAAGTAGTTGCTCGGCGTAAAAGTTATAGCTGTTTTTATTGATTACTCTTGTTATTTCGGATAACGGGGCGGAGTAATGTGTAAGTATCCTCCCCATTTTCGAATAATCAAGGTTCATATTTTCATCGCTGTTATCGGCAGCATACCCTGTAACAATGATTCCCTTTTTTTTCAGCACATCTTTAAGAACAATTACGGAGTACTGAGTCGGGTTTGTTACAGTACAAAAGACCTTCATTTGCTCAGACTCGGCAGGTATCTTACCAAAGACAGTGATAATATTAGTGCCACGGTCCCTGTACACATCCAGTTCCGCAACAGAACCCTTAGGTGAAGTTATTACTTTGTTAATGATTGTAACGTATTTCGTATCAGGATAAATTGACACAAGTGCGTTCTTTCCTGATTCAGTAGGAAGAACATTAATATTCACACAATTTTCATTTAAGCTAAGCGCGCTGGTTGGAGTGGCATACCACTGGCTTTCATAATCAGCAGCCCAGCCTGCTCCGTAATTATTATCTTCAAAATACTTATCATCGCCGATTATGTTGCCTTTAATCTCTTCAATCCCTTTGGCTAACAAAGTATCTGCCCAGTCATTATAGACCTTATAAAGGTCCCCATGATTAAACCGTCCTGATATAGTTGGATCGCCCGCGCCCTGTATAATCAGGTCGCCTCTTAATGCAGACCCTTCGATAGTACCGTTAGCATAAAGATAAGTTTTAAATCTATAATTGCGCCCGAGGAGTACAAGTCCCGCCGATGTAGTAAAAAGCTTCAGGCTACTTGCAGGGATAAACAGCTTATCTTCGTTGCGTTTGTAAAGATATTCTCCTGTCTCAAGAGATTTTACAACAACGCCCCAGTAGGAATTGCTGAAGTTAGGATCACTGAAAATATCTTCAAGTTGTTGCCAGAACTCTCCCACGCGCGAAGAAGTAAATTTGTTTACTCCCTGGTTCGGTTGCGGAAAACTCTGCGCCATTAGTTTCAGATTAATAATAATAATAAGCGCGGAAATTATCAGTATTTTTTTATCGGGCATACTTTTTATAAATCGCTTTAACTTCATCGATTGATAATGGTCTGTATGCACCGACAGGCATATCGTCTAATTTAATACCGCCATAATTAACTCTATGCAGTTCCACTACATTATATCCAAGTGTAGAAAACATATTTTTAACAAAGTGGTTTCTGCCTTCAACTGTAGAGACATGTACAATACTCGTCTTTTTTGTCGGCATAATAGTTTCGAATTTTCCTTTTTTCCCTTCTATATAAACAGCCTTCAGCAACTTCTCCTTGTCAGTATCAAGTAGTGGCTTATTCAATGAAACCCTGTAAACCCTGGTTACTTTATTTTCGGGATGTAATAACAGATTTGAGAAATCTCCGTCATTGGTAAGGATTAACACGCCGGTTGTATTATAATCAAGCCTGCCAACCGGGAATACTTTAAATTTACACCTTATAAGCTCAGTCACAGTATGTCTGCCCTTCTCATCACTGGTTGTGCTGACATATCCTTTAGGCTTATTAAGCAGAAAATAAACCTTAGGATTCTGCTTAACCAGTTCGCCATCGATGTGGACAATATCCTTATCCGTATCAACCTTAAAAGCGAGCTGAAGCACAACCTGTTTATTAACTTCAACCCTTCCCTGCAATATAAACTCTTCAACCTTTCGGCGGGAAGCAAAGCCGCATTCAGATAAAAATTTATTCAGACGTACCTGCATCCTCATCCTCCATTATCTCATGTTCAAAGTTTTCTTCAATTCCATTCATTAATATTTTCCGGCGCTGTTCGATAAAATCCTCATCCTTCATAATCTCTTCAATTTCCCGTGGCTTTGGCAGGTCAGATATCTGAAATAATCCAAAGTATTTTAAGAATTCCTCTGTAGTTCCGTATAAAAGCGGGCGGCCGACAGTTTCAGAACGGCCGGTGATTGTAATCAGACTTTTTTCCAAAAGCATATTCAGAATATAGTCTGCATTTACGCCGCGTATTGATTCAAGTTCAGGCTTGGTAATCGGTTGCTTGTATGCGATAATGGCAAGAGTTTCCAGAGCCGGCTGACTGAGTCTGCGTTTGCTTCTCTCGCCTGATAAAAAGCCGACATATTTACCCAGTTCCGGCTTTGTGGCGAAAAGGTAACCGTGTGCAACTTTTGTAATGTTAAACGAATACTCCTCCCGGGCATACTTCGCGTTAAGCTCATTTATATAATTATCAATTTCGCTTGCCGTCAGTTCTATCTCATCGCCATCAATCCCCTTAATTGCTTTTAATATTTCAGCGGAGGAAATCGGTTCCACGGATGCGAATATGAGTGATTCTATTACGGAGTTATATAGTTTGTCCATCATCCAGTCTGTAAATTATAAAATCATTAAAATTCTCCGATTCTCTTAAACCAGCCTTAGCCATTTTTATCATTTCAAGAAGAGCGACAAATGTTACAATAATCCTTATCTTCTCATCCATTCCATAGACGATGGCAATAAAATCAGCCTCGCCTTTTTCGCTTAACAGATTAAGAATATGAGTCATCTGTTCATCAATAGTAACCGATATTTTCCGTATTTCGTGAACAACCTCTTTGGGTTTATCCATAAGAGCGTTCTTAAATGCCTTCATAAGATCATAGATAGTAATATTTCTGAGCGAAATCCCTAATTCAGGCGGAGCTGTTTTACTATCTTCATCAAAATTACCGCGGTAGCTAAGTTTTCTTTGCTCCGATTCAAAGAAAGATAACTCTTCGGACATTTCTTTATATTTTTTATATTCCAGCAACGCCTTAATCAGGTCGGCTCTCGGATCAATCTCCGCACCTTTTTCATCAATGTCTTTAGGCAGAAGCATCCGCACCTTAATCTGCATCAGGGTAGTAGCCATTAGAATAAAATCCCCTGCCACTTCAAGATCAAGAGATTTAATCAGGTTCATATATTCGAAAAAGTCATGTGTAATCCGGGCAATTGGAATGTCATAGATGTTCAGTTCATCTCTTTTAATAAAAAAGAGAAGTAAATCTAAGGGTCCCTCAAACTGTGTCAGCTTAATTTTGTACAATGCTATCCCAGGTTCATCTTTTCATGCACTTCCGACATTGTTTGTCTGGCTGCCGCCTGTCCGCGTTTTTCGCCATCCGCCAATATATCCTTAACCTCGCCAATATTGTCTTCGTAATACTTTCTTTTAATTAATACCGGCTCAAGTATCTGATTAATGCACGTTGCGACTTTCAGCTTACAGTCCACGCATCCAAGGACGCCGGAGTGGCAGCCTGCTTCAATTTCGCTCACATGCTCCACGGTATTAAATTTTTGCTGGTACATGTACACAATGCACACTTCAGGCCGGCCAGGGTCGCCGCGCCGGATTTTTAATGGATCAGTTATTGTTTTTTTCATTTTAGCCTTAACGGTATCCGCATCATCGGATAAGAAAACAGCGTTATTCAGCGACTTGCTCATTTTGGCAACGCCGTCCAGACCCGGAAGTCTTGCAAATTTTGTAAGCCTCGCTTCCGGTTCCGGGAATACCGCACCATACTGAAGATTAAACTTTCTTGCTATCTCCCTGGTTATCTCAACGTGCGGAACCTGGTCTTCGCCGACCGGCACAACTTCTCCCTTATAGAGAAGAATATCCGCCGACTGAAGTACCGGATAGCCAAGATGCCCGTAAGTCATACTCTCAATATGGAGATCACGCACCTGGTCTTTAAGAGTAGGATTCCTTTCCAGTCTTGCCGTAGTAATAAGCATCGTAAACAGAAGATTAAGTTCCGCATGTTCTTTTATTTTTGACTGTCTGAAGAACGGACTTTTAACAGGGTCCAGCCCGGTAGCCAGCCAGTCAGTTACCATTTCGATAGTATTCTGATTAATCGAAGATGTATCGAGGTCAGTAGTCAGCATATGATAGTCAGCTATCAGATGAAAGCTGTCAAACTCATCCTGAAGCTTAATCCAGTTTTCAAGCGCTCCCACATAATTACCAAGATGAAGTTTCCCGGTCGGACGCATACCGCTTAATATTCTTTTTTTTATCATATTTCCCATCGCGCGTAGTTTTACCCAAAGTAACTTGTTAAAATTCAGATGTAAAATTTATCAAGAAATTTCATCAATATAAAGCTTAATCTTCTTCCCTGACCATTTAGAAGCAGAAGATACATTGTCAGAGAGCAGAATATAAAAACTTTAGCCCATTAATATTTAGAATATGCCAGTATATTCTTTTGGGGAGAAAATTTACAACTGGTTAAAAGATATAAAGGAAAGATTCGATTAAGAATTTCGGCTGTATAGTTAAAAGTTTTGACCACGAAGCTGTTTGAAATCACCGCATAGCTATAGTTCTTACTCAACCGGATATAATTACGGTTAATAAACGGTGATTTTTAATTTTTATTGCTATGGGTTTTAGCTTTCATTGCCATGGGTTTTAACCCATGGCGGAAAGGGAATAACAGCCTTAATCAGCACACAGAATTGTTGTACCCTAAAATGAAAATTCAGGACATTATACATGCCTCAGCTTTCTATTTGCTTTGACAGGATATGAAGAAGAACCATTGCCGTTACGTTTGACTACGGCAGGTGAATAAGAGGGATTGTCATTATATTGATTTATTTTAAATTGTGAGACAAGATTCTGCAGATTATCCGTCAGTCTGTTCAAATCTTCGGCAGCTATAGCAATTTGCTGGGTACCTGCGGCAGATTCATGTGTTACACTGCTTATTGATTCAATGCTTTTGCTGATTTGTTCGGCAGCAGAGGATTGTTCTTCGCTGGCAACGGATACCTGAGTTATATTTGCGACAACATCGTTTGAACTGCTGATTATCTGATGCAGAGCATCTTCTGCTTTTTGAGCAAGCAGTTTACCGGTATTAACCTCTTCGGTTCCTTTTACCATTGATTCAACGGCATTGCTGGTATCTTTCTGAATCTGTT
>Ga0194060_10003499_pt1 | contig 11074 bp, 9 predicted proteins | sample SepL225m_MetaG_FD_163427 | JGI IMG/M metagenome (GOLD analysis project Ga0194060, IMG submission 163427) | Anoxic zone freshwater microbial communities from boreal shield lake in IISD Experimental Lakes Area, Ontario, Canada - Sep2016-L222-5m | ecosystem: Environmental > Aquatic > Freshwater >... | reverse complement strand
CTCTATCAGCACGTATTAATTGGAAATAAACTTTTGGATCTTTTTGAAAAACCAGGTCAAATTAATCCTGAGATTTTGCGGCGTGAACGCGAGGCAGTTCGAAAAGCATCTTTTAGCAGAAATCGACGCGGCATTTTCAGTGAACGAGAGGATCGTTTAACTCGGGCAGATATTGTGGAAAAGCTTGCGGGACAAAATTTACTTCCTGCTATTACTTTCATTTTTTCACGAATTGGATGTGACGCAGCTGTTAAGCAATGTTTGCATGCAGGTCTTCGATTGACTTCTACTGAAGAGCGGACCGAGATTCGCGCTACTGCGCTTAAGTACACCCAAAATATTGCCGAGGAAGATCTTGAAGTACTCGGATTTCAAGATTGGTTAACTGCCCTCGAGCGCGGAATAGCTGCACATCATGCTGGATTACTTCCTAGCTTTAAATCTGCCGTAGAAGAACTGTTTCAAAAAGGATTAATCAAAGCAGTTTTTGCAACTGAGACCCTTGCTCTCGGCATCAATATGCCAGCACGCACTGTTGTATTAGAAAAACTTATTAAATATAACGGGGAGTCGCATGTTCCGATTACCCCGGGGGAGTACACACAGTTAACTGGGCGCGCAGGTAGACGTGGTATCGATATTGAAGGTAACGCAGTTATTCAATGGTCACCGACCGTTGATTCTGCATCTGCTGCAGGCTTGGCGTCGACTCGTACCTATCCATTACGATCATCATTTGCACCGACCTATAACATGTCTATAAACCTCATCGCCCGTTTTGGTCGAGAGCGCGCACGGCGTTCCCTTGAATCATCATTTGCTCAGTTTCAAGCAGATCGCGCAGTTGTCGGACTCTCTCGCCAGATTGCCAAGAATGAGAGTGCAATAGAAGAACTAGTTTCACAGGCCGTTTGTCACCTAGGTGATTTCCTTGAGTACGCGGGAATTCGTCGCGAAATTAAAGAGGTTGAGACACTTCTATCAAAGCGCGATAACAAAAAGAGCTTTGATAATCGTCAGCGCGCACGTTTAGAAGGCGACCTAGCAGACTTGAGAAAAGGGTTAAGGAATCACAGCTGCCATTCATGTGCTCAGCGTGAGGATCATGCACGCTTTACTGAAAAGGCTGGCCGATTAAATCGTGAGAACGAAGGATTACGAACGAGAGTAGAAAGTCGAACACACGTAATTGCCAAAACTTTTGACCAGATTTGTCAGGTGCTGACTCATCTGGGCTATATCGAAGGGGAGAAGCCCACAACCCAAGGCAAGATTCTTACTAAGATTTATGCAGAATCTGATCTCCTATTAACTGAGTCGATACGACGTGGAATATTGGATGATCTCAACGCCCCTGAACTTCTTTCAGTTGTGTCAACGATGATTTTTGAATCACGAAATGCTGACAATGTGGCACCTAAAATGCCTAGTCCTCGCGTTTCAAGCGCACTTGCCGATGTGATTTCAATCTGGGCTGAGTTGGAGGAGTTAGAGACTGAATATGGCGTTAAGACCCAACGCCAACCCGATGCGGGTTTTTGTTGGGTTTCATACCGCTGGGCTAATGGGAATTCATTACAAAATGTTCTTAAAGGAACAGACATGTCCGTTGGAGATTTTGTACGTTCGACTAAACAACTCACTGATTTACTTAATCAAATCGCATCGGCGAGTGAGAAGTTACGCCCAGTATGTAAAGATGCCGCCAAGCGCATTGACAGGGGAGTAGTTGCATTCCTCATGGGAGATCTATGACATTAATGCTTTTAGATAGCGCATCACTGTGGTATCGCGCTTACTACGGAATGCCAGACACATTAACCGCGCCAGATGGAACACCTGTTAACGCGATTCGTGGATACATAGATATGACTGCACGGTTGCTATCTGTCTATAAACCCAATCGATTAGTTGCTTGCTTAGATGGGGATTGGCGTCCCAGTTGGAGAGTGGATCTATTTCCCGATTACAAGGCAAATCGATTGGAAGAAGAGGGCGATGAAGAAGAAGAACCGGAGACTCTCACGCCACAAATTCCGATTCTTCTGGACCTGCTTGATCTCTTTAGAATTCCAGTAGTAGGCGTAGATGATTACGAAGCCGATGATGTTATGGCCACATATGCCGAAAAAGAAAAAGGACCGATTCGTATCGTTACCGGTGATCGAGATCTTTTCCAGATGGTCGATGATAAACGTGATATCAAGATTGTCTACCTAGCTAAAGGTATTTCACAACATGATTTGGTTGACTTTAAATATGTTGCGGATAAATATGGAATTCCTGGTGATCGTTATGCACTCTTTGCCATGTTTAGAGGCGACCCATCCGACGGATTACCTGGCGTGCGTGGAATTGGCGAAAAAGGAGCAGCCGTAATTGCAAATGCTTTTGCTACTGTTGATGAAGCCTTAGCTGGAGCACATGCGGCTCACGAATCACTTCCATCAGCTCTTGCTAAGAAAATTATTGCCGGAGCTGATTATTTAAAAATAGCTCCAACAGTTGTCCAGGTTGCAAGAAATGCACCATTGCCACAAGTTGATCTTGCAATGCCTAAAGCACCAACTGATTTATCAGCGATTTATCAATTCAAGGAGCGCTATGGATTAGGTGCCAGCGTTGATCGTTTGATCAGTGCTCTAGGTTGGTAAATCTTCTTCTCTCGGCGTTAAGTGGTGTATTTCTCAGCGCAGCCTTTGCGCCAGTAAATAAATGGTGGCTAGCGCCGTTGGCATTAGCGCTACACATGTATGCCCTGAACAAATCTGACAAGAAAGCGATTTCAGCAACTTTGTTTGCGCTAACTTTCAACCTCCTTCTTTTGCATTGGTCCAGTATTTATGTCGGCGCACTCCCTTGGCTAATTCTGTCTCTTGGTCTATCGCTTCTTTATATGCCACTTACACTGGTCAAAAGATGGGGGATATCTTCTTACCCGTTATTATTTATTATCTTGGAAGAAGTTCGGAATAGATTTCCGTTCAATGGTTTTGGCTGGGCTAGATTGGCATATTCGCAATCCGATGCCCCCTATGCATTAATGGCTCGTTACGGGGGAGCGGTCGGATTATCGTCTATAACCCTACTTATCGCCCTTCTTCTCTTTCAGATTTCACGCCATCGATTCCAAGTTTTAGTTTTATTACCGCTCGTTATGCTTTTTATCCCAATAAATGTTCCAAGTACGGGAAATACTCACGTCTTGCTAATACAAGGAAACGTACCAACTCTTGGTCTCGATTTTAATTCCCGCGCTACGCAAGTATTTAAGAATCATGTGGCAGAGAGTAAAAAAGCTCTGGTTCAACATCCTCATGTTGATTTTGTATTATGGCCAGAGAATGCAGTTGACGTTGATCCATTTACGAACGTGCAAGTGCACAATGTTCTTGATACTTTTACGACACCACTAATAGTTGGTGCAATTGTTCAGAAAAATTCGCAAGTGCTGAATACATCGATATTATGGACAAAAGATGTGCAAATTGTCTACACAAAGCAACACTTAACCCCGTTCGGTGAATACATTCCTTGGCGCCCATTAGCTAGAAAAATATCGCCTTTAGTCGACGATGTATCAGATTTCACCCCAGGCAATGCTTCTAAAGTTTTCACAGTTGGCGCAGCGCGAATAGCTCCAATAATCTGTTTTGAATTACTTGATGATCAGATTGTGCAAACAGCTGCGAAAAATTCAAATATTTTGGCGGTACAAACCAATAGCGCAACGTTTGGAAAATCGGCAGAATCAGCGCAACAGTTAGCGATTACCCGAATACGAGCTATTGAACATTCACGAAATGTGCTTTCTGTGTCGACAACTGGTTATTCAGCGGTTATTGATTATCGAGGAAAAATTGAGCAAGTAACGAAAATGGCAGTTGCCACCAACATCTATGCCAAAGTTGACTTAATAAGCCAGCCTTCGCCAAGGGATCGGTATGGAGATTGGGCACTGATAGCAACGTTGTTGTGGCTCTTTCTTATCGCCCGCCGAGCGTATGCATATCGCCGATAAGTTACATTATGTAAAGTCAAGCAAATTCAGAGATGGGCGGACAGGAACAAATCAGATTCCTATCCCCGTAGGCACCGTCGATGCGTCCCACTGTTGGCCAGTATTTGCCTTGCATACCTATGATTTCGCCTCGCACAAGGCCCTGGCGTACTGACGGAAGACCACCGGTCTCTCGTGAGTATGAACGATCCCAATCGGCCGACAAAACTGACTCTATGGTGTGTGGTGCATGACGCAGCGCTGACTCTTCAATTGAAACTTTGCCTTCCATTATTTCCGCAATTTCACCATGGATAGCCGTCATAGCAGCAGTGAAGCGATCAATTTCAGCAATGTCTTCACTCTCAGTTGGTTCAATCATGAAAGTTCCTGCTACCGGAAAACTCATGGTTGGTGCATGGAAGCCATAGTCCATTAACCGCTTTGCAATATCGTCGACAGTTACTCCGCTGTGCTTTGTGATTTCTCGAAGATCCAAAATACATTCGTGCGCAACTCGCTTATTCTCGCCCGTATACAAAACCGGAAACATTGGATTTAACTTCTCTGCCATGTAGTTAGCTGACAAAATCGCTACAGATGTAGCAAGAGTTAACCCTTCCCCACCCATCATGCGGATGTAAGCCCAGGAAATTGGCAAAATGCTCGCTGATCCAAACGGTGCCCCGCTTATTGGGCCAGGTCCAGTTGCAGGGCCTGCGGACGCGTCTAATGGGTGGTTAGGTAAAAAGGGAGCAAGGTGTGCACGTGAGATAACTGGACCAACACCTGGTCCCCCGCCACCGTGTGGAATGCAGAAAGTTTTATGCAAATTAAGGTGAGAAACGTCAGCGCCGAATTTTCCAGGTTGAGCAAGACCAACGAGTGCATTTAAATTTGCGCCATCAACATAAACCTGACCACCTGCATCGTGAACTAATCCGCATAAATCGGTAATAGCTGACTCAAAAACTCCATGTGTAGATGGATATGTCACCATCATTGCAGCCAAAGTTTGACCATGCTCTTCTATCTTCGCTTTCAAATCTTCAATACTGACATTGCCATGCTCATCGCATTCAATGACAACAACCTGCATACCAGCCATGACAGCACTTGCCGCATTTGTACCGTGGGCAGAAGATGGAATAAGACAAATGGTGCGGCCCTGATCTCCGCGGGAATCGTGATAATTTCGAATAGCCAATAACCCCGCAAATTCGCCTTGACTACCCGCATTAGGTTGTAAAGAAACGGCGTCATACCCTGTAATTTTGATTAACCACTCACTGAGCTGTGCGATTAATTCTCTTGATCCTGCACTCTGTTGCGCCGGTGCAAATGGATGTAGTGATGAAAACTCAGGCCACGTAACGGCTTCCATTTCTGTGGTGGCATTGAGTTTCATGGTGCACGAACCTAGAGGGATCATTGTGCGATCTAGCGCCAAATCTCGATCAGAAAGAGTTCGTAAATAACGAAGCATCGAAGTTTCAGAACGCAGAGTATTAAAAATTGGATGAGACAGATAAGTCGATTTGCGTTTGGCAAACTCAGGAATTGAATCACCAGTGCTGCCCGCTACCCCACCGCTGAAGATATCGATCAAATCTTTTAGCATTTTTGCATCTGTTGTTTCATCCAATGAAACTCCGACATGCGTAGCATCAATAACTTTCAGGTTAATCTTTTTACTCTCTGCCATCTTATGAATTGCAGAGGCATCCTTAACCACAATAACTAAGGTATCGAAATAAGCCGTATGAACTACGGTGTGACCGGCAGCAGTTACTGCAGATGCTAATTCTTGCGTCTGGCGATTAATGCGCGTTGCAATTGTTTTTAAACCAGCTGGCCCGTGCCACATCGCATAAAAAGCGCTCATGACGGCGAGTAGAACTTGTGCTGTACAAATATTGCTGGTCGCTTTATCGCGTCGAATGTGTTGTTCACGCGTTTGCAGAGCCAAGCGAAAGGCAGGATTGCCATGTGAATCCAAGCTTTGTCCGATTAAACGACCAGGCAATGATCGTTCAAGACCCTCGCGTACGGCCATGAAACCAGCATGTGGTCCACCAAAACCCATTGGCACACCAAAACGTTGCGCTGAACCGATAGCAATATCAGATCCCCACTCCCCTGGTGCTTTAATCAATGTCAGTGCAAGTAAATCGGTTGCCGAAATCAGTAAGCCTTGCTTGGCATGAATCAATGTAGCTAATTCACTGTAATCAATAATCTCACCGCGAGTATTTGGATACTGAACTAACGCTCCAAAAACTTCTGCATCATCTGCTAGTTTAGAAAGATCCATCACTTTAACTGTGATCCCCTGAGGCTTTGCACGCGTTTGAACTACCGCAATTGTTTGAGGATGAACATTGATATCAATCAAAAATACTGCGTCATCACTGCCCTTATAAACCCGACGGGCTAGCGTCATAGCCTCAGCTGCTGCAGTTGCCTCATCCAGCATCGAAGCATTTGCGGTTGCTAGCGAAGTTAAATCGCACACTGCGGTCTGGAATGCGAAGAGAGCTTCTAATCTTCCTTGCGAAATTTCGGGTTGATACGGTGTGTAGGCGGTGTACCAAGCTGGATTTTCTAACACATTTCGTAGGATTACTGGCGGTGTAATGGTTCCATAATAACCAGTACCGATTGCATTGCGATAAACGTGATTTTTGTCCGAGAGTGCCCGTAGTTCGGCAATCACATCAACTTCATTGAGAGCGTCCGGTAATGCTTGGCTTAATCTTTGCGTCATAGCAATATTTCGCGGAACAACATCGGCGATGAATTGTTCCATCGATGAATAGCCAAGTTCCATCAACATTGTTTGCGCTTGATCTTCTGACGGACCAATGTGTCGACGTGAAAACGCGTCGTAAGCAACCATCACAATTACCCCTACCCATAGCTACTGACCGTGAATGGCCGGTATGAGTGAAGAATATGTCTTTTTAAGCGCCTTTGCTCTTTCGACGAAGTGAAAGTTCATCGTTAGATTCGACACCCACTGTGTGCCCACTTACTTCACCTTGTAGCAAAGACAGTGAACCCTCTACTTCATGCCAGACTTTTCCGACCGCAATTCCAAATACGCCCTGACCGCCTGCGAGTAAATCGATAATCTCATCGGCGCTAGAACACTCATAAATTGAAGCACCATCACTCATGAGCGTCATGCGTTCTAGATCAGTTACTCCCCTACTGCGCAGATGATCTACTGCAGTACGGATATTTTGAAGTGACACACCGGCATCCAGTAAACGCTTAACTATCTTTAAAACAAGAATGTCTCTGAAGCCATACAGACGCTGAGTTCCTGAACCACTTGCGGTTCTAATGCTTGGTTCAACCAAACCTGTCCGTGCCCAATAATCTAACTGGCGGTACGTAATTCCAGCGGCCGAGCAGGCTGTAGCGCCGCGGTAGCCAATCTCTAATTCCTGGGAAGTCACGGGGAACTCGTTTCTCTTGGGGAGTGCCTTAAATCTAGAGCAGGCAGGGGCCGCCTTCAATGACCGACACGGTCGAAACCTCTAGTTGAGATTGAGGGTTTTAGCCTGCAAAATCTTCAGGATTGATCTGGTCAAGGAACTCACGAAAGCGCTCCACCTCTTGATTCTCTTGCCCAGGCCCTATCTCGGCAGGTATTTCGATGCCTATCTCATCCAAAAGCTCGGAACTAGCCAAGATATTAGCCGCACTTCGTATCGCCAAGGAGATTGCATCTGAAGGTCTGGCAGAGATCGTTTGTGTCGCACCTGCGCTATCTCGAATGATCAGGTTGGCATAAAAAACGCCTTGATCTATATGGGTCACATGTACCGCAGTCAAAGTTGCATCAAACTCTTCAATAATGGTGATGGCTAGATCATGAGTCAGAGGTCGCGGTGGTTGAACACCTTGCTGCGCGAATGCGATCGCTGTTGCTTCCACTGCCCCAACCCAAATAGGCAAGAAGCGGGAGCCATCAATCTCTTTAAGCAAAACAATTGGTTGGTTGGAGGGCATTTCGACTCGAACGCCGATAACCTCCATAGAAATCAACATGTACTAAGAACGAAGGCGATGAAGCCCGCCACGCACAAGGGCTGCGTGCAGTCGGATTGAAAGTGATGCGATTTCACTTTCAACTTCTTCTGCGCGTGCCTTGGAATCGGCATTCTTCTGACGAGTCAGTGGTGTGATGACTTGTTCAATAAGTCCGATTTCGCGATCGGCTGCTGATTTAAATGAACGTAAATGTCTGGCTTCAATTCCAAACCCAGCCATTTCTGTGACTGCCTTGGCGATAGCTAGTGCGTCTCCATCGTAATGGCGACCACGCACTGCGATAAGACCATAGCCTTCAAGTTCTACAAGTTGATCCTCTTTTAGCCCAGAGTTTTTCAACAATTCATCACGCGATAGACGCATCTCTGAAATCTCACCAAAGACACTTGGCGCCATTTCACCGTCTATTGTCGCAAGACCAATATTTGGTCGAGGGGAAGCTACGGAGCCAGTGGCAGCTGGGACTAAACCACGATCAATTGCATCGAGATTATCCTTAATAACTTTGAGTGGAAGGTACTGATCGCGCTGGGCTAGCAGAACATAACGCAAGCGTTCTAAATCAGAGCTAGTGAATTTGCGATAACCAGATGGTGTTCGTTGCGGCTCGATTAAACCCTCGGATTCTAAAAAGCGAATCTTTGAGATTGTGATATCTGAAAAATCTGGACGTAGTCGGTTAAGAACTTCACCGATACTCAGATACGCGCGAGCAGGAACAGCCATTGATGTACTCCCCTATTTATTTTCTGCCAGAAACAAAGAGCAGGTGGAACTTGCCAATTTGAATCCGATCTCCGTTAAGTAAATTTTGTCCAGTTACTGAATTATTGTTGACGTATGTGCCATTCAGTGATCCGCTATCGATAATCAAAAATCCTGCTTCAGATTTTTCAATCTTTGCATGTGTGCGAGATACCGTCACGTCATCTAAGAACACATCACACGATGATGCACGACCAACAGTGACGCCAGCACTTGTGATGAGGAATCTGGCTCCTACATTGGAACCGCGATTTACCACCAACATTGCTTTGTCTTTGGATTGTGCTATTTCTTCGATAACGCTGCGATCTGCTTGAGGCAAAGTGGCTAGAAACTCATCGAGAACTCCAGCTGGGGAATCACTTGCCGCGCCAAGACCTAGGTGCAAAGTGGTGGTGAGTTCGCTTGGCGTTACTTCTGCCATCACTGATCTCTCCTCCTTCACCGTCAACCTGAGGCTGACACTAAAGGGGTGAGGCGAATTGGTCAAGCCGTGATTTGAGCGTATCCCGCCGCGTCAAGAAGATCCGATGGTTCGGTCGAAGCATCCACTTTTACCAACCACCCAGCTCCATAAGGATCGCTGTTGACCACTTCTGGCGTATCTGAGAGTTGCGCGTTTACTTCAGTAACAGTTCCGCTGACGGCTGCGAAAATTTCAGAGACTGACTTTGTAGATTCGATTTCTCCACAAACGCTTCCGGCCTTTAATACTTCGCCAACCTTTGGAAGTTGTACATAAACAATGTCACCAAGAGCGCTTTGCGCAAAATCAGTAATTCCCATTGTGTAGAGATTTCCGACTGCACTGACCCACTCATGCTCTTTTGTATATTTTAAATTCTCAGGAATTGATGACACGTGATCCTCTTATCTGCGAAAAACCTTCGCGCCCGTAACTTATACCTGTAGCAATGTAGAGGGCAATCCCCCAGATGGCAAAGCTCCAGCCTAAAACAAATGCGATTGAGCCGAGGGGGGGATCACTCTTGGCCAATAACAGAAAAGGAAAGGCGTACATAAGATTAAAAGTTGCCGCTTTACCCAGATAGGTAACCGTAAACGGTGCATGGCCTTTTGCCTTCATCGCGATTGTGATAATCGCCAAAACTACATCACGGCCAATCAGCGAAATGATAATCCACGCTGGTGTTACATCGCGAATAAAAAACACAATCAAGATTGCCAAAATATAGAGACGGTCGATAGCCGGATCTGCCAACTCTCCAAATCTAGATGTTTGATTCCAAGCGCGTGCTAGTTTGCCGTCGAAATAATCAGTAAGTCCCCCGATAGCCAGAACAATGACTGCCCAACCATCGGCATGGATGTCTAATGTGAGATACATAAATAAGGGAATACCTAGAAAACGCAAAAACGTTAGAGCATTAGGAATCGAAAGCAGCGAAGAGTTCATGTTTATTCGCGTTCTTTGACTCGGATCGCAACTTGTACTGGTGTGCCAGGAAATGAAAACTCTTCACGCAAACGTCGTTCAATAAAGCGACGGTATGAGGCCTCAATCCAGCCATTGGAAAAGACCACAAATTTAGGTGGGGCGATACCGGCCTGGGTGGCGTAATAAACCTTTGGCTGCTTACCTCCACGAACTGGTGGAGGCGTTGCTCCAATGAGCGCGCCTAGGAACGAGTTCAACTTCGCCGTAGGAACGCGTTTTTCCCAACTATCTAGAGCTGTGCGAAGTGCTGGAGCTAATCGGTCTCGGTGCCATCCGGTTTTAGCTGCGACGTTTACTCGCTGGGCCCATTCGACTTGGTCAAGGTGGCGATCAATTTCGCGATCTAACTGATCTCTACGATCTTCATCAACTAAATCCCATTTGTTCATCACGATAACCATGGCCTTGCCGGCTTCTTCGACCATAGTGATAACGCGTAAATCCTGTTCAGTGATTGGTTCGGATGCGTCCAGGACAACGACTGCAACTTCACAACGTTCCAACGCTGTTTGCGTCCGTAATGAAGCGTAGTAATCCGTACCCGATGCTTGGTTAGCGCGCTTCTTTAATCCAGCAGTGTCGATAAATCTCCAGATCGATCCACCAAACTCAATAAGTTCATCAACTGGATCACGAGTTGTTCCCGCAACATCATCAACAATCGAACGATTTTCACCAGCTAGTGCATTTAGCAAAGATGATTTACCAACGTTAGGTCGGCCAATCAATGCGACTTTGCGGTATCCATCTTGCGTCTGCGCTCCCCCTACCTCAGGAAGTTCGGCGAC
>Ga0194060_10003498_pt1 | contig 11074 bp, 9 predicted proteins | sample SepL225m_MetaG_FD_163427 | JGI IMG/M metagenome (GOLD analysis project Ga0194060, IMG submission 163427) | Anoxic zone freshwater microbial communities from boreal shield lake in IISD Experimental Lakes Area, Ontario, Canada - Sep2016-L222-5m | ecosystem: Environmental > Aquatic > Freshwater >... | reverse complement strand
GTAACAGTAGTAGTAGTTTGAATCTTTATTCGAATTGCGGTAACCTCACATCCCCTTGACTGCAAATGCGCTTGCATGGAAGGAACAAGTTGTCGGATTTTGGCTGCAACAGCGCTATTGCTCAAAATGAGGCACCAGGATGTACCGTCAATGGGACCCGCTCGCACTGCACCACGCAAGGCGACGGGGATCAGTGTTTCAACCGTTTTCAGGCGAGCTGTTGATTCCATTGCCAATTCGGCAAGTCTTGCAAAGGTGGGTGAGCTCTGGGTTGCCTGCAGTACCGACAGCGAATGTTTGAGGCGATTCTGAGTCATAGAGGATTATCGGATGCAGCTAATTATCACGGATGCATGGCTTGCCAGGAGTCGTGCGTTTCATTTGAGTGGGGCCAAGCTCCTGGTCGCTTTGTTGGGCCTGTCATTTTTGCTGGTGGTGGTTTCGGGAGGTCTTTATCACTGGGTGTTTCTGAAGGGCGCACGTGAGGGCTGGCCCGTGATTGGTAGTCTGGTGAAACTTGTGGTGAAGGACGAGTTTGCGCAGCGGGACCGTTTCATGCGCGAAAACATCGAAGTCATGGCCAGAAAGCTAGGCGAGATGCAGGCAAAAATGTTGCAACTTGAGTCACTGGGTGAGCGAGTCTCTGGCCTTGCTGGCGTCAACCCTGCCGACATCAGGGGAAAGCCGGGGCAGGGAGGCTTATTTATGCCTGGTCGTGACCTTACGATGGAGGAACTTCAGGTGACTTTGGCCGAGCTAGATCAACTGACGACGCAGCGCACGGACGTGATGACGGTCATTGAATCACGTTTGCTTGAGCAAAAGATCAGGAAGATGATGATTCCTACCCAGATTCCCGTGACCGGCGGGAGTCTGGGCTCGGGATATGGTTGGCGAATTGACCCCTTCAGTGGCACCTCCGCACTTCACACCGGACTGGACTATCCGGCCGAACCTGGTACCCCGATATATTCGGCAGCCGGTGGCGTGGTTGTTACTCAAGAATACCACCCCCAGTACGGCAACATGATCGAGATAGATCATGGCAATGACCTGATTACTCGCTATGGCCACTCAGCACGAGTCTTTGTAACGAAAGGGGATCTGATCAAGCGAGGCCAGAAGATCGCCGAGATCGGCAACTCTGGACGATCCACAGGAAATCACCTGCATTTTGAGGTGCTTGTTCAGGGTATCCCACAGGACCCTCTGAAATTTCTCAACGCCGCACGCAGCGTGCCTGTGGTTCAGACCGCTGAGACGAAAACGCCTTTCTTTAAGACCGCACCACCAGCGAAATAGCAAGGCGACGTACTCTAGCCCAGTCAAAGGTAAAATGCCAAGTTTGGCTGACTTGGTGATCGTTGACTTGATCTTGCAGTTGACATTTCCCGGGCAGCCCCCATTTCAATTCGATTAGTTAAAAAAGGACTGTGCTGCTCTGCACCCCCATTGGGCGCAGGCCAGTCTTGTATTCATGGCCAAAAATATCCTTACCAGAATCTTCGGAAGCCGAAACGACCGTTTGCTCAAGCAATATCGGTCCACAGTCACGCGCATCAACGTGCTGGAGCCCGAATTTGAGAAGCTTTCCGACGAAGAACTGCGAGGAAAAACCCAAGAGTTCAAAGACCGCCTCTTACGCGGTGACTCGATTGAAGACATTTTGCCGGCGGCGTTCGCGGTGGTGCGTGAGGGCTCCAAGCGTGTGATGAAGATGCGCCACTTTGACGTGCAGTTGATGGGAGGCATGTCCCTGCATTACGGCAAGATCTCCGAGATGGGTACTGGTGAGGGTAAGACGCTCACTGCAACACTACCCGTATACCTCAATGCCTTGACAGACCGAGGAGTGCATGTAGTTACGGTCAATGATTATCTTGCAAGCCGGGATGCTCAATGGATGGGGCGGTTATACAACTTTCTGGGGCTTACGGTAGGCATCAATTTGCCCCAGTCTTCACGCGAGGAAAAGCAGGCCGCTTACCGTGCCGACATTACTTACGGCACAAACAACGAATACGGGTTCGATTACTTGCGTGACAACATGGTTTACGAAGTGGCAGACCGCGTCCAACGGGGGTTGAACTACGCCATCGTGGACGAGGTGGACTCCATCCTGATTGACGAAGCGCGCACGCCGCTGATCATTAGTGGTCAGGCTGAAGACCATACGGATATGTACATGGCCATTAACAAGGCTGCACCCAAGTTACACCTCCAGGAAGGTGAAGCTGATCCGCGTACCGGCGAAGGTGTAACCAAGCCGGGCGACTTTACTGTGGATGAAAAAAGTCACCAGGTATTTCTCACGGAGCAGGGGCACGAGAGCGCTGAGCGGATATTTGCTGAGATGGGTCTAATTCCAGCAGGATCGTCGCTGTATGACCCGGCCAATATTACGCTGATGCATCATTTGTATGCCGCATTGCGGGCCAACCACCTGTATCACCGCGACCAGCACTATGTAGTGCAACAGGGCGAAATCATTATTGTCGACGAGTTCACGGGTCGGCTGATGACCGGGCGTCGCTGGGGTGATGGTTTGCATCAGGCTGTGGAAGCAAAAGAAGGCGTTGCGATCCAGGCCGAAAACCAGACCATGGCGTCCATCACGTTTCAGAACTACTTCCGTCTGTACGGGAAATTGGCCGGTATGACAGGTACTGCGGATACGGAGGCCTACGAGTTCCAGGAAATCTATGGGCTGGAGACGGTGGTCATTCCTCCGAACCGCAAGAGCTGTCGTGAAGACCAGTTGGACCGTGTCTACAAGACTACGCGCGAGAAGTATGACGCGGCAATTGCGGATATCCGTGAGTGCTACGAGCGAGGACAGCCAGTACTAGTGGGTACTACGTCGATTGAGAACTCTGAAATTATTTCCCAACTGTTGGACAAGGAAAAGCTACCCCATCAAGTGCTCAATGCAAAGCAGCACGCGCGCGAGGCGGACATTGTTGCGCAGGCGGGGCGGTCCAAAATGATCACGATTGCTACCAACATGGCAGGTCGCGGTACGGATATTGTGCTGGGCGGCAACATCGGCAAGCCTGTGGATGCCATCGAGTCGGACGTGACTTTGGACGAGACCATTAAACAAAAGCGGATTGACGAGATGCGCACGCAGTGGCAGCTCGAGCATGAGAAAGTGAAGGCGCTGGGTGGACTTCGCATCATTGCTACCGAGCGCCACGAGTCACGACGGATTGATAATCAGTTGCGCGGACGTTCTGGACGCCAGGGTGACCCAGGCTCTTCGCGCTTTTACTTGAGCCTTGATGATTCACTGATGCGAATATTTGCAGGTGACCGCGTCAAGGCCATTATGGACCGCCTGAAAATGCCCGAAGGCGAGGCCATCGAGGCTGGAATTGTGACCCGCAGCATAGAGAGCGCACAGCGCAAGGTCGAAGCACGCAACTTTGACATGCGTAAACAGTTGCTGGAGTATGACGATGTGTCCAATGACCAGCGCAAGGTCATCTATCAGCAGCGTAATGCGATTCTGGATGCTCAAAACCTGACGGCCCAGATAGCTTCTCTGCGTGAGGGGTGTTTCCAGGATCTGGTGCGTCAGTATGTGCCTGCGGAGTCTGTGGAAGAGCAGTGGGACATCAAATCTCTGCAAAAAGTGCTTGTCGAAGAATGGTTGATCGAACTGGATCTGGAAAGCCAGATTCAGGCAGCCAGCGCCATTACCGATGAAGACTTGTTAGCTACCGTGACCCAGGCTGCGCACGATCTGTTCCAGCGCAAGCTGGATTTGGTTGGTCTGGAGAATTTCACACAGTTCGAACGCATGGTATTGCTCCAAAGTATCGATACTCAATGGCGTGATCACTTGAGCGCACTGGACTATCTGCGCCAAGGCATTCACCTGCGCGGCTATGCACAAAAACAGCCAAAGCAGGAATACAAGCGCGAAGCATTCGAGCTATTCGGCCAGCTACTGGACTCTGTTAAGAACGAAGTCACCAAGATACTAATGACTGTGCGGATTCAGTCCAACGAGCAGTTGGAGCAAGCTGCAGACGCCTTGGAAACCCGCGGTGAAAGTATTTCCAATGTAACCTACAGCGCGCCCAATGAATCGGGTGAGGTGCAGACCACCCCGGCAGTTACGGTACCGCAAGTTGGTCGCAATGAGCCTTGCCCATGCGGCAGTGGAAAGAAATACAAACACTGCCACGGAAAGCTTGCCTGAGGGAACATCATGCCCGTCAATTTGTTAGCGCCGCTTGCGCAAAATATTTTTCCGGTGGCCGGGGTTCGAATGGGCGTCACTGAGGCAGGCGTACGTAAGGTGGGTCGCAAAGACCTCACGGTTTTCCTGTTTGATGAAGGCACGTCGGTATCCGGAGTTTTCACCACCAACCGGTTCTGCGCTGCGCCAGTTCAGATCTGTCGGAAGCACTTGGCCGCAGGGTCAGGAATCCGGGCACTACTGATCAATACGGGTAACGCAAATGCGGGTACCGGTGCAAACGGTCTTGCAAGGGCCCATAGTAACTGCGTCGCCCTGGCAAATAAGCTCAATATCGCTGTGGAACAGGTGCTGCCTTTTTCTACCGGTGTCATCATGGAGCCGTTGCCCCACGTTCGTATCGAAGCCGCAATGGATGCAGCCATCGCCGACGCCAAGCCGCACAACTGGTTGCGTGCTGCTGAAGGCATCATGACCACGGATACCCTTCCGAAGGCATTTGCCACTCAGATCCAGATCGGAGGGAGGACTGTCAGCATCACCGGCATTAGCAAGGGCGCAGGAATGATTCGTCCCAATATGGCCACGATGTTGGGCTTTATCGCTACTGACGCATGCGTATCCGCCTCGCTGATGCCGCAACTTGCGCTGGAATTGGCAGAAGGCTCGTTTAACCGGGTCACGGTAGACGGCGACACCTCAACCAACGACTCACTCATAGTCGTCGCTACCAACAAGGCCAGACACGCCAGCATCGACTCGCTGGACACGGACGCCGGTCAGCTTTTGAAGAACGCGATGCTGGGTGTGGCCAAAAGCTTGGCGCAAGCCATCGTGCGAGATGGGGAAGGGGCGACCAAATTCATTACCGTCGAGGTCAGTGGGGGTAAAAACGCTGCAGAATGCCGTCAGGCGGCTTACTCGGTTGCTCACTCGCCACTGGTAAAGACTGCGTTCTTTGCCAGTGACCCCAATTTGGGGCGAATTTTGGCTGCCGTGGGCTACGCGGGCATAGAGGACCTGAACCAGGATCGCATAGAACTATTCCTTGATGATGTGCACGTGGTAACACGCGGGGGGCGCAATCCTGCGTACCGCGAAGAGGATGGCCAACGCGTTATGCGTCAGAGTGAAATCCATGTGCATGTGGATTTGGGGCGAGGCGAGGCGACGGACACAGTATGGACGTGCGATCTGAGCCACGACTACGTGACCATCAACGCCGACTATCGCTCTTGAGGCTTGAGCATGAGTGACCAGTTGACGGCATTTCTGGCACGCGCAGAGCAGTTGATGGAGCGAGTCGAAGCGGCACTTCCGCATCGATTACTGGAGCCGGATTGGAGTGCATCTATTGCTTTTCGATATCGTCGACGCAGTTCTGGACAGGGCCTTATCGCACCCATGCGGCATATCGGAGCGATGAGTCTGGAAGACCTCAAGGAGATCGATATCCAGAAAGAAAAGATCCGACGCAACACGGAGCAGTTTGTTCGCGGATTTCCCGCCAACAATGTGTTGTTGACGGGGGCACGCGGCACAGGAAAGTCTTCTCTCATTCGAGCCTGTTTGCACGCCTTTTCGCCACAGGGGCTGCGCTTGATCGAAGTGGACAAGGCCGAACTGGTGGATTTGGCCGATATCGTGGAAATCGTGGCTCAGCGACCCGAGAAATTCATAGTGTTTTGCGACGACCTGAGCTTTGAAGAAGGTGAACCTGGCTACAAGGCGTTGAAATCGGTGCTCGATGGCTCGGTGGCGACTTCTACACCCAATGTGTTGGTGTATGCCACCAGCAATCGGCGGCACTTGTTGCCCGAATATATGGCCGAAAATCTGAGCTACGCCCACACGCAGGATGGGGAGGTGCATCCCGGTGAAGTAGTTGAGGAAAAGATTTCTCTGTCTGAGCGCTTTGGCTTGTGGGTAAGTTTTTACCCCTTTAGCCAGGATGAGTACCTGCAAATTGTTGCACAGTGGTTAAGGGCGATGGGGGTGGAAGAAGCCACAATCGAGGCGGCCCGGACCGAGTCGCTCGTTTGGGCGCTGGAGCGTGGATCTCGCAGTGGTCGCGTGGCCTGGCAGTTTGCACGCGACTTTGCTGGCAGGCAGTCGGGCGTGCAATGAATGTGAATATCCTTGTTGCAGATCCACACGTATCCCGTCTGCAGGACTTAGACCGCACGGTCGTGGATGTCGCAGTGGGTGTGTTGATCGAAGCTGACGGACGTTTTTTGCTCACCTCACGCCCTCAAGGCAAAGTCTATGCAGGATATTGGGAGTTCCCTGGTGGAAAGCTCGAAGTAGGGGAGTCGGTCGAGCAGGCCTTGCGACGGGAGCTTCACGAAGAGTTGGGAATCGAAGTTCATGGGGTGACTTCGTGGAAGGTGAATATGGTGGATTACCCACACGCCACAGTTCGGCTGCATTTTTGCAAGGTATTTAACTGGTCTGGAGCACTGGAGATGCGCGAGGCGCAATCCTATTCCTGGGAATCGCTGCCGGTGAAAGTGCAGCCAGTACTACCCGGAACAGTACCCGTGCTGCAGTGGTTTGCTGAGGAGAATTCTTTTGTTGGTGCTACGCATTCAGTAGCACCTCCCGCAGTATGAGCGTGGTTAATTCCTGATTTTGATATGCTACTGGAGCCTGGGATCGCCCAACGGCGGGTCCTCTTGAGGCCCCTCAGTGGGTACGCGAAAAGCTTCACTTGCCCATGCGCCCAAGTCGACATTTTTGCATCGGAAGCTGCAAAATGGCCGCGACGGGTTGGAGCCAGCGTAAACACTGTCTCCGCCGCAGGTGGGACAGATGACAATTTTTTCCAGAATTTCCCTTTGCTTCACAAGCACACCCCTCAGGAAGTCAGGAGCAAAGCGCCAACTCGAACGCGCAGTCGTCACCATTGGTGTGCAGCCGACCCTCTTCCTCATGGCGCATCATGCGGATGGAAACCATCAGCCGGTTTCCACTGATCTCTGGAATGAGGCCGAGCGTAGGGTCAACGGCCAAACGCAACAATTGAAAAGTGCGTCCTTGAGGCAAATTTTGCTGAAACTGTCCACCAACGGCAATGACCTTCTGAGGGGAACCGGAATCTCTGAGTAGCTTGAGGAGCAAATGTATAGAGTCAGCCAAAGGAGCGAGTGTGCCGGCCCAACGCTGCAAGTCAAGTTGTCTGACCTCTGCACTATGGTGTTGCCAAGAAAAATACGCCGGCAAATCGAACTCGCAGGTACCCCCTGGAATACCCACACGACTGCGAATGCTCATCAACCAATCATTTTCTGTGAGTGACTGCCCGGCCTTGCCGGGCTGCCCGCTCAACCGCCCGAAGCATTTTTCCAATTGTTCAATGATCTTGTCGAGCACACCTTCGGCAATGGCCGGATTGCCCCGGTAAGCGCTCAAAGCCTGCTTCTGCTTGTCCAGATCCTTCAGAACATCGGACTTCAGGTCAGCACGCGCACCCACGTCCATGATCTCAAATACGGTAGTGAGGGCGAAATGGTGGTCCAGCGCAGAGCTGCGCGAAACCAGTTCCGTGAGGCGGAGAAACAGGTGCTCCAGCCGCAAATAGGTGCGAATGCGTTCGTTAAAAGGATATTCGTAGAGGATCACGCTGATTTTTCCAGTGCCCGGATCATAGCCCGAACAGAGTTCCAATTTCGCGCACCTGCGACTCTAGGGATTCCAAAGAGAGGGCATCATTGTTGATGACACAGTCCGCTGCCTTTAAGCGTCGTGAACGACTTACTTGGGAGGAAATGACTTGCTTTACGCTTTGTGGATCAAGCCCGTTTCGTTGCACGACGCGTGCGATTTGCGTTTCTTCGCAACAGTCAATGACCAGAACACGGTGCAAGGATTGGCGCCAATGGATCGATTCAACCAGCAAAGGGATGTCAAAAACAATGCAGCGCGCCCCTTGCGCTTCCGCTAAATCGGCTTGCCGCGCAATTTCCAACCCAACTAGCGGATGGACGATGCCTTCGAGTACCTTCTTCGAAGGGGGATCGGAGAACACCAGTTTGCGCATCTTTTCACGGTCGAGGGCGCGTTCCTGGGTCAGGATATCAGCCCCGAAAGCAGCTTCCAGCCCTGCAATGGCCGAACCGTGGGGCGCTGTTGTTGCGCGCGAAATGGCATCTGCGTCGACGATCGCAGCGCCTCGTTTTTGAAGCATCTCAGCCACGGTACTTTTGCCGCTACCAATGCCTCCAGTTAAACCCAATCGAATGGCAATCACTGAATTCAAATACCGATCCATTGTCGCAGCGTGGTCGGGTCTGCGATCAAGGCAGTGAACCCCGCACCCGCAAGGAACGGACCGAACGGCACATAGCCACCCTCGCGAAGACCTACACTGAATTTCATGGCGATACCCACAATCGCTCCGATTACAGAGGCCAGCAAAATTATGGGAATCAGTGTTTGCCAACCAAACCATGCTCCAAGGGCTCCAAACAGTTTGAAATCTCCATAACCCATCCCTTCCTTGCCGGTGATGAGTTTGAATCCCCAGTAGACCAACCACAGCGAAAGGTAGCCCGCGACAGCACCCCAAAATGCGGCGTTCAGGCCAACCGATGTCCATTGAAGAGCCGCCGCCACCAAACCGATCCACAGCAGCGGCAAAGTGAGGTCGTCTGGCAACAGCGTGGTGTCCCAGTCGATCAGTGCCAGAGCCAGCAGGATGGCAGAAAAAGTACACCATGCTAAGCCCGAGACTCCACTGCCCCATTGCCAGGCGCAATAAAGGAACGCTCCACCCGTCACTATTTCAACAGCGGGATAACGCAAACTGATCGGCTCCTTGCAACTCGAGCAGCGTCCCCACAAGATAGCGTAGCTAAGAACTGGAATGTTCTCGAACCAACGAATCTGATGTTGGCAGTGAGGGCAGTGCGAACGCGGTAGCAAGAGATTGAACGTGTCGCCCGATTCCAATGGTTTCCCATTCATCTCGGCGCATTCTGCCGACCATTGACTCTCAAGCATTTTGGGCAGTCGATAAACGACGACGTTCAGGAAACTACCGATTAATAGGCCAAACAAGCCGAAGAAAACAGATTCCAATTCCCGCAGGTAACCGGGCATCAAACGACCTGTCCGAGCTTGAAGATGGGCAAGTACATGGCCACCACGATGCCCCCGATGACGGTGCCCAAAATTACGATGATGATGGGCTCCATCAAACTAGAAATGCCAGCAACCATATCGTCAACTTCGGCTTCGAAGAAGTCTGCCGCTTTGCCTAGCATATGGTCAACAGAGCCGGATTCCTCACCAATGGCACACATTTGCAGCACCATGGAAGGAAACAGATTTGCATTGGTCATAGCAGCAGTCAAGGCAGTACCTGTCGACACCTCTTGCTGAATCTTGATAGTGGCGTCTTCGTACACACTATTACCCGCCGCACCCCCAACCGAATCTAAAGCCTCTACCAGCGGGACACCAGCCGCAAACATGGTTGACAGGGTTCGGGTCCAGCGAGCAATACACGACTTCTCAACTAGAACACCAAATATGGGCAACTTCAGCATGACTCTATCCATCACTCGCTGCATCTTCTTGTTGCGCTGCCAAGCCTGCATGAAAAAGTAAACGCCGCCAAAAATTCCACCAAAAATCAGATACCAGTATTTTGTGAAAAATTCGCTCATGGCAATAACAGCTAGAGTGGGAGCTGGAAGCTCTCCACCAAAGGATGAGAACACCTCCTTGAACGCAGGAACGACAAATATCATAATTACGGCAACGACGACAAAGGCGACAATGAGAACCGTTATGGGGTACATCAACGCAGACTTTATTTTTGATTTGATGGCTTCGGTTTTTTCCATGTAGACAGCTAACCGATCGAGCAATTGGTCCAAAATACCGGCTGATTCTCCAGCTTCCACCAAATTGCAATACAGGTTGTCAAAGTACAAGGGGAATTTCCGAAACGCAACGCTCAATGAGGTCCCAGTTTCCACATCCGTGCGAATATCATTGAGCAACTTGGTCACGCTGGGGTTAGGGTTGCCCCGTCCCACGATATCAAAGGCTTGCAATAGCGGTACACCAGCCTTCATCATGGTGGCGAGTTGGCGGGTAAAAATCGCAAGGTCTTTGGGTTTGATGCTCTTGCCTGAGCGCATTCGGCGTTTTTTGATCTTGGTCGGTGTAACGCCCTGTCGTCTTAAAGATGCCTTGACCTGATTCTCACCTGCGGCGCGAACCTCCCCGCGAACCTGTTTTCCGTTGCGGTCCTTTCCCTCCCACTCAAAAACGGCATCCGCACTGCCGGTAGATTTGGCTGTAGCCATAGAGTTTTCTGTCTCCCGTTATTCGTTGGTCACGGCTAGCACTTCCTCCAAAGAGGTCATACCCTGCTTTACCTTGTTCAATCCTGACTGGCGCAGGGAGCGAACACCTTCCGCCTGGGCCTGTTTGGCAATGTCTAATGCGCTTCCATCGGCCAGAATTATGTGTTGCAGCGCTTCAGTGATGGGCATGACTTGATAGATGCCTACCCTCCCTTTGTAGCCGTTATTGCACGCGGAACAGCCCACAGCACGGTACGGCTTCCAAGTGCCTTCCAGGTCCTTCGCGTCAAAGCCCGCAGTAAGCAACGCCTCGGGCGGGATGTCCGTAGGGGCCTTACAACTGGAGCACAGGCGGCGTGCCAAGCGTTGTGCGGTAATCAGAATGACACTGGAAGCAATATTAAATGGAGCAATTCCCATGTTGCGCATACGCGTCAGCGTGGTCGGTGCGTCATTGGTGTGTAGCGTTGACAGGACAAGATGCCCGGTCTGCGCTGCCTTGATCGAAATATCAGCGGTCTCCAAATCGCGAATCTCACCCACCATGATG
>Ga0194060_10003497_pt1 | contig 11075 bp, 12 predicted proteins | sample SepL225m_MetaG_FD_163427 | JGI IMG/M metagenome (GOLD analysis project Ga0194060, IMG submission 163427) | Anoxic zone freshwater microbial communities from boreal shield lake in IISD Experimental Lakes Area, Ontario, Canada - Sep2016-L222-5m | ecosystem: Environmental > Aquatic > Freshwater >... | reverse complement strand
CGCCAACACCGGGCTGCCGGTGGGCAAGCCCGTGAGCGAGGGCTTCATGCAGTGGCTGGCCTTCAGCCAGAGTACGCCCGACTTGCCGATCGGCCAGATCATGGCCTTGGGCACCCAGCGCACGCTCAACCCGCAGGAAGTGGCGGCCTACGAGGCACCATTCCCAGACGCCAGTTACAAAACCGGCGCCTGCCAGTTTCCCGCACTCGTGCCGATCACGCCGCAGCACGCCTCGGTTTCTGAGAACTTGGCGGCCTGGGCCGTGCTGTCGCAGTTCAACAAGCCCTTCGTCACCGCCTTCAGCGATAACGACAAGATCACCCGCGGCGGGGACGTGCCGTTCCTAAACCGGATTCCAGGGACCAAGGGTCAAACCCACGTCACGATCAAAGGCGCGCACTTCCTGCAGGAAGACAGCCCGGACGAGGTCGCGGCGGTCATCGAAGCGGTGCTGGCAGTTAGCTGAATGAAACGCCCTTGAATCATGGCAATGCGGATCGCCATGGTTCGCTCGCGATGACGAAAGTGGCTGTGCGGTTCATGGAAAGCGCTCTGGCTTGTGTCAACATACGCCACTCCGCAGACGCACACAATGAATCCCGATTCCCCCATCCGCTATGTCAACCCTGTGTTTCGCCCGCCCAGCGAAGCACAGTCGCTGATCCTGCCCGTCACCAACGGCTGCTCCTGGAACAAGTGCACGTATTGCGAGATGTACACGGCGCCGCAAAAAAAGTTTGCCGCCCGCGATGAGCAGGAAAGCCTGGATACGATCCGGCGCTGCGGCGAACAGTTCGGTGACCAGGTGCAACGTGTCTTTCTCGGTGACGGTGACGCCCTGGTGCTGTCAACACGGCGCCTGCTGACGCTGCTGACGGCGATCCGCGCGCATCTGCCCCGGGTGCGCCGCATATCGAGCTACTGCCTGCCGCGCAACCTGCGCAGCAAATCGGTGGCAGACCTGCGCAAACTGCGCGAGGCCGGTTTGACGCTGGCCTACGTTGGCGCCGAATCGGGCGACGACGAAGTGCTGCAAAAGGTCAACAAGGGTGAAACTTTCGAGAGCACGCGTGACGCGCTGGACAAACTCGGCGCTGCCGGCATCGCGCGCTCGGTGATGCTGCTCAACGGGCTCGGCGGCCCCTTGCTCTCACGACAACACGCAGAAAACTCGGCGCGCCTGCTCAACCTGACGCAGCCCGAATTCGCGGCCACGCTGGTGGTGAGCTTCCCGCAAGGCGAGCAGAGGTTTCGCCAGGGCTTTCCGGAGTGGCGTGCGCTTGACCCGCAGGAACTCTTCGTCGAGATGGAACAACTGCTGCAAGCGCTGGAACTCAAACGCACCGTTTTCCGCAGCGACCATGCGTCGAACTGGCTGGTCCTCAAGGGCGTATTGGGCGCTGAAAAAGAACGGCTGCTGCAAGAGGTCAGAAACGCCATCGGGCGACCCGAGGCGGCTGAGTTGCGCGCCGCCTGGCAGCGCGGTCTGTAGCCCGAGCCTGGCTTCAGGCGCCGGAACCGAAAGCGGCAAAATAGCGACAAGACCACTGCAAGGAGCACCCATGCCCAACCCCGACTTTTCCAAAGGCGCTGCCTTCGTGCAGGGTCGCTATGTGCCCATCGGCGAAGCCGCTATTCCCATCACCGACTGGGGCTTTCTGCGCTCCGACGCGACCTACGATGTGGTGACGGTGTGGGACGGCGCCTTCTTTCGCATCGACGCGCACCTGGAGCGTTTTCTGCGCAGTTGCAGGCGCTGGCGCCTGGACCCCGGTCTGACACCGACACAGATCACCGAAGTGCTGGCGCAGTGTGTGCGCCTGAGCGGACTGCGCGCCTCGTATGTCGAGATGATTTGCACACGCGGCCAACCGCCCTGGGGTTCGCGCGATCCGCGTCTGGCCGTGAACCAGTTTTATGCCTTTGCCGTGCCCTATGTCTGGATCGCCAATGCCGAGCAGCGCGAAAAAGGACTGCACCTGATGATCAGCGACGTGCAGCGCATCCCGGCGGCCTCGGTCGATCCGACCGCCAAGAACTACCACTGGAACGACCTGACCATGGGCCTGCTCGGTGCCCTCGACGCCGGCGCCGACAGCGTGCTGCTGGTCGATGCCAGCGGCAACGTGGTCGAGGGGCCGGGCTTCAACGTCTTTTGCGTCAGAAACGGTGCGCTGGTCACGCCGAACGAGGGCATGCTCGAGGGCGTGTCACGGCGCACCGTGATCGAGATCGCGCAGTCGCTCGGGCTAACGCTGCAAACGCGCGCCGTGCCGGCTGACGAGTTGCGCGCTGCCGACGAAGTCTTCATCTCGACCTCGGGCGGCGGCGTGCTGCCGGTCACCCGGGTGGACGGGCATGCGATCGGCGATGCCATGCCCGGACCGATCACCCGAAGATTGGTTCAGACTTACTGGAATTGGCATGCTGATCCAGCTTACAGTCTGGCAATCAATTATTCGAATTAGAACAACGGCGACTCGATGGAAAGTCTGGACCACAGCGTATTGCGCGACGCCCTCGCTTGGCACGGCGCCGGGCACCGTGTCAGCCTGATCACGGTGGTGCAAACCTGGGGCAGTGCGCCACGGCCACCGGGTGCGCTGCTGGCGATTCGCGACGATGGCGTGGTCAGCGGCTCGGTCTCGGGCGGCTGCGTCGAAGACGATTTGATCGCGCGCACACAAGCCACATTGCGCGGCAGTGCCTCAGCGGCAGAGCCCGACAAGCCCGCCGTGATCGCCTACGGTGTGACGCAGGAGGAAGCAGCGCGCTTTGGCCTGCCCTGCGGCGGCAGCCTGCGTCTGGTGCAGGAAACGCTGATTGACGCCAGTTGGGTGGCGCAATTGCTCGCGCGCATTGAACAGCACCAGTTGGTGACGCGCACGCTGGACATGGCCAGCGGCGCGGTGCAACTACACGACGCCGCGCGCGGCCAGGCGCTACAGTTTGATGGGGCCACGCTGAGCGCTGTGTTCGGGCCGAAATGGCGCTTGCTCTTGATCGGTGCCGGGCAGATCTCGCGCGCCGTGGCGCAAATGGCCGGCCTGCTTGATTTTGAAGTGCTGTGCTGTGACCCGCGCGAGGAATATGCGAGCAGCCTGGCCGCTGAACTGCCCGCCGTGCGCCTGATTGCGGGCATGCCTGACGACGTGGTGCGTGAGCTGCCAGCCGACGCCCACACCGCCATCGTGGCCCTGACGCACGACCCCAAGCTCGACGACATGGCCCTGCTCGAAGCACTCAAGTCGGATGCCTTCTACGTCGGCGCCCTGGGCTCGCGCCTGAACCAGCAAAAGCGCAAGCAGCGCCTGAGCGAGCACTTCGATCTGGGCGCGACGGAACTGGCGCGTCTGCACGGACCAGTCGGACTGGCGCTGGGTGCGCGCACACCCGGCGAAATCGCGCTGTCCATCATGGCCGAGATCATTCAGGTCAAAAACGGCGTCGCGTCACCCCTGCCCTGGGGCGCGACCGGCACCACGGAGCGAGCGTGCACCTGAGTGCGCCCACCGTCCTGATCCTGGCATCGGGACTTGGCGAGCGCTTTACGGCGTCGGGCGGCAGCGGCTCCAAACTGCAGGCGCTACTCGGAAGCAAGACGGTGCTGCAACACACGCTGAACGCAGTGCGGATGAGCGCCCTGCCCTGGCACCTGGAAGACGGCGGCCACCCCGGCATGGGTGACTCGATTGCAGCGGCCGTGCGCGCCACGTCACAGGCCAGCGGCTGGCTGATCCTGCCGGCTGACTTGCCGCTGATTCAAAGCGACACGCTGCGCCGTGTGGCGGCTGCCCTGCAGGAGCACGCGGTGGTGCTGCCGATCTATCAGGGACAACGCGGCCACCCGGTTGGCTTCTCCGCGCGCTGCGGCCCGGTGCTGCGCGAACTCAGTGGCGAGCGCGGCGCAGCCAGCGTGGTTCGCCTGTTTGCCACTTTTGAGCTGATGGTGGATGATGTCGGCTGTGTGAGCGATATCGATACAGTGGATGATCTGCGCGCAGCCGAACGTTTGTTGCGCGATGCTTAAAGGGAGTCTGTTCGAACCATGAGCCTCTATTCCTTGAACATCAACGGCGCGACGCGGCAAGTCGAAGCGGCGCCAGAGACACCACTGCTATGGGTGTTGCGCGACCAGCTTGAACTGCCGGGCACCAAGTTCGCCTGTGGTGTGGGTACTTGCGGCGCCTGCACCGTGCTCCTCAACGGTGTGCCGGCGCGTGCCTGCATGACGCCCATCTCCACGGTCGGGCGCAAGCAGGTGCTCACGATCGAAGGGCTGGACCCGAACGGCGCGCACCCGCTACAAAAGGCATGGCAGGAACTCGATGTGCCGCAGTGCGGTTACTGCCAGAGCGGCCAGATCATGACGGCGGCGGCGCTGCTGAAAGAAAATCCGAACCCGAGCGATGCCGAGATTGACGATGCCATGGCCGGCAATCTGTGCCGCTGCGCAACCTATGTGCGCATCCGCGCCGGCATTCACCGCGCCGCTGAAATTACAGCGAAGCAGAAGGAGGGAACATGAAACCCGATCCTGATCTGTCAACGCCAAACACGGGCCCGGACCGGCGCAGCTTCATGCGCCAGTCGCTGCTCGGTGGCAGCGGCCTTGTGTTGGGTTTTTACCTGCAGCCGCTGGGCGCAGCAGACGTCATCGTCAAGCCGGGCGCTACAGCGGGTTTCAAACCCAACGCCTTCATCCATATTTCCGAACAAGGCGTCGTCACCCTGGTCTCCAAGCAACCCGAGATCGGCCAGGGCATCAAGACCTCGCTGCCGATGGTAATTGCCGAAGAACTGGAAGTGAACTGGAAAGACGTTCGCATTGTGCAAGGCGATCTCGACCCGGCCTACGGTGGCCAGAGCGCGGGCGGTTCGACTTCGACGCCGAACAACTACAACAACTTCCTCAAGCTCGGCGCTACCGCGCGCACCATGCTCATACAAGCTGCGGCGCAGACCTGGCAGGTAAGCGTCAGCGAATGTGTGGCCGCCAACAGCGCGGTACAACATCTGCACAGCCAACGCAGCCTGGGCTATGGCCAACTGGCGGCCAAAGCGGCAACGCTGCCGGTGCCGGCAGCCGATGCCGTGCAACTCAAAAATCCAAAGGACTACAAGCTGCTCGGCACGCGCATCGGTGGTGTCGACAACCTGGCCATCGTCACCGGCAAGCCGCTGTTTGGCATCGACGTGCGACTGCCCGGCATGCTGTACGCGGTGTATGAGAAGTGCCCGGCTTTTGGCGGCAAGGTGATCAGCGCGAATCTGGAAGCGATCAAGGCCCTGCCCGGTGTGCGCGATGCCTTCGTCATCGACGGCACGAACAACCTCAACGGGCTGATGCCGGGTGTGGCCATCGTCGCCGAAACGACCTGGGCCGCGATGAGCGCGCGCCGGCAGCTCAAGGTGAACTGGGATGAAGGCGCAGTCGTCAAGCAAAGCTGGGACGGTTTTGTGGCGCAGGCACAGTCGCTCTCCAAACAACCGGGCAGCGTGCCCTTGCGCAAGGACGGCGACCCGGCCGGCGCGTTTGCCGCCGCTGCGAAAACGGTGGAGGCGGCCTACAGCTACCCGTTCATTTCGCACGCCAGCTTTGAGCCGCAGAACTGCACAGCCTGGTACCGTGATGGAGCGCTTGAACTCTGGGCGCCGACGCAAAACCCGGCAGCCGGGCAGAACCTGGTGGCCAGCACGCTGGGCATTGCCAAGGAAAAAATTACGCTGCACATCATCCGCAGCGGTGGCGGCTTTGGCCGTCGCTTGAGCGCCGACTACATCGTCGAGGCTGCGGCAATTGCGCAGCGCGTGGGCGCACCGGTCAAGCTGACCTGGTCGCGCGAAGACGATCTGCGCCACGACCACTACCGAGCCGGCGGCTTTCACTTCCTGCGCGGCGCGCTCGATGGCAAGGGCCAACTGACCGCCTGGCACAACCACTTTGTCACCTTTGCCAACCGCATCATGCGCGACGGCCAGTCCGTGCTGCAGCCGGGCAGCGGCGCCAGCCTCTCGGGTGACGAGTTTCCAGGGCGCTGGGTTGCCAACTGCCTGCTGGAGCAGACGCCGATGGAATGCGGCATTCCGATGGGCCCCTGGCGTGCGCCGGGCAGCAATGTCTTTGCCTGGGTCTTCCACAGTTTCATCGACGAGTTGGCGCACGCGGCGGGGCGCGATCCGCTCGAATTTCGTCTGGAACTGCTGGGCAACAAGGACATCCAGAGCGGCACCGGCGAGCGCGGCGTGCCCTACAACGTGGCGCGCATGCGCAAGGTTCTGACCGAAGTTGCGGCCAAAGCCGATTGGGGTCGCAAGAAATTCCCGCGCGGCCAGGGCCAGGGCATTGCCTTCCACTTCAGCCACCGGGGCTACGTCGCTGAGGTGGCCGAAGTCACGGTGACGAAGGCCGGCGAGTTAAAGGTGGACCGGGTTGTGGTGGTGACCGACATTGGCTCGCAAATCGTGAATCTGAGCGGCGCGGAAAACCAGGTGCAGGGCTCGGTGATCGACGGCCTGGGTACGCTGATGTTTGCCGAACTCGACATCGAGCGCGGACGCATCGTGCAGCGAAATTTCAGCGACTACCCGCTGCTGCGCTTCGCCGATGCACCGACCCGGATCGACGTGCATTTCGTGAAGTCCGACCAACCCGTGACGGGTCTGGGAGAGCCGGCTTTTCCGCCGCTGGCGCCCGCTGTCTGCAACGCAATTTTCGCCGCCACCGGTAAACGTGTGCGCCAGTTGCCACTGAGCCGCACCGACCTGAGTTGGCGTTGATCAACGTGCGCGTCAGCCCCCGGCGCGCTTGACGACCAGGCCCTGCGCCTTGAGCATTTCCACGATGCGGTCGCGGTGATCGCCCTGCACTTCGATGACGCCGTCCTTGACCGTGCCACCGGAACCGCAGGCGGTCTTGAGTTGCTTGCCCATCGCGGCCAACGCCACAGCATCCAGCGCGAGCCCGCTCACCAGCGTCACACCCTTGCCGGCGCGGCCCTTGGTCTGAATCGAGACCCGCACCACACCATCGGAGGGCGGGCCTTTGGGAATGGCATTGCAGCGGCAATTGCCAAGCGCTTGGCGGCAGGACGGGCACATGCGCCCGCTGTCAGTGGAGTAAACCAGGCCTGTGCCTGTGAATCTGGTCTTCATGAACGCATCACCGACCTGACGCTCAGCGGGTGGCCGAGCCCTGCTCGCGTTGCGGCTGATGCCGCTCGCCCTGCGGCTGCACTGGCTGCGGCCGGCCCTGCGGACGCTCAGCCGGCTGTTGCCGCGGCGGTCGAATCGGTGGCTGCGTCACGGGCGCTGCTGGGCGTTGGGCGTCGGGCGGCCGAATGCCGGGTTGCCCTGGCGGGTGAGCGCCTGGCGGCCGAACTTCCGGCACGTGCGGCCGCTGGCCACCAGGCGGTCGGTGGCCGGGGGGCGCTGGCGGCGGCGGACGATGACCCTCCGGCACCAAGCGGGGTGGCGGCAAGCGGCGGATCCACAACGGGCGCTGCGGATACCAGGGGCGACCCACATAGTGGTTGTCCCAATAACTGCCCAGGCTGAACGCAACGATGCCAATGCCAATCAGGGCGCCGTAATTGAGCACAGGCACCTGCGAGCCCTGATAGGTATAAACGATATTGCCGGCATAGACCCAGCCGCGCTCCTGTCCGACGATGACGTCGCACCAGCGGTAGTCGCTCAGACACGCTTGCACATCCATCACCACCCCTGGCATCAGGGTAGCAATCACCGGGTAATCAATGGCGGGACCAGCGCGCAAGTGGACCTGTTTTGCGGCATACGCCATTTCGGCATTCGCGCATGCCGGCACCAGCGCAAGTGCCGCTGCCAAATAACCCAACACTTTGAAATGTTTCATTGCTTGCCTCCTATGGAATCAAGAATACCGTCAGGGTACCAGACCGAGCGCATGCATGTAATCGCCCTGCACCATCAGTGCATCCCAGTCCGGCGCCGGCAGGCGTGGCAACAGCGCGCGCCGCCGTTCCTCGCTGGCCTCCTGCGGTTGCCAGACGCCTTTGAGCTGCGCCTGCGTCAACTCGTCAATCAGCACATCAAGGGCCCGGCCACCGCCTTCGCTGCTGGGCAGCGACTGGTTGCACAACAGCACCATATCGCAACCAGCCTGCAGCGCTGCCACGGCGGCCTGTGCATGACTGACCGGCTCGCCATCGAGCACGCGTGCGCCGGCCATGGCGAGGTCGTCGCTGAAGATGGCGCCGCCAAACCTGAGTTGACCGCGCAGGATGTCATTGAGCCACTTCGATGAAAAGCCGGCCGGGCGTGCGTCCACTTTCGGGTAAATCACATGCGCCGGCATGACGCTGCAAAGCACCGTGCTGAGCCAGCCGTAGGGCGCGGCGTCCTCGGCCAAAATCGCCTTCAGGCTACGCCGATCAATCGGGATATCGGTATGCGAATCGGCCTTGACAAAACCGTGCCCCGGAAAATGCTTGCCGCAGTTGGCCATGCCGCTTTGCAGCAGACCGTGCATCAGGCTTTTCGCCAGCAGGCTGACGACTTTGGGATCACGCGCAAAAGCGCGGTCGCCGATGACACCGCTCTCACCATAATCGAGGTCCAGCACCGGCGTGAAACTCAGATCAACACCGCAGGCGCGCAGTTCCGAACCCAGCACAAAGCCGCACGCACTAGCCGCGTTGCTGGCGCACATGGCAGCGCTGCCCACAGGGCCCTTGCCGTCGTTGAACCAGATCTCGCCCAGCGCGCGCATTGGCGGCAGATGGGTGAAGCCGTCGGTCTTGAAGCGCTGCACACGGCCACCTTCATGGTCAACACAGATCAGCAGGTCTTTGCGCAGCTTTTTGATGTCACGGCAAAGCGCCGTGAGTTGTGCGCGGTCCTGCCAGTTGCGCCCGAACAGGACGATGCCGCCAACCAGCGGATGTTTTAGGCGTTGCCGATCGATCCTGGCGAGGCTCAGGCCGGCGATGTCAATGAGGAGGGGGGCGTGTTGTGTCATGGAAAGCCTTGTTCAAAGCGATGGAAGGCGGCGCTGCAACTTCGTTATCGTGACCGCATCAGCCAGCACTTCAACGACGCAGAAACTGGCGGCGTAATCGGTCTCGTCGGTGACGCTGACATGTGCACTGAGCTGGCGCGCGTCGAACCAGTCCTTGAGCGCGCCATGGAGCACGATGGTCGGCTTGCCGGCCTGCGCGTGTTCACGCGGCAGTTTGCCGATCTCGCACAAACGCCAGGCCATGGGCATCACCATGCCCAGCCCGATGGCCTTGCTAAAGGCCTCCTTGGCGCTAAAGCGCGTTGCCAGGTAACGCACACCGCGCTCGGGCCAGCGCGCACTGCGCGCCTGCCAGGTGCTGAACTCGACCTCGCTTAGTATCCGACGCGCAAAGCGCTCCCCGTGGCGCTCCAGGCTGGCGCGAATGCGGCGCACATCACAGATATCGGTGCCAATGCCGTAGATCATGACTGGGCGTCATCGATGCAACGCAGATAGTCGCGCACCGTGGCGGCGTAACCCAACTCCAGCGCGTCGGCAATCAGGGCGTGACCGATGGACACCTCGGCCACACCCGGCACGCGCCGGATGAAGGCGGTCAGGTTGTCACGGTTCAGATCATGGCCGGCGTTGACGCCCAGGCCCGCATCGCGTGCGGCCTGCGCCGCCGCGGCAAAACGCTGCAGTTGCGCCTCCTGCTGCGCCGTGCCCCAGGCCGCCGCATAGGGCTCGGTGTAGAGCTCAACGCGATCCGCACCCAGCGCCCTGGCCGCCGCCATGGCTTGCGGCTCGGCGTCCATGAACAGGCTGACACGCACGCCAAACTCGTGTGCACGCGCTATCAGAGGTGCCAGACGCGCGCTGTCCTGCGCCAGATTCCAGCCGTGGTCGCTGGTGAACTGGCCTTCGGAATCAGGCACGAAAGTGCATTGATGCGGTCGGTACTGCTCGATAAAGCGCATCAGATTTTGTGTCGGATTGCCCTCGATGTTGAACTCCCGGTCCGGCCAGGCTTTCATCAAGGCTGCGATCTCAAGCACATCATCGGCGCGGATGTGGCGCTCGTCGGGTCGCGGATGCACTGTAATGCCATCGGCGCCCGCTTCCAGGCACAGGGTGGCTGCGCGCATGACGCTGGGAATGCCGAGGTGGCGCGTATTGCGCACCAGCGCCACTTTGTTGACGTTGACAGAAAGTGCTGTCTTTTGCTTGTTCATAAGGCTTGTAGGGATTGCAGATCAATCATCATCTGGCGGGTGCGCAGCGTGTTGACACCGCAATGGTAATTCAGCAGCGTGCGCAGCTGCGGCTTGAGCTCGGCCATGACTTCGGAGCAGGCGCGCAGCGTGACCAGAAACGGCGCGCCGATGTCGATCGATTGCTGCAGGTCCAGCCATTGCGCACCACTGAGACTGGCGCGATCAACATCGTTGGCTTGGCGCAACCCGCCCTCGGGCACCAGACTGTAGCGGTGCAGGGGATCGAGGTCACGCAGCGTCATGGTTTGCGCATCGAGTAGCGGCAGCAATCCGATCTCGCGCAGCAGCAGCAACTCAAAAGCGCGCAGTGCCGACTGCAGTGCTTCGCCATGCTCGGAGGCAATGACCCGGACCGCCTGGCTGTAGACATCAAACAGGCCCGGATGCGGGTCGTCGCGCGCCAGCAGGGTCAGCAGCAACTCATTGAGGTAATAACCCGACATCAAGGCATCACCGCTGGGCATGATGTGGCCGCCCTGCCATTCCGCGCCCTTGAGCGTGCGGATTTCGGCGTCACCGCCAAAAGTCAGGTGCAAAGGTTGCAATGGCAGGAGAATCGGCCGAAAGCTCGAACTCGGTCGCTTGGCGCCCTTGGCCACCAACGCGATGCGCCCGTGGTTGCGCGTGAAAACTTCCAGAATCAGGCTCGACTCGCTCCAGTCGTAGCGGTGCAGCACATAGGCTGGTTCGTCAGAAATGCGATGGGTCGCCACGTGTCAAAGCGTGGATGGAACGGCTTTATTGATATCCAAAAGAGCGCACACGGGCCTCGTCATCGGCCCAGCCGGAACGCACCTTGACCCAGAGTTCAATGA
>Ga0194060_10003496_pt1 | contig 11075 bp, 5 predicted proteins | sample SepL225m_MetaG_FD_163427 | JGI IMG/M metagenome (GOLD analysis project Ga0194060, IMG submission 163427) | Anoxic zone freshwater microbial communities from boreal shield lake in IISD Experimental Lakes Area, Ontario, Canada - Sep2016-L222-5m | ecosystem: Environmental > Aquatic > Freshwater >... | reverse complement strand
GTGATCAGCACCAAGCCGTGGGGCCGCATGGCAAACTCCTTGACCGCCACCGGCAGGCCCAGTTCCTCGAACGCCGGAATCTTGAAGGGAATGACCCGTATGGCGATGGCGATGGAATCGCGCTGGTAGTAGAAATTGAAACGGAACCGGCTCAGTCCCTCGAATCCCTTGGAAAAATCGACGCTTTTTTTCAGGCGGAGGGTAGCGAACCTTTCTTCACCCAGCAGATTGAAGGCAATCCGCTCAAGGGATCCACCATCCATCGGGGGATCCTTTGTGGGCATCAGCGAACCATTAATCCGCATCTGGGGCGATGCGCCCACGGTAAGGAGTAGGTCGGAAGCTTTAAGCTCACACATCTCCTTAAGAAGTTCTTCAAACGGTTTCATGAGCGTTATTCTGTGCCCCCCATCACACAAACTCCATACGGCTGATTAAAGCGAGAAGGATTGTTATAGGCAACAACTATTTTAAAAGTGGTCAGTATGCTTTATGTATATTTTTGGTCGATCATGCCAATATTAGTTTGTCATGAGCGGCATGATTCACAAACCACCCATACCCCAAGGAGAATGTGGTGAATGGAACGACGAAAAGCAACTCAGGAGAACCCTGATTTAACCATCAGGGAATCCCTGATGGTCAAAACCGCGAACACCCATGCACTTTCGCTGAAAAAAGAGAAGATTTCAACTGATTGAAGAAATGGGGGAAAACGCGTAGAGGCTGAAATCCCCTGTTGCGATGTGACTCTGGTCGCCCTTACGGGCCGACCACGACCTTGTAGAATCGTACTGTATTAGTTGGGTGGCAGGGGTCAAAGTATTCGGTATAGCCGGGCTGTCCGAGGATCCCGTTTTGAAGCAGACCGAAGGGGGTGCTCAGGGAGCTTGTCTGAAAGACCGCATAGTGCTTTCCGGCCTGACTTGCCCACTGAACCCTAAAACCGCCATTGGTCATAGGCATCGAGGGAAGCGCCATGCGGAAATAGCTCTTCCGATCCAGCCGGTCAGTCCCGGCAATCGCTTCATCCGCGTCACTGATGCCATCCCCGTCACTGTCCAAGCGTAAGGTGGATGACAGCACCAACCCATCCTGCCCGCCGATGATAACGCGGCCGTCTCCGCAACACACCGCACTCAACATCTGCGCGCCGGCCCAGGTCGCGTCCGACCAGTTCTGTCCATCCACGGATACGAGAATCGTTCCTGCGTCTCCCACGGCGAAGAAGACCCCTTCGCCAAAACACACGGCGCGCAGCCAGAAGGTGGTGGGAGAATATTCCTGAGTCCAGTTTACTCCATTAGTGGAGGAGAAGATCCGGCCCGATCTCCCCACGGCAACAAAACGACCGTTTCCAAAGGCAATGTCGTCAAAGCCTGTCCCCACAGACGCGTCGATCTGATCCCACTGCACGAGATTGGTTGAAACAAAGACCCGGGGAATCGAGAGTGTTACGGCAACGAATCGGCTGTTACCAAACGCCACACCGGCCAACTGGTTAAACCCGTTGGTTAACCTGAGCACCCATGAGAGCGTGTCCGGGGATGAGTAGATGGTCTTGTTGCTGCCGACCAGAACCGTCTGCCCGAGCCCCCCCGCAACCGCATAGAGGGGAACCGTCAGGCCGATCGTTCGCGGCGTCCAAGTCGCGGCATCGGTTGAGCACAGGATTGTTCCACCATCGCCAACGACGATCCATTGGTTAGTGCTCTGCGCAACGCCATTCAGGGCGACAGAAACCCCCGAGGTGGCTGAGTTCCAGGACTGGCCGTTGGCCGAGCGGGCAATGGCGCCCGCCTGACCGGCCAGTACGTATAATCCCTGAGCATAGCAGGCACCCAGCCACTTCGACGTTCCGACCTGACTGGACTGCCAGTCCAGTGCGGGGGCGCCGTAGACCTGGATCCGGAATACGACCGTGGTGGAGGACACCGAGTTGTAGAGGGTGACCGGCACATCAAAACATCCCGGAGTATCGGGTGTACCCTCAAACCGGCCATCGCCGGAGTTCACTCGAAGCCAGACGGGTGGCGTATCGGCCACAAATCGCGTGACCCGGTTCAGCGACTCAATCCAGCATGAAATAGGCAAGCCGACGGCGGCGGTGATATTGGTTGACCCGATCACTTCAGGAGGGGGCAAGGCGTTGCTGTTGATGAGGGATATCCTAGCCATGCTCGGGTATTCCAACTGGGCCCCGCCAGCGGCGGAAGTCAGATTCAGCATGAACGTTTCGGTTCCCGTATTGCTCGCATCATTCACCAGCTGGACTCGAACCGTCTTGAGCGTTTCGCCTGCATTGAATACCAAGGTTCCGCCTATGGGGTTGAAATCCGTATTAGTGTCGGCGGTGTCAGGCTGTGTACCGAATTGGATAAAAGCCGCCTCGTGGGTGCCCCCGACCCGCTCCACGCTTAGATCGATGAAACTGCTCGTTTTCAAGCAATCCAAATAGGGTCGAGTGAACCTGAAGCTGCCAATGGGGCCTGAAGCCGTCCACCAGGCTAGACTGATCTCCGCGTATCCTGTCCCCTCCGCTCCATTGGTCGAGACGGGAACAATGCGCCACTGGTGATCCCCGACGGTGGCCACGCTATCCGTGAAGGTCGTGGCATTCGGCAGATTCGTAGCCAGACAGATGAAGCCTGAGCCCTGACTCCGGTACACATGATAGCCGCCCAGCACCGTGCTTGCCGAAGGATTCCAGCGCAGATGGGTAAGTCCAGCCTCGCGCCAGACGGAAAGTCCCGCAGGCAACGATGCCAGGCCGGAGGGGCGCTGCACCGCTCCCACCGGAGGACCGTACGACCGCGATCCATCGTTATTGAGGGCCACGGGACGATACCAGTAGTCGAGCTCCGGTGCGGCGTCCGTATCGAGCATACCGGCCGGCCCGAAATACACTCCGCCCAACACATTCGTCCAGGGGCCCGAGGCCGACGGGGCCCGTTCAACCTGGCAGGGTCGATAACTGGCGGAGATATCGGCAGGGATGATCTGGATCCCTCCGGTCTGAGGCGTTAGCGTAATCGAAGGCGAATTGGTATTCCATGGCGCGGGCGAAGCCTCTATCGCCGGGCTCCTTTGACTTGTGGCGGAGGCGGCAAAGACGGACTCAATCGCATACCAGCGTGATGAATTGGAGATGCCGCCCGGTGTGGAATCGAGCCAACTTGCAACCGGACAGGGGGCCAGCGTCAGGCGCTCGACGGTGCCGGACTCGGACGCGGCGCGATAGACATGGTAGCCCAGCAGATCACGAGTGCCGTCCGGACTCCAGGTGAGCCACACGCCATTGGTTGACGATACGGCATTCAGGTTTGCGGGGGCGGGCGGAGGAACCGAGGCATTGTAAATCACATCGACGGCGGCCGTTCGGCGCTCCCCCGAGAGACAGGTTACCGCGGCTTCGAGATGGTTCGTCCCCGGCACAAGCGCCAGCTCGGGGGGCGTGCGCAGTTCCGCCTTCTGGATACCGATCGAGCAATACTCCGTGGCCAGGACGCCGTTGATCCGGCACTCCAATGTGTTTAACTTGAAGACTCCCTCGCCGAACGCATAGAGAATCTCCAGGTAAGGGGTGCGATTGGTAAGCACGGTATTGTTCAATACCGACCACTGAAAATCCGAAGATCCAGCGGCGGGCTCATTGACGGCGAGACCGGATATTTCAGGAACATCTGCGTTCAGATTCAACAACACGGAGGCGCCCGCCGGAATCGATTTTTCAACTGTATCTGCAGAGAGGGACACCATACCGTCGAACGACTGCGCCCGCAACGTCCCGTCCGAAAAGAACTGGGCGTGGATGTATGTGGAACTGGCGAAAGGGTCACTCCCGGCAGCCCGAACGGAGGCGGCCTCTAGCGCTTTTGACTTTGATACACCGGCTTTCTCAAAAACATACTTCATGCCCTCAGTTCCGGCCTTCCGGAAACCCCATCGAACCATCCCGGAACCCGGCACCAGCGCATTGCCGGCGGCATCAGCAATATAATCAGTAATGAGGACACGGCCATAGTCCCGCGGGTTCTGCGCGACGTCGATGCTCTGGTTCAGGAGCGAAAACGTGATTGAGGAGCGCTCCGAGTCGACCCCGTGGGCCTGCCCGAGCTGGATACGAATACCCCAGAACGACTGGATCCTCGTCGCGTGTCCATCGCAGAAACGCAAGATCAAGTCGCCATCCTCGCTTCCCTTTCCCAGCACCTCCACCACGTCGCCGGGAAGCAGGACCTCGTATTCCGCCACGAACCGCGGAGCGATGATCGCATTCTCGCGGGAGCGCAGGATCACGTTCCCGCCGATGTTCGCCACAAGCGCAAACGGCAAGCTGACGTGAAACTGATGACTGCTCCGCCGGGCGCCATCCGTGGAGGAAAGGGTAACCGTCCCGTTGATATAGCCATTCTCATCCACCGCCGAGGCGAGAGGTGCGGTGATCGAGGCGGCAGCCGTTCCGTTATCCCGGTACAGATCGTACTCCTTCGGCCCCGTGGTAATCTCCTTAGGGGAGATGTTGAAGGGGCCAGACTCGACCACGCGAATCTTCCCGCCATTAACAGCGGCAGCGTTAGGCCATATCGACCCTTTGAATCCCTCGGGCCTGAAGAGATACATGTCGATTATAGAGCTACTGGGTGATGACATGGAGAGAACCAGCTCTTTGTGGACGTAGATGGTGCTACTGAACGAGGCGGAAGCGCTCCCGTTGTCGCCTGAGTAAGAAACCGTGCCGCGAAAATCCATGCTCCGCCCGTTAATCAAGGTATCCACCCCCGGCGTCACCGTTGCGCTCCAGGTTGAATCATTCACGCAGTGCCAGACGACGCTAACTCCGGGATCACTTCCCATACCCAGCGTGGTGGTGCTTCCGGGCACGGTGCTGTCATAGGTTGCCTGAACGGTAACCGTGAATGGATCATTCATGACCACGGCCCCGGCGCCCGCCGAGTTAACGGAGCAGAGGACCGGTTCAGGCGACACCGTTGCCGTCACCGTCCAACCTGGTTGGTCCGTCGGGATCACGTACGACCCCGCGAAGCCCGATGCAGCCATAAAGAGAAGAGCCCCTTTTACCCCCGCATGCAACATCCGTAATGCGAATGCGCGCGGGTTGTGGTTGATTCGTGACGGGAGGATCTTGCCCAAGAGAGATCGGGCGCAGCGCTCTATGAATAGTTGCATTTTGACCTCACTTCTGAAAAGGGATCAGGGGCAAGGAATACTGTGTTTCGCTCGCAGTAATCCACCCCTGATTCTCCTTGATTATTCGCACACGCAACGCAGTTCGGTTACTCTCAGGAAGACGGCGCCGTGACTAACCAAGAACAGCTTGGGATTTAACCATATCGAACCAACTGACACAATACCTGATAAGCGTCCCAAAACTGCGGGAGATTTTATAAAAGCCAATCCCGGGCAGTAACTTAATCGTAATCGTAATCTTAATCTTAATCGTAATCGTAATCGTAATCGTTTTTCTTTGAACCAACGGGTGGAATCGCAATCAGAAGGGGAAGCCGAGTCCGATTACGATTAAAATTATGAGGGGGAAACGCCGTCAGCCGGTTGCCTGAGTACGACAAGGGAACTGCTTGCAGGTGTTTAGGGACGGGATCTTTGTCGCCTTAATGAACCATTACGGCACATCCTTGACGTTAATTATAATCAATGTTATCTGTGTTTCGCAACGAGTAGACCGGTTTCCTTTCGGGATGTCTCCAGGGCCGCCAGGGTACATCGGTCTACCGTCTGCCGCATCCTCACCGGTTATTTTTTCACAAAAGGCGAGATGGCGCGCAATTTGGCGATGATGGGAGGGAGCTGTTTTACCGCGTAATCGACATCCTCGGCGGTTGTGTAGCGACTCAAACTGAAGCGGACGGAGCCATGAACCGCAGTAAACGGAACCCCCATGGCGCGCAATACATGAGAGGGTTCCAGTGAACCGGAGGTGCAGGCCGATCCGGACGAGGCCGCAATCCCCACATCGCTCATCATATAAAGGATGGATTCCCCTTCAATATACTCAAAACTGATATTCGTTGTATTGGGCAGCCGGTGAGCCCGGTCGCCGTTCACGCGCGAATCGGGACAGACGGCCAGCAATCCGGCTTCCAGGCGGTCACGCAAGGCCGCCACAGTGTTGATCTCGTCCGCCATGTGCCGCTGCGCCAATTCAGCCGCACAGCCCAAGCCGACAATATAGGGCACGTTTTCCGTCCCTCCCCGGCGGTTGTCTTCCTGATGCCCCCCCAGCATGAAGGGCTGCAGCCGCGTTCCCTTCCGGACATAGAGGACGCCAATGCCTTTCGGGGCATGAAGCTTGTGCCCGGACAGTGAAAGCATATCAACCGGAACTTTTCTGACATCAATTGGGATTTTACCAACCGCCTGTACGGCGTCGGTATGCATCACCCCGCCCGCCGCCTTAACCATGGCGGCAATCTCGGGAATGGGAAAAATCACCCCGGTCTCATTGTTCGCCCACATGATGCTGACCAAGGCAGGCCCATCCCTGAGGGCCGCGCCCAGTTGCACAATATCCACTTGTCCCGAGGCATCGACGTTGATCTCAAAGACCCGGTGCCCGCGTTCCCCAAGGTAGCGACAGGGCCCCAGAACAGCGGGATGCTCCACGCGCGTTGTAATCAGGTTGAGACGGTCACTGACGGCTTCCGTTCCGCCCCGGATCGCCGTGTTGTCGCTCTCCGTGCCGCAACTGGTAAAGAGTATCTCCGAGGGATCGGCATGGATCAATTCCGCCACCTTCTGGCGGGCCTCATCAATCCCCTTCTTCACTCCGCCCCCGAAGGCATGCATACTGGAGGGGTTCCCCCACTGATCCTTGAAATAGGGCGCCATGGCCTCAATCACTTCGGGCGCAACGGCGGTGGTGGCATTATTATCGAAGTAAACGTTTTTCATTCCCGAACCTCCTCCACGGTCAAGTCGCTCGACACAAACTCCTTGAGTTTGACCCCGACCAGGTCTTTCAGGGTCAGCGAGGACACCTGGCAGCCCGCGCACATGCCACGCAAGGCCACCTTAACCCGGTTGCCGTCCACATCGATGAGTTCAATATCGCCGCCATCCCGTTTCAACAGGGGCCGGATTTCCCGCTCGATGGTTTGCTCAATCAGCCGGATTTTCTCAATCACCGTCATTTTCCGGGGAGCCGCCTGGCGTCCGGCCTTCAGTTCCGCCTCAAGCCGTTCCTTGACTATTTTTCCCACAATGAGTTCGATATCACCCTTGCATTTCCCGCATCCGCCGCCAGCCTTGGTGTAGTTTGTCACCTGGTCAACCGTGCTCAACCCATTTTCACGAACCACCCGTGTGATTTCTTCTTCGGTGACCCCGAAACAATTGCAGACCACCTTGCCGCTGAGTATTTTCTTGTCCGTCCGCCCAAGACGGTAGTTATCGATCGCGGCCTCCAGGGCCTCGCGGCCCATGACCGAACAGTGCATTTTTTGTTCGGGCAAGCCGCCCAGAAACTCGGCGATATCCTGATTGGTCACCTTGGCCGCCTCATCCAAGGTCATTCCCTTGATCATCTCCGTCAGGGCTGAGGACGAGGCAATGGCGCTGGCACAGCCGAATGTTTGAAATTTCACATCGGACACGCGGCCATCCGGGCCCAATTTGAACATCAATTTCAAGGCATCTCCGCAGGCCAACGAACCCACCTCGCCGACGCCGTCGGGATTCTCAATGACACCGACATTCCGGGGATTCCGGAAATGATCCATCACTTTGCCTGTATAGTCCCACATAATATCCGTTCCTTTCGTTATCCGCACTATATCACAAGAGCATGGTGGAATGTCAATATATAATGCTACCAATTTAGTATCAATTGTAACCCGATAGACATAAAAATCGCAAAACATTATTCTTTTTCTGGCTTTCTTTTCAGATTAGTGTCAATTAGTGAAGATTAGTGGTGAGGTCTTTTGGCCGCCACTGTAGAGGAAAGATGAATATGAAAACTGACAATGACAGGGTTATTATCTTTGACACCACCCTTCGCGACGGGGAACAGGCGCCGGGTTGCAGCCTGAACCACCGCGAAAAACTGGAGATAGCCCATGCCCTCGCCACCCTGAAGGTGGATGTTATCGAGGCAGGCTTCCCCATTGCCTCACCTGACGACTTCAACGCCGTGTACAAAATTGCCGAAACGGTGAAAGGCCCCACCATCGCGGCGCTTGCCCGTACCATCGAAAAGGATATCGAACGGGCGGGTCAGGCCATCGCCCCGGCCGAAAAACGGCGCATTCATACGTTCAGTTCCGGCAGCGATATCCACCTGGAAAAAATCCTGAAAATGACGCGGGCCCAAAATATCACGCATTCGGTCAAGGCGGTGAAATTTGCGCGCACATTTACCGACGATGTGGAATATTCGGCGCAGGACACCACCCGGGCTGACCGGGAATACCTGGTAGAGCTCTACACCGCCGTTGCCGAAGCCGGGGCCACAACCCTGAATATTCCCGATACGGTCGGTTACGCCATCCCTGATGAATACGGTGAAATGATCGGCTACATCGCCAAGCGCGTGAAAGCCCGGTTTCCGAATGTCATTATCTCGGTCCATTGCCACAACGACCTCGGCATGGCGGTGGCTAATTCGCTGGCCGCCGTCAAGGCCGGTGCCCGGCAGGTGGAGTGTACGATCAACGGCCTCGGCGAGCGCGCCGGCAATACCTCGCTTGAGGAAGTCGTCATGGCCATCCGGACCCGGAGGGACTCGTTCAAGCTCCATACCAATATCGAGACGAAGGAAATCTTCCGCGTCAGCCGCATGGTCAGCCGCATGACCGGCATGACCGTGCAGCGCAACAAGGCCATCGTCGGCGCCAACGCCTTTGCGCATGAATCCGGCGTGCATCAGGACGGCATCCTGAAGGAACGCACGACCTATGAAATCATGCGCGCCGAGGATATTGGCATTGATGGCAATGACCTGGTGCTCGGCAAGCACTCCGGCCGCCACGCCTTTCGCGACAAACTCACCCGCATGGGAATCACCCTGAGCGATGAGGAAATTGAAAAGGCGTATCACCGGTTCATCGACCTGGCCGATAAGAAGAAGCATATTTACGATGACGACCTGATCTCCATCGCCCGCGACCAGATGGACGTGGTGCCGAACGCCTATGTGCTCGATTACCTCCATGTGTCAGCCGGGACCGCGACCGTCCCCACCGCCACCCTTCGCCTGAAACGGGGCGACGAGGTTCTGCAGGATGCGGGCTGTGGCGACGGACCGGTGGATGCGGCGCTGAAAACCATTGACCGGATCACGAAGATCAAGGGCAAACTGCTTGATTTCGCATTGCAGGCCATTACCGTGGGCAAAGATGCCATGGGCGAGGTCACGATTCGCGTCGCGTTCGGCGATGAGATCGTGAGCGCCAAGGCGGCCAGCACCGACATCGTCGAGGCTGGAACCAAGGCTTACCTCACCTGCGTCAACCATCTGCTCTTTAACCGTCAGGTTCGCCGGAAAACCGGCAAAACCAAGGAACAGCGGACATGAAGGCCCTCAGCGGCCATACCCGGCCGTACGCCGTATTGGGGCACCCCATCGGGCACACCTTGTCGCCGGTGATGCACAACGCCGCCCTTGAGTCGCTTGGAATGGATGCCATTTATCTGGCATTTGATGTCGCCCCGGATCAATTGATGACCGTGTTGCCGGCCATGAAGGCCATGGGATTCGGGGGCGTCAACCTCACCGTCCCTCTCAAGGAAGTGGCCTTCAAAGGATTGTCTGATCTGGACGAATCAGCCCGGCGTCTCGGCGCGGTCAATACGGTCGAATTCACACCGAACGGCATGCGCGGCCATAACACGGATGGGAAAGGGTTTCTGACCGCCATCCGGGAAGCCTTCGGATTTTCCGTCAAGGGACAGTCCCTGTTTATGCTGGGTTGCGGCGGGGCCGGACGCGCCGTCGCCATCACGGCCGCCGGGGAAGGCGCCAGACGCCTGATCCTGGCGGATCTTGACGAGAGCCGATGCCGCGCTATCGCCCGCGATGTCGCCGTCCTGGCGCCCTCCACCCAGGTGGAACTGGCCGGGGTGACGCCGGAGGAATGGATGCGCAAGACCCCTGACGCCGGGCTGATTGTCCAAGCCTCACCGATCGGCATGAAAGCCGGTGATGTCTGTCCCCTCGCCCCGTCGGCCTTCAGGGCCGACCAACTGGCTTTTGATCTGGTCTATAACCGCCCGGAAACCTGTTTCACCAAGGCGGCGGCCGCAGGCGGGGCCAAAGCGGTGAACGGGCTGGGGATGCTGCTTCATCAGGGCGCCGAAGCCTTCACGATCTGGACCGGAAAACCGGCGGCCGTCGAGGTGATGCGGAAGGCCCTGGAACAGGCGCTGTATTCCTCATGACCACACGGTTACGGTGGTTGGAGTCAACAAGGGACAGGCCCCATCGCCGGGAGATGTACTCAAACGTGGCGTCCGAATAAAAGGCAATGTGTGTCGGATCATTCAGGTAATACCACGAGGCGAAATCCACGCCGACCGTAACAAGGCTGGTAACGATCACCAGAAGTCCGCCCGGGCGAATCCTGCCAATCATCTTTGCCCAGTCAATCGCCGGAAGCCTGAAGTGTTCAACCGTTTCGGTTGAGACAACCGCATCGAAGCGCGCCCCGCTGGCGTCTTCCGCACCGAAATAGGGATCGATCCCAACCGCCTGGAATCCCTCCCGCCGTAGAAGCTCAACCAGAACCGGGGTCGGCCCGGATCCATAGTCGAGGACAGACCCGCGTGCCTCGTCCCCCTTCATGTGGGCCTTGAGGCAGTCTACCGCCTCCATCAGGAACTTGACATAACCGGTGTCCGAAAGGTTGTTTTGATGAAGCAAATACCGGTCACGTTCCTGCTCCGGGGACAGATGGCAGGAGGCTGGAACAAACCGGAAATCACACCCGGGACATGCGAAAAGAGGACGGCGTATGGCACTCTCAACCTTGGTGGCCAAGGTGCTGCACAGGGGACACGCCTGAGCCCCGCGGCTATGCACCAGATTGGTTCTCAAC
>Ga0194060_10003495_pt1 | contig 11077 bp, 8 predicted proteins | sample SepL225m_MetaG_FD_163427 | JGI IMG/M metagenome (GOLD analysis project Ga0194060, IMG submission 163427) | Anoxic zone freshwater microbial communities from boreal shield lake in IISD Experimental Lakes Area, Ontario, Canada - Sep2016-L222-5m | ecosystem: Environmental > Aquatic > Freshwater >... | reverse complement strand
GCGTCAAGATAACCCGCCTTTGTCAGATGCAGTTTATATCTTCCCGGGAAACGGAATACCTGCCCGTTTGTCACTCCTTCCGGCGCTCCGTCCAGATAAATTGCCGCTTCATCGGGAACCGACCGTATTTCTACTACTTCCTGTTCTATTGCCGTCAGCTTATAATTAAAGAAAATATTCTTTGTCGATACCGTAACTTTGGTTTCCAGACTCTTATACCCTTTCAGTTCAACCCGTAGCAAATGCTCACCCGCGCTTGTCTCAAATGTTGTTCCCGTGCCTTTGGATACATTATCTATAAATACCTCCGCACCTTTGGGTTCGGTTATTACGTTGACGGGGATAACATCAGACGGCAACGGCCTTCCATCCCCCCTAATTCTTATCCGCCAGGTTTGCCCGCTCCTCAAATTTATTCCGACATCTCTTAAAATTATTTGTAATGGAAAATATCCCGTGCCCAGAACTGTCAGCCTTTTTTCTGTATGCGATATATATATATAATCCCTGCCCGGATCATATACAACTCTCTTTATTCCATTCATACCTTCATACGTTAACCCGCTCATATTGTGCTCTATCATTAATACAGAACATAGTTCTCCATCATCATCACGGTTCTCTCTTTTATCCTGAATTATTTCATCGGTTAATAATTCGCCTTTGCCAATAATATTCATACTGGAAGATGTCTGAGCAAAACAGCCGGACGCAACTATAATGAACAGTACTATCATTTTCATATTATTTCTCCCATGTTATCTTATTAAAAAATATTATTTAAGACAGTCAAAAATGAGTAAGAGTAAGATTATGAGTAATATCAATGATAACCTGATTCCCCCGATGTTGTCAGGGTTAAGATACAAATATTTTCTCTATAGCCGTTATTATCTTCCCTTTTGTCCGAATATATTATTTATATTATGCTTTTCAGGCTTCACTTTGCCTCTGCCTTTTAACTTAATTCACCCACTTATACACCCGCACATAATCAATAACCATCTGCTGCGGAAAAATATAAGGATCGACTCCTTTTGCCCCGCCCCAGGTGCCACCTACCGCAACATTTAGAATTAAATGGAAATCCTTATCAAAAGGCCAGGCCTGCCAGCCTGTATTGTCGTTAACCACCGTAAAATACTTAACGCTGTCCACGAATGCGCGTATAGTATCTTTATTCCATTCGAGAGCATACACATGAAAAGCGGTTTCAGCATCAGGCACAGTAATAATGTTAGTCTTCTGATTACCATGATCAAAATTATAAAGATTACAGTGCGTGCTGGCGTGCACCTTACCTTTATCATAACCGACATATTCCATAATATCTATTTCGCCATTATCAGGCCAGCTGCCATTTCCATAAGTATTAGCTGTAGGAAGCATCCAGACAGCCGGCCAAACACCCCTGCCTGCCGGAAGTTTTGCCCTGATCTCAAACCGGCCATAAGTCCAGTCCCCTTTCTTCCTGCTTACAAGCCGTGCCGATGTATAATTACTAATGCCATATTTTTCATCGCGGGCTTCAATAACCAGTACTGTATCCTTAACGCGGGCATTATCAAGGTCTTGAAAAGTATAATATTCAAGCTCATTATTACCCCAACCTGTAGGATCCCCGAGTGAATCATAGCCACCCACACCCACATCGTAACCCCACTTTGTCGAGTCGGGCAGTCCGTTATAATTAAACTCATCCGACCAGACCTTAACCCAGCCTTTCTGCGAAGTTGTATCAACGGGCGGCGGTGATGACGGCGGATTTGTTACATCACTTTTACAGCCTGACATTGTATAGATAATTAAGAACATTATAATTGATGAAAGTATCAGCCTCATTTTTTCTCCATTCAAATTGTTTTGGAATTCAGAATATACCCGCCGGAGCGGATAGTTTACCGGACAAATTTACATTTTTTTAATATTATTTTCTATGGAAACGGGGGATTTAATTATGATAATATGAATATTCCCATCGCCCGGTCAGATATTCTCCGCCACTTTTACCCAAAATTCTTTTCTGTAAGCCGCCGACTGCTTTGCGCTGGTCTTTATCTGCAACACGGTAAAAGACCGGCAGCTAAGCGCCTTTCGGAAACTTTCACGGAAATGTTCAAACGATTCAATGTTTATAAAGCCACCACCATAGGCTTTTACAATGGGAGCAAAATCGAGATTATGCGGAACAGTAAAATAATCATTAAAAACTTTCTCGTAACCGGATATCGGAAGCATTTCGAAAATACCGCCACCGTTATTGTTTATCAGAACTATAACCAGCGGAATGGAATATTTCATCGATGCAAGAAGTCCGTTAAGATCATAATAGAAAGAAAGATCCCCTGTAATTAAAACAGCCGGCCTGCCGGAATCAATGGCAATGCCGAGCGCTGTCGAAGTAATGCCGTCAATTCCGCTTGCTCCTCTGTTATGAAATATTTTTATATCCTTATTTGATTTTGGAGCAAAGTAATCCAAATCGCGTGCGGGCATACTGTTCGAAATCATAATGACAGAGGAATCGGGAATAAGTTCAATGACTTCAGTAATGACGCGTCCCTCAAATAAGAAGGACGCTTTTTCAATCAGCCCGGACTTAAGCGCTAAGGAAATGCGTTCGGCATTCTTAAACAAACCGGAATAACTGCCGTCAGGCTGTATGAAATTATCCTTTTCAAGGCGTTTAATTATCTCAAAACAGAAAATTTCCGGTTTCAATATAACGACAGCCTTTGCCTTATGAAACGGATCATGCCAGTCGCCATACTCATCAACTGCATAATAATCCGCGCTCGTTTTCTCTATAAATAATTCCATACCTTTGGAAGTCGGAGCGCGTCCGAACTGAATAATAAGCTCAGGCTCTGCCGACTGGAAAAATTTATCAGAACGGATAAAGCCCTCAAAGTCAGCAATAACATTAGACTTATCAGCTCCGCCAAAACGAAGCTGTGATGCAGCATCGGCAATAACCGGATAATTTAAGATTAGAGAAAGCCGGTAACAAAGTTCAGCGAATGAATCGCCAAAATTACCCGGACCGGCGATTAATAATCCCCTTTTCCTGGTTTTTAACAGACCGGCTGTCTCGTCCAATAGTTCCCCTGCATTTTCCGCCTGTATCAGATTCCGCGTTAAAGGATTAACATTAGTTATCCATTCATGACTGACTGAAATAAGACTTTCGTCAACTTCATCAGTAAAGGCAGACGGTTCAAGCGGCTTGGCAAACGGGAAATTAATATGAACCGGTCCCCGGTTAATTATCATGCTTTGAAGAAAAGCAGCCCGGGCAATATCTGAAACTGACATCAGTCCTTCCCTCGTAGCAACAGGCAGTCCCGCATTAATAAAATAGCGGATATGGTTCTGATAAATATTATCCTGATAGATTGCCTGATTAGCACCGCGGCCGATTAGCTCTGGCGGGCGGTCAGCCGTACAGATAATAAGGGGTATTCTCTGTTGAAAAGCTTCGATAATTGCAGGATAAAACTCCGCTGCCGCAGTACCGGAAGTACACACAAGCGCAACGGGAAAGGAAGAAGACTGAGCAAGCCCAAGCGCGAAAAAAGCACTTGAGCGTTCGTCAATCATGACAAATGACTTTATATTTTCGTTATTGGCAAAAGCAATTGTTAAAGGAGCACTCCTTGAACCGGGAGAAATACATGCGTATCTAACTCCCATACTTACCAGTTTATTAACAAAGGATTCTGTCCATAATATATTTCGGTTAACTTTAATTTTCATTTTCAAAAAGAGCAAGTATAGGTTTAAGTTTCAATTCAGTTTCCCTGAATTCAGTTACCGGGTCCGAACCTTCTACAATTCCACAGCCGGCAAAGGCATAAACCTTCTTCCCTTTTGCAAGCGCCGAGCGGAGCGCAACAGTAAATTCCCCATGCCCTTCAAAATTAAACCAGCCAACTGCACCGGCGTACATCCCGCGGCTGTAATCTTCCATCTTCCTGATATTAATCATTGACCCGGCCTGAGGAACTCCGCAAACAGAGGGAGTCGGATGAATTAATTCAAGCAGATGAAATATCTTTTGTTCAATTTTTAATTTTGCCTTAACAGGAGTCCAGAGATGCTGGATATTCAACAGCTTTTTTACCGCCGGAGAATCTTCGTAAATTATTTCATCTGAAACAGGATGCAGTAACTCAGTTAAATAGTTAATTACGGTCTTATGCTCCCAAAGGTTCTTTTCGCTTCTCAGAATTTGCTCTTCTATTGTTTTATCTTCACTTTCGGTTAAACCTCTTGGAGCGGAACCTGCAAGCGCATCGGTTTCTATCCGGCCTGGCTCCATCCTGAAAAGCTTCTCAGGCGAAGCTCCGAAAAAAGTGGACCTGGCTGAATGAAAGGCGAATATACAGCATTCGGGGTATTTATCGAGCAACATATCAAGCGCACGGCGAATATCCGGTTCATCGTTAAAGCCAAGCTCAACCTTCCTGGACAGTACAATTTTCTGTAAATCCGCTACCTCAATTATCCGGACGGCTTTCTTTACTGACTCTGTCCACTTCTTTTTATCTTTAGGAGAATTGCCGGTTATTGTCTGCATCGCTACTTTCTTAACAGGTTTAGAAGAATAAACATCGCTTTCATTTTTCAGAAGCTGAAGCTTTGCGTAAAATTCCTTTATCAGTTTTTCAGATGAAGATTCACCGGAAATAAAGAAGTTATAGAATATTGTAAATAACCCGTCTTTTTTCCTCACAAGAATATGCGGGACAAACCAGCCTGAATCGGCATAGTTCTCCCACATCTCATCATTATCAGGATAAAACTTCATCCCGCCGACAAAAAGAGGAATGGAAGAGAGATTTTCAGCCTCCCAGTTATTGGAAAAATCAGCAGCGAATTGTTTAACCCGCTTTTCAGTCGCGGCAAATCTTCCCTTTCCTGATTCGGAAATAGTAATTAATTCGCCAAACCCGTAAATGGCAATATCTTCAGACTGCTTTTCCCAATAAAAAGACTTCTCGTAGTTCTTCAAAAGGCTTTTTAATTTCGAATCATTAAGCTCAAAATCCACCTGAAAAGCAAAACTTGCCAGATGGCTGGGGAAATGGACTCTTCCCATAATTTGGAGTATAAATTCGCTAAATTTTTGCGTTGAAATAGTATTCAATTTTAACTTTTATTAATGAAATAATAATAATATTTTAGAACTGATAAATTTATTTTACCCGCCTTATGCAAAAATGATTAATTATCTTCCGGTCATTGCACAAGGACAGAGTTAAAGCTAAATTAAAAATAATTTATCCGGATAGAAAAATAACAAGAAAACTTGAAATTTCATCTTTTTTTTAATAATGTAAAAAGAAAATTTAGAAGAGAATAATTTGGATTCACAAAAGCTGATAATCAGAGGCACGGAATATCATTACAGGCTGATAGTAAGCAATAAAGCTAAACATGCAAGACTGCAGGCAAGTGCTGAAAAAGGTATTCAGCTTATAATACCGCGCGGATTTCCATTAAAAACAGCGGAACTGTTCATTTCAAGTAAAAAAGACTGGATTGACAAACATCTGAATAAATTAGTACCCGGACATACTAAACACATGTTTCTCGGTAATGAACTGGAAATAAAACATGACGTTATCGCAGTAGCAAAAACATATAATGCAGAACTGAATGGCAATACGTTATTTATTACCAGTCCGCCGGGAAGTAATGCTTCATTAGAAAATCTTTATGATGCCTGGCTGAAAATGAAGGCTTATAATTATATCCTTGGAAGAGTAAAGGAACTGGCAGATAAACATGGTTTCAAAACAGGCAGGATAACTATAAGAGGACAAAAAACGCGGTGGGGCAGCTGCTCACGCACAGGAAATTTGTCCTTTAATTTCAGGCTGATGACTCATAACACCAGGATAATTGATTATGTCATTATCCACGAACTATGCCACATTAAAGAACTGAATCATTCGGATAAGTTTTGGAAATTAGTCCTGGAAATAATCCCTGACTACAAGGCATTAAGACAAAAATTAAAAAGTAATCCGATTTCTCAATGAAAAGAAAGGCGGCGGCTAAGCCCAATGCTGTCAGGTTAAGGTTCAAAACATTTATTGCTTTTATTACGCCCCTGTGGGGCTTTAGGTTGTGCAGGGGTATTCATTTTTCACAGGGCGATTGCCCTGTGCTATTATATTTCGCCCTTTCAGGGCTAATTCAGCCCTGAAAGGGCGAAATATATCAGCGATGGGCAACGCCCATCGAACAAAATAAAATAAAATCCATAAGCCCTGCAGGGGCGCAATATGGTGTTAACCTGACAGCATTGACTCTCCCCCTGCCCTGTCTGTGGAATCCGTGCAATCCTTTTAATCCGTGATTCAGAAAGATGTAACGGACACAAACCGGTAATACTGAATCTCTTAATCTTAATCATACTCATTTTTTAAGCGGGTAAGATTATGATTATGAGTAAGATTAAAAAAAACATCGTTACTGTGGTTCTCTGAGCATGACGCAAGACTCTCTTTTTCAGCTCCGCCCTGTGAAAAATTTTATTTATATCTGAAGACGAGCGAAATCCACTCGTTCATCTGTTTTTTATCTGTTACTTCAAGAGATAACGCGCTATATCTTTTAATTATATCATCTTCGTCCGTATCCAGCAGTCCTGACAGAATTAATAAACCGGATTTACCTAAGCAACCTGTCAGGTCTTCCGCTATATCCATCAGTATATTTTTATTAATATTGGCTATAACAAGATCAAAGTCCTTTTCGCTGACATCCTTAACTTCACCAAACAGGATCTGAACCTTACCGGAAACGTTATTAAGTTCACAATTCTCGATTCCGTTATCATAACACCATTCATCATTATCAACAGCTATTGCCCGTTTAGCACCAAGTTTTACAGCTGCAATGGCAAGCACACCCGTGCCAGTACCAACATCAATCACCGAAAAATCAGGTCTGACATATTTCTCAACCATCTGAAGCATAAGCTTCGTAGTCTGATGCTCACCTGTGCCGAAAGACATTTTGGGATCAATCGTTAAAACAAGCTGCCCTTCTTTTGCATTATAGGTGCGGAATGTAGGTTTAATTACAATTTTATCAGAAACTTCAATAACATTTATCGTCTTCTCCCAGTCCTCATTCCAGTTGCGCTCTTCTATTATTTCTTCGCTGATTTCAAAATCAGAAATTAGATTCTGCTCGGCAAGGTTCCTTAGCAGAGCTTCTATTCGGGCAACATTCAGACTGCTGTCTTCAGCCGTGAATATTTTCAGATATGGCTCTTCCTCATTAATACCGGTAATATCGAGAGTCCAGAGAACTCCGCTTATAAATTCCGGCAAAAACGGCTCTATTCTTATTATAAATGATTTATAGTTTTTCATTATTCATCCCTGTATTGAATTTTAGTTTACTGCTATAAGTTATTAACTCGTTATTTGTGAGCCACTTTCCTGTGGCATCTTCCCGGACTGTCAGTACCTGTAATGTTCTGCCGTTACATTTCATTTCACGCCGTCATTTCTCATTTCATAGAATCATTTTCCATTTCGCGCCGTCATAATTCATTTCGCGCCGTCATTTTCCATTTCGCGCCGTCATTTCTCATTTCATAGAATCATTTTCCATTTCGCGCCGTCATTTCTCATTGCATAGAATTATAATTCATTTCGCGCCGTCATAATCCATTTCCTGAAATTCAAAGTCCATTTCGCGCCGTTATTTCTCATTTTCTGGAATTATGATCCATCTCTTTCTGTCATTTTCCATTCCCTGTCATCATTTCTTAAATTAATCATACTCATTCTTCCTGAAGCGGGTACGATTATGATTATGATTAAGGGAATTACATCCCTGCAAACTTAAGCGAATAAATCAACTGAACAAGCACATTGCCGACCTGCTGAAGAGTTTCTCCGCTGATATTTTCCATTGTATCATTGGAAGAATGCCAGTAGTTGCGTCTGTCATCCGGCGTATCAGCACCGACAAGGTCTATATCAATAATATCAATAGTAGTCAGCCCCGCCTGATTAAGCGGCACGTGGTCGTCTTCAATTACATGCCCCTCAGTATCGGAAAAAGATGAAGCATTTACCTTTTTAGCAATCCCCCAGATCATATCAACTACATCAGGAGCAAAAAGCATAGAAGTACCTTCCTTTGCAAAAACAGCCTGCTTATCTCCGACCAAATCGAGCAACACACCAAAAGCCGGATTATAATCGGAGGGCTTCTGCGAAGCAAAATATTTTGAGCCGAGAAAATAATTATTCAGATCGCCTTCACGCCCATAGTCTTCTCCGTCAAAAAGAACTATATCAATTCCATAATCAACGGGATTACTCTTAAGAATTCGTGCAATTTCCAGCAGGACACCCACGCCGCTTGCACCATCGTTCGCACCAGGAATCGGCAGATTCCTTTTATCCGGATTTTTATCCTGTTCGCCACGCGGGCGACAGTCCCAGTGTGCACAAAGAAATATTCTCTTTGCCGCTTTAGGATTAAATTTTGCAATTACATTTGTCAGCTCAGGCTTTTCATCTCCATAACCCTGATATATAAAACTCTGCAGCGTTACACTATCAGCGTATTTCTCAAGCTCCGTCTTAAAATAACCAAGCGCCACCCGATGACCCGCCGAGTTAGGATTGCGCGGACCGAAGGATACCTGCCTGCCCGTCTGCTGAAAAGCATTACTGCCGTTAAAAATAGGAATATTCCCCTTCTCCTTAAGCGTATAAGGAACTTCCGGCGGACGGGACTCATCTTTCTTGCAGGATAAAAAACTAAATGTCATAATGATTAAGATTATTAATGAATATTTCATATTTTTGCCGTGTTATTTATCGGTGAACTTCAAAGGCAAAGATACATATTATTTGGCAATTTATTAATGGGCAAAGTAAAAAGACGGACACAAAGAACTGATAAACCTGCGCAGCCGGTTATCTTTCTTCACGGCTTCACCGGTTCCGCTTCAGACTGGAACGGACTGATTAATAAACTGCCTGATGTTTTTTATCCTGTTGCAGTTGATCTTCCCGGACACGGGAAGAATCTTTATCCGGATAAGACAGACTATTATTCAACCGAAGCGGTTGTTACAGGCATTCATGAAACGGTTAAGAAATATGAACCTGTTAAACCCGTCCTGTGTGGCTATTCTATGGGCGGACGGGCGGCTTTGTCTTTTGCTTCGAAATACCCGGAGATGATTTCTGCTTTACTGCTCGAAAGTTCAACTCCCGGAATAATTGCCAGACATGAAAGAAAAGAAAGATATTCAGCCGATATAAACTTAGCCGGACAAATCATTGACAAGGGTATCACCGCCTTCGTTGATTACTGGATGAATATTCCTTTGTTCCGCTCGCAAAAATTACTGCCCAGAAAAATCTTAACTGAAATTAGAAACAGGACATTATTAAACTCCCCCGAAGGACTTGCCGGCTCGCTTAAAGGCTTTTCAACCGGTATTATGCCTCAGCTTTGGGATTCGCCTGGTAAAATTACATGCCCCGTGATGCTGGTTACAGGCGGACTGGATGAGAAGTTCTGCCGGATAAATACTGAAATGGCAATGATATTTCCAAATGCAATACATAAAATAGTTAATGGCGCCGGGCATAATATTCATTTAGAAAAACCGGAAGTTTTCTTAAATTTGCTGCGCGGATTTCTGACATAAAAAATCCTGTACTTAATGCTTACATAAAAGAGGAATGAATGACATACAACTGGATAAAATCGAAAGAATATAAAGATATCATTTACGAAAAACTTGACGGCATCGCCAAAGTTACAATAAACCGGCCGGAAGTAAGAAATGCTTTCAGACCGGAGACTGTCATTGAAATGTATGATGCATTCATTGATGCACGTGAAGACCCTGAAATCGGAGCAGTACTGCTGACCGGTAAAGGCCCCGCCGAAGACGGCAGGTACGCTTTCTGCTCAGGTGGCGACCAAAGGATACGCGGCGACCAGGGTTATATTGGCGGGGACGGCGTGCCACGGCTTAATGTTCTCGATTTGCAGAAACTCATTCGCAGTATCCCAAAGCCGGTTATCGCACTTGTAGCCGGTTATGCCATTGGCGGAGGGCATGTTCTTCATGTAATCTGCGACCTTACTATTGCCGCTGATAATGCTGTATTTGGACAGACCGGACCGAAAGTAGGTAGCTTCGACGGGGGATTCGGCGCTGGTTATCTTGCACGGCTGGTCGGGCAGAAGAAAGCACGCGAAATATGGTATCTCTGCCGACAGTACAATGCTCAGGAAGCTTTTGATATGGGACTTGTAAATAAGATAGTCCCCCTTGACGAACTTGAAGATGAAGGTGTACAGTGGGCAAAAGAAATATTAGAGAAAAGTCCGCTCTCACTCAGACTGCTTAAATCTGCCTTTAACGCTGAACTCGACGGACAGCAGGGCATCCAGGAACTGGCGGGCAATGCTACTTTGCTTTATTATATGAGCGAAGAAGCACAGGAAGGCAGGAAAGCTTACCTCGAAAAAAGAAAGCCCGACTTTACTAAATTCCCAAGACTTCCATAAAAGATATGACACAATTAAAAATAAATAAACCGGCAAAGTTAAAAAGCTGGCTACTTGCAAGCCGTCCAAAGACACTGCTGGCGGCGCTTGTGCCCGTGCTGGTTGGAACCGCGCTGGCTTACAGCGAAAAAAGCATGAATACTGTGGCAGCTTTAGTGGCATTAATCTGCTCTGTGCTGATTCAGACTGCTACGAATTTTGTCAACGACCTTTATGATTACTTATCCGGCGCTGATACGGCTGACCGCTCAGGTCCAACGCGCACACTTGTTTCAGGACTTATCTCAGTAAAAGAAATGAAAGCCGGCATTGCTCTTACTTTCGGAACCGCCTTCCTGCTTGGAATGTACCTGGTTTATCTGGGAGGATTCCCGGTGTTAATAATCGGAACGCTTTCTATTTTAGCTGGCATTGCTTATACGGCAGGACCTTATCCGCTGGCTTACAACGGTCTTGGTGATCTATTTGTCTTTATCTTCTTCGGCTTTGCAGGCACAGTCGGAAC
>Ga0194060_10003494_pt1 | contig 11078 bp, 5 predicted proteins | sample SepL225m_MetaG_FD_163427 | JGI IMG/M metagenome (GOLD analysis project Ga0194060, IMG submission 163427) | Anoxic zone freshwater microbial communities from boreal shield lake in IISD Experimental Lakes Area, Ontario, Canada - Sep2016-L222-5m | ecosystem: Environmental > Aquatic > Freshwater >... | reverse complement strand
GTACCCAAGCGGCAATAGTTAGTCCTTTTCGTTTGCCGTCATACTTGGGATAATCGGATTCCGCCAGCCATAAAATATTCGCTACCAATCCCTTCTCATTCATGCCGTCGGCAGTGGATATATCAAATGAACTTACAATAACGCTGCCATACCGGGATTTCCAGGTGATGGAATGGGGACCGACTTCACCATTTCTTTGCATTCCCCGGGGGAATATCCACATATTAGCCGGTATTTCATCCTTCCAGTCCATGGATCTTGCTGTGATGACGGTGTTATCAGGGCCCTGATAAACAACACGTGTACATGCCGCTGCTTCTATGGTTGAAAACAGGTTCATGACAGCACACAGTAACAATACAAATGGTTTTTTCATTTCGTTTTTCCTTTCAGCAATATTATTGATTGAGTCGCATTGATCAGTTTCTTCCGATGCTGTTCGCGACTGCCGCACATACTAGGCCGAAACTTTCTGTGCTGCAAGTCGTGAATACCTGACAATTCGTGTAGTGAAAAGCTGATAACTGCGCTAGTTATTGTTTTTACGGGGAGCAGCAACAAAGCGGATTTACAGGGAAGTGTCGCCAGGTAGCAGCCAATAAGGGGGAAGCTCCCAGGAGGTTCAAGAGAACAGGTAACCCTCCCCTATCTGTTTATCCACCCCTGAGCGCACATTTTGCTGCGTCTTTTCTTACCTTTCCTCTAGCTAATGTCATCCCCTTTACCGCAATTATCAGCTTTTCACTACACGAATTGTCAGGTATCCACGACTTGAAAAAGGAGGAATTTATGCTATTGTCATATTCGATATCAACTCCAGTGATTGCTGATAGGCAATTCAGGGTAGGAGTTTTATGAAACCGTTTTATGAATCCAAAAAGTTCTACTGGTAGTGTTATGGAGGGAAAAATTAATGATGAACGATAACAAACTGTCCCTGCTTGCGGTGGATGACGAAATCATCAATATTACCGTGCTACTCGAGACCCTGGGCACAGACTACAACGTGCGCGTCGCTACGGACGGCGAAGCCGTCTTTGCGAGCGTAAAAAACAACCGGCCCAATCTGATCCTCCTGGACATCATGATGCCCGGCATGGACGGATTCGAGGTCTGCCGCCGCCTGAAGAATGATCCGGCCACGACAAATATCCCGATCATCTTTCTCAGCGCCCTGAACGAGGATGCCGATGAGAAGCTCGGCCTGGAGTTGGGCGCCGTTGATTACATCACGAAGCCCTTCAACCCGGATATCGTCAAGCTGCGCGTCTCCAAGCACGTGCAGCCGAAGATGTCATGGAAGTTTTATTGATTTGAGAACCCGTTGCACCCGGGTTCAATGATTGGCAGATAATTCAGGCACTGCCGCGACTTCCTCGCGCAGCAGCTTCAGGGCGGTCTTGAAATCATAGCCTTGAACGGCCGCATCGAATTCAGCCAACCGGTCATGCATGACCGGTTCCACCAGATGGCGGGACTTTTTCCAGAGCATCTTCGCCCTCGCATCGTTATCGGCAAGGAGTTTTTCCAGGTCCTCAACGGCAGCGGCTGCCTGATTCCAATCAACCGGCCCCGTTTCAACGGTGTCGGCAACAGGCGCCTCTCCCAGGGGGAGTTGCACCGTGAACCAGAACGTACTTCCCTTACCCGGGTTGCTGATGACCCCAATTTCTCCCGCCATCAGAGATACCAAACGTTTGCTGAGCGCTAACCCTAGCCCGGTTCCGCCGTACTGCCGATCCAATTTTTTGCACCCCTGGTTGAAGACCTGAAACAGTCCGGCCTGAACTTCCGGGGTTATGCCCATACCCTGGTCTTCTACTGCAAAGCGCAAGGTTACGTTACCCCCAGCTGCCTTTACCTTGCGAACACGGAGTGTAATACATCCCCGCTCAGAGAATTTGACCGCATTACTCAGGAGACTATCGAGTATCTGTCCGATGCGGATCGGATCCCCTTTCAGCCACGCGGGCAGGCCGGGCTCGACCTCATGGACAAATTGGAGGCGCTTGGCCGACATGGCTTCGTGTACTTTATTTTCGGATTGCTCCAGGAGCGTGGACAAGGTAAATTCACTGGATTCGATCTTGAGTTGATCAGCTTCAATTTGGGAGTAATCAAGGATGTTGTTGATCAGGCTGAGCATTTGTCCGGAAGAAGACAGAATGTTTCTCACAAATTTTTTCGGCCGTTCACCCTCGACGGCATCGGCCAGCAGTTGCCCGATGCCGCTGATGTGATGCAGCGGTGTGCGCAATTCATGACTCATGCTGGCCAGGAAGCTGCTTTTGGCGCGATTTGCACTTTCTGCCGCATCACGTGCCTGAAGCAAATCACGGGTTCTGTCCTGCACTAATTCTTCCAGATGGGCACGTTGGTAAGTCAAGTCCACATTGGCTGCCTCCAATTTTTGCTTCGCCTCGCGCTGGGATGCCTCCAATTCTCGCTGCGCTGTGATGTCACGATTGATGCCGATCAAACGGATTGGCTTACCGCGCATGTCACCGTCTACAACGGCAGCCGCATAGATGTTACGTATTGACCCGTCAAACCGGACAATGCGGTACTCTTCAGTGTAGAGGGTACCGTTGTATCGGGCCTCCTGTAATCGTTCTGAAAACTGTTCCACATCCTCCGGGTGCACACGGGAGCGCCAGAACTGATAGTCGAGTCCTGTTTTGAGGACATCTCCCGGGACAGCATATATGGCACACTGGCGCTCGTCCCACACACATATTTCGGTGGAGAACTCCCAGGTCCAGACACCGATCTCCGCTGCTTGTGTGGCCAGCTTGAGTAACTGGAGTTGCTCCGTGAGTAGCCCTTCCAGACGCTTACGTTGGGTGATATCTTTGGAAGAGACGGTTATGTTGGCTATAATTCCATTCGCGTCCTTTACGGGGCTAAATGTCCTCAGTACACTCTTGCCATTTGCTGCAACAACCCATTCGTCCTGATAGGCTTCCGCTGTCTCAATAACGTTTTTGATGGCGTCGGCAAATATTCTTGAGGCTTCCTCACCATGCAACTCGTCATATTTTCTCCCCACCAACGATTTTCCATCGGGACTATTGTTTTTTTGATAATAATCATTCACAAACAGAAAGCGGCCATCCTGGTCTACAAGATACATTGAATCTACAGTTGATGCCAGAGAGCGATATTTCCATTCCGATTCCCGCAGCATTAACTCTGACTGTTTGCGACTCGTAATGTCACGGACGATCCCGACGGCATGCCAGACTTCATTCAAGAGGATTGCAGAAAGCGACAATTCGATAGAGATTTCATGGCCACTCTTGTGGTAGCCCATCACTTCAATGGTCGAGCCGATAGCATCGCCTTGCCCTGTTTGCAGGAAGCGATCGAGGGGCGTTTGATAGGATGGTTGGAAGCGCTGTGGTGCAATGAGTCGATGCAGGTTCCGCCCTTTCGCTTCCCCGTTCATATAGCCGAACATGCGCTCGGCGGCTGGATTCCAAAATGATATATCGTCATTGGCGGAGTCCGCAATGGCCTGAAGCATCTCATCCGCCTGATTGCGCTGGGTAGTCTGCTCGTTGATCTGGCCGAGTAATACCAATTTCCGTCGGATTATGAGATAAGCGCCTGCCGTTGCCACGATGGAGAAGAAGAGGATAGTGTAACGATAAGACTCCAACACAGTTATATCCTGATGGAGAATTAGCTTCATAACCTCGAAAATCGATATAACAATAAGTGCGGTCAAGAATGTCACTATCAATGGCACGAATAGTTTTTGTTTCTTCATAACAACCATCTTCCTTATTTCCCCTTAAGCAGTGCCCGGCCGATTGCGCTGCTCAGTTCCTTGAGCCGATAGGGTTTGCCCAAAAAGACCTGGGGCGATTCGGGATGATCGCCGGCCATGACCTGCGCCTTGTCGTAGCCGCTGGCCAGAATTACCGGGATGTCGGGCACTAGCTGGCGCAGGGCTGTCAATGTCTCCCAGCCGTCCATCCGCGGCATGGTCAGGTCGGAAATGACCAGACGGATTTCATCCCGGCGCTGCCGAAACAGTTCCACCGCCTCGACGCCATCCTTTGCCTCAATGACGGAAAACCCCAGGCGCTGGAGCATGGCGGCGGCCATGTCGCGCACCAGCCACTCATCTTCGACCAGCAGGACCGTACCGCTCCCTGACTGCTCCGGCGTCAAGACGGCTGTCTGATTAATCTGCGGGGCGAGTTCCACCCCGGACAGGGGAAAAAAAAGGCGGAAGGTGCTCCCCCGGCCCGGGTTGCTCTCCACCGTAACGCCCCCTCCATACGCCTTTACAATTCCCAGAACCACGGACAGGCCCAAGCCCCGGCCCGTGCCCTTGCGGGTAAAAAACGGATCAAAGAGGTGTTCGATATCCTTGCGGGCAATGCCGCAGCCGGTATCTTTTACTTCCAGACAGGCATAGGTGCGATCCAGCGGCTGCCAGTTCAGGGGAGAGCGGCACAGGGCAGAAATATCGCTGGAGGGAACTGTATGGACGGACAGATAAATAGCACCGCCCCCTTCGCCGACAGCATCCTCGGCATTGTTCACCAGGTTGGTCAGAAGCTGCTGGATCTGATGCTCATTCACTCTGACGACCGGACCCGGAGAATGCAGATCGGTTTCCAGCGTGATTTGCTTCCGCATGGCCGCCTGAATGACCGGCAGCATCCGGCGGCAGACCTCGGAAAGATCCTTGAGCGCGCGTTCGTCGAATGATTGCCCCAGGTAGGTCTGCATCTGGCCGCTCACTAAAGCAGCCGTTCCTGCCGCACCCATGGCTGCGGTCAGGAACGGAAGGAGTTTCGTGCCTTCCGGCAGGTCGTCAATGGCCATCTCCAGATTCCCGATTACTGCTCCGAGCTGGTTGTTAAAATGATGGACTATCGCTCCGGCCATACGACCCAGGCTTTCTGCCGTCTGGAGCTGCCGGTTCTGGCTCTCAAGTTGCGCCTTCTCCTCTTCCATGCGGTGCCGGTAGAGGGCGATTTCTATGGACGTCCTTAGTGTCTCCCTTTCACAGGGTTTACGGATATAGCCGAAGGGAACGGTAGACTTGGCCCTGGACAGGAAGGAGTCGTCAACGCACCCGGTGACGTAGATGACGGGCACCGTGCTGATCTTTTGAATTTCACTTGCCGCCTCAATCCCATCCATCTTGCCCGTTAAAATAATGTCCATCAGCACGAGGTCCGGGGCGTCATCCCGCACCACTCCGATGGCTTCTTCACCAGAACCGACGGTACCGGTAACAACGTAGCCCATCTCCACAAGGCTGGTTTCGGTAAACATAGCGCTGATGTAGTCGTCTTCAACAATCAGTATCCTGGTCGGCTCCATATGTGCCTCTCATTCCATCGATTATTCAGTTAGTCGATAAATTGCAAAACAGTTTGTCATGCCCGAAAGCTATCGTCGGGCATCCATGATTTCAGTCAGTTGCATGATGGATTCCCGCCCGGAAGCGTCGCGGGAATGACAGGGTTTGGTATGTTATTACCTTGCGTGCTTTCATTTTCCTCCCCACTCTGCTGCTTGCATCGCTTCTTTTAACAGCCCAAACTCTTCTTCAAGCTCTGCCAGGTATCTGCCCGCGACGTTCAACCTTTCATCTCGCGCGGCTTTTTCCATTACGGCAGCCACCGTCCGCAGGCGCTCTCCTCCCATATTTGCGGACACGCCCTTGATTTTGTGGGCCTGGTGCTGAACGGCTAAAACGTCACCGGCCGCCAGATAGCCCTGCAGCGCTTCTATCTCCCGGGGAAGCTCAACGATAAACTCTGCGACCAGGGCTCTTACGACTTCATCGTCATCCATCAGCCTCTCCAGCAAGCCCGCTTTGTCGAAGATCAGCGAGTCACTCACGAACCTGGTAGCTCCCGCAGTAGTCTGCGGCGCATTATCCGACGTCATCGCTAGTTCCTTCGGCAGCCACTTATCCAGCGTATCAGCCAGTTCCTGCGACGAAACCGGCTTGGACAAATAGTCGGACATTCCCGCAGCCAGATATTGCTCGCGGTCGCCCTGCACGGCGTTGGCTGTCATGGCAATGATCGGCACCTGCCGATTGCCGGTTGCGGACCGGCGGATACGGCGGGTCGCTTCGATACCGTCCATCTCGGGCATCTGTACATCCATGATTATCAGATCATAGGAGATGGCATTGAAGGCGTCGACCGCTTCAGCGCCGTTGGCTACCACGTCGGCGTAAATGCCCAGTTTTTTCAGCATGCCCAGGGCAACCTGCTGGTTGATTTTGTTGTCTTCGGCAAGCAGGATGCGAATTTTGCTGTGGGCAACCAGATTCTTTGTCTCCCGGGCTGTGTGGCGTGTGGCGATGCGCTGGTGCGTGGAGTCCGTTCCACCTTGCTCCGCCAGCGCCAGGGCCAGAACGCCCTTCAACTCCCGGTGCCGTACGGGCTTGGTCATATAGGCAGCAAAGCCAATTTCTTCGAAAAAACGGGCGTCGCCCCGCATCCCCAGGGAAGCCAGCATCACTAACCGGGTGCCTGCCAGACGCTTGTCCACCTTGATGGTGCGGCCTAGTTCCTCGCCGTTCATGCCCGGCATCAGCATATCAATCACGGCAATTCGAAATGGGTCGTTCTCGTCCAGTGCCGCCTCGAGAACATGGAGCGCCTCGGCGCCATCCCTGGCTTCCGAGGGGCGCATGCCCCAGGAAGTCAGATACGACTTCAGAATTTCGCGATTCGTAGCATTGTCGTCAACGATCAACGCACGCACTTTGTGCAGATCGGTGAGGGGGAGGTCGGCCATCACACACACGGCCTGTTTGCCCAGGAGCACGGTAAACCAGAATTCAGACCCGCTACCCACTTCACTCTCCACGCCAATCTCACCACCCATCAGCCCGGCTAGTTGCTTCGAGATCGCCAGGCCCAGGCCCGTACCGCCGTATTGCCGCGTAGTTGATGTTTCCACCTGGCTAAACTTGTTGAAGAGCCGGCCTCTCTTGTCTTGCGGGATACCGATGCCCGTGTCACGCACCGAGAAGCGCAGCCGGACGTTATTCCCCTGCGTTTCCACCAGTGAGACGCGGACCATCACTTCACCCGCCGGGGTGAACTTGATCGCGTTGCCCGTCAGATTGCAGAGAATCTGGCGCAGACGGCCGGGATCGCCCTGCAAAAGGACTGGCACCTCCGGATCGGCGGCGCAGACTAGCTCCAATCCCTTTTCATGGGCGCGCAAGGCCAGCGTCGCGGCAAAATCGTCTAGCATACTCGACAGATCGAAGTCATGTGTCTCCAATTCAAGCTTGCCTGCCTCGATCTTGGAGAAGTCCAGAATATCGTTGATGACCAACAGCAGTGATTCGCCGCTGAGCCGCACGAGTTCCGCATACTGGCGCTGCTTGTCGGTAAGATCCGTATCCAGCAGTAGACCGGTCAGCCCGATAACCCCGTTCATGGGCGTGCGGATCTCATGGCTCATGGTGGCCAGAAAATCGCTCTTGGCGGCGTTCGCCTGCTCCGCCTGCGCCGTTGCTTCTGCCAGTTGGCGGTTGACCTCCAGGAGTTTCGCCTCGCCCTGCTTCTGGGCCGTGATATCACGCAGAATACCGATGGCATGATATTCGCCCTTGATGCGGACACTCGCAAAAGACAACTGCACCGCAATCTCCGTTCCATCCTTTCGCAGTGCTTCCAAATCAAGTAGTTTACCCATGGCGGCACCCCGTCCCGTTTGTTGAAACACCGGCGATGCGGCCCGATGCGCTTCAAGATAACGCGGAGGCGCTAATAACAAATGCACGTCCTTGCCCAGGGCTTCCGAGTTCGTGTAGCCGAGAGTGCGCTCGGCGGCCGGGTTCCAATAGGAAACACGACCGTTGGGGTCCATCATCAAAATAGCATCCTGAGCTGCTTCGGTGATGGAACGCGCGCGGTTTTCACTCTCCCGCAGCTCCTCCGTCAGCTTCTCTGCTATGCGTTGTGCATCGGCGTGGGTGTTAAGAAGAGAACGAATCAGGGCGAACAGCAGTAAGGTAATGAGAATGCCGCCGACACCGGTGAGCCATGGCGTGATGTATTCCCGCGGAGATAACCCGCCGCCGGTTTGTTGAAAGCGGAGCGTCCAGCCTTGACCACTGAAATCAAGAAAATTCTGTCGAGTGAAGCGCACCGGGGATTGATCGGAAATCTGTCCCCGTGAGTTCTTATTTCCTGCAGGAAGACTTTCGTAGAGCAGGGTCTGGTGCGTGGGTTCAGGGCCGGCAAAAATCTGAAGACGCACCTGTTCTTCCCCCACCATGGTGTATTTGCCAAGAATTCCCTGCATCAGGTCATTCATCCGGTAGGGACTGTAAACCCAGCCGTAAATTGCGGCACGGCGCTGTTCAACCGTTGCGATGGGCAGGCCTTTGCGGTAAACCGGCACATACATCAAGGTACCGGCTTGGACTTCCTCGTCCATCTCCTGAACCAGAACAACCTTGCCCGAGAGAGCAGCCGAATCTGTATCCCGCGCCCTTTCCATTGCTGCGCGGCGCACCGGTTCCGACAACATGTCATAACCAAAGGCCCGCAGGTTGCGACCGGCAAACGGTTCCAGATAGATGATGGAGGAATAGACTTCACGATCGCCATCGGGCCACAGCTTGTACTCCGGGAAGCCTTCATGACGCATTTTCTGGACCTGTCGCGTCAGCTCGGCACGCGGAATTTGGAGTGAGAAGCCAATGCCCTGAATACCGGGAAGTTGTTTTTCGACTTGCTGGTGCTGGGTAAAAATATGCCATTGAGCGCGCGTGACCACATCGGATGCCTTAAATAATGCCGCACCACTGAGCAGAATCCGCACATGGTCATCAAGCCGGTCGGATATTTCATGTTGCATCTCCTGGCACTTAACAATGAAATCCTGCTCAGCCCTTCTTTCCACACCCGCTTTCAGGGAGATGGTGACAGCAGTGGTAATCATCAGACCAACCACCAGAACGACCCAGGACAAGATCCGGCTTAGGTGAGCGGACTGTGCGTCAGGCAAAACAGCGTTTGGCGTGCCGGTGCCAGCGTTCATTAGGGATGGTGAGGTGTTCATATTGTTCTCCTGGAAAAGACACCGGTCATCGGCGCGGCAGTTCGAACCAGAACGTGCTGCCCTGCCCCAGTTCGCTTTCCAATCCGATCCGGCCGCCATGGGCTTCAACGGCTACTTTACAGAACGTCAGGCCCAGACCGGTTGAATATCTGTGGCCCTGTTGCCGCGCTGCCACCTGGCAGAATTTGTCAAATACCTTCTCCCGGTATTCCCGGGGAACTCCCGGGCCGTTATCCACCACCGATACGCGCACCCTCTCCGCCGCCACGTTTTCGATGTGGACGGTAATGATACCCGTATCCTTGTCCGTGAACTTGAGCGAGTTGGCAATCAGATTCTGGAAGACCCGCCGAATCAGATCCGCATCGCCGGAAAACTGCGCAATTTCCGCGGGCGATATGATGGTAAGGGCGCGTTCGCCCTGGAGAGGTGCTACCATCTGTATCGCCTCACTCGCCAGCGCCTTTATGTCGAGCGGTGCGACATCTATGGTCATTTGCCCCGCCTCCATCTTGCTTATATCCAGGAGGGTATTGACCATCGAAACAAGATTGCCGGTATTGGTCATTGCCTTGGCGATGCAATCAGCCGCATGCTTCGGCAATAGCTCCATTTCCACGAGCTCAAGGTAGCCGAGGATGCCGGACAAGGGAGATCTCATATCGTGGACAATCATGTGCACCAGGCTGTCGCGCATCATCTCCAGCTCCCGGAGCTTGTCGTAGGATTGCTGAAGGTTCTTTTTTTGGCGGCTGAGTTCCAGGTGCGTCTGCACACGGGCACGGACATCGACAAACTGGAATGGCTTGGTCACATAATCCACACCGCCGAGAGAAAATCCTCGGGCCGTGTCCGCTGTCTCGTTCAGGGCCGTGAGAAAGATGACGGGGATCTCCCGTAAAGCCGGATCATCTTTCAGGCGGCGGCAAAGTTCGAAGCCGTCCATGCCCGGCATCATCACATCCAGGAGGATCAAATCAGGCGCGGCATTTTTCACGCTCAATAGGGCGGTAATGCCGTCCGTGGCAACATGGATGCGGTAGGATTCGCCAAATGCATCGATGAGGATGTCTATGTTGATGACCTCGTCATCCACCACCAGCAGGGTCGGTCTCGTGTCAGTTATTGTCTCGGGCATTATGTCTTTTCTCATCTCGCCATTCCATTATTTCCCTTGATCAGGATTGCTTCCAAATATCCGGTTTTCCCCTCTCCTTTGACTAATTTCATCTCACCGCCAAGGGCAGCAATAATTTTCTGGGCCACCACCGGCGCCAGTCCCAGCGATTCAGCGGCGGATTGGGACCGGTCGGAGGATCCCATGGCGAAAAAGCCGGCAGTCTGATTTTCTGAAAGCAGCAAGGCGTCCACAGCGACACGCACCCGCAGAGCCCGCTCCTCATCCACCACCACGATATGAACGGCATGCTTGTCCCGGGAGAACGCCGCCGCCAGGAGGATCATCGTTTTCAAGGCGACATTCAGCAAGGTTAAATCACCCTGGAGGAAGACGTGCTCCAGGCAGTCCTGTTCATCCATTGAAATTCGTATGTCAGCAAGGACCGGCCGCACATTGTCTATGAGCCGCGGGAATGATATTTCCGCTCCGTTGGGCAGGGGTGTCTTTTCTATTTGGGCGATCATTGTGGCATCATCAATGAGATTGCGCAGACGCAAACCGCTTTCCTGAAAGAGATCACTGTAGAGTGTGCAGTCCTCGGAAGCTGGACACAAGCCGATCAGCAGTTCTCCAACACCCAGAATGCCGTTGGCAGGGGTGCGTATTTCATGGGAGATCATTCCCATAAAATCATCTTTGAGCCGGTCTAATTCCAGCAACCGCTCGTAAGCCTTGGCCAATTCCCGGGTCCGTTCGGCCACCAGTTCCGCCAGGTGGTCCCGATGGGCCTTCAGTTCCAGATGGTTGCGGACGCGGGCATTGATGATAGCCGCTTTGAACGGTTTGCTTATGTAATCAACGGCCCCCATCTCCAGCCCGCGAGACTCAT
>Ga0194060_10003492_pt1 | contig 11080 bp, 10 predicted proteins | sample SepL225m_MetaG_FD_163427 | JGI IMG/M metagenome (GOLD analysis project Ga0194060, IMG submission 163427) | Anoxic zone freshwater microbial communities from boreal shield lake in IISD Experimental Lakes Area, Ontario, Canada - Sep2016-L222-5m | ecosystem: Environmental > Aquatic > Freshwater >... | reverse complement strand
CCGTGGCCGCGATTTTGAAAGGCATTGGCGGCTCGGAGGCGATGCAGACCGCCAGTTACCTGGTTTACACCTGTGACCATCTGAACAAGCCGCAGGAAGTCATCGCCAAAGCCTTTGGTGAAAATTTCGCTGCGCTGGCGATGGAGACCACGCAACTGGTGCGAGTGCAACGTCAGGCGCGCCTGAGCCAACTTGCCTCAGAGCGATCGGCAACGCCGATACCGATGGCCCAAACGGCCGCGGCGCAGACCGAGAATGTGCGCAAGATGCTGCTGGCGTTTTCGCGCGACCTGCGGGTTGTGATGCTGCGCCTGGCCTCGCGCCTGCAAACCTTGCGCTACTTTGCCGCGACCAAACTGCCAGTACCAACGGGCATGGCACAGGAAGCCTTGCAGGTTTTTGCGCCACTGGCAAACCGGCTGGGCATACGCGACATCAAGTGGGAGATGGAAGACCTGTCGTTTCGCTTTCTGGAGCCCGACACCTACCGTCAGGTGGCCCTGTTGCTGGACGAAAAGCGCTCTGAGCGTGAAGCCCATGTAGAGCTTCTGCGCTCACGTCTGGAGAATGAACTGAGGGCGCAAGGCATCGCTGCGACGCTGCAGGGTCGGCCCAAACACATTTACAGCATCGTGAAGAAGATGCGCGGCAAGTCCCTGGGCTTTGATCAGGTGTATGACATCCGGGCGTTGCGCATTGTTGTGAGCGCTATCCCGGATTGTTACGCGGCCCTGAGCTGGGTGCACAGCCAGTTTGCTCCGGTGACGCAGGAGTTTGATGACTACATCGCCCGGCCCAAGGCCAATGGCTACCAGTCCCTGCACACCATCGTGCGCGATCTGGCCGGCAGGCCGATCGAGATACAGATCCGCACGCAAGCCATGCATGACCATGCCGAAATGGGTGTCGCGGCGCACTGGGCCTACAAGGAAGCCGGCGTCAAGGGCTACGGCGGGGTATCGGCCAGCGGTGTTTACGAGGCCAAGATTGCGGTACTGCGCCAACTGCTGGCCTGGGAGCGCGATCTCTCCAGTCTGCCCGGCCAGGGCTTTCTTGACGACCGGATCTATGTGCTGACACCGGACGCCGCCATCGTTGAACTGCCGCAAGGTGCCACTGCGCTTGATTTTGCCTACAGCGTGCACACGAATCTGGGACACCGCTGTCGCGGCGCGCGACTCGATGGCGTCATGATGCCCCTGAATACGCCCTTGAAGAACGGGCAGACGGTGGAGGTCACGGTGGCGAAGGAGGGGGGCCCGTCACGCGACTGGCTGAACCCTGAACTGGCTTACCTGGCGAGTCACCGTGCCAAGGCCAAGGTGCGTGCCTGGTTCAACGCGCTGGCGCTCAATGAAACCGTGGCCAAAGGGCGCGAGGCGGTAGAGCGGCTATTGCAGCGCCTGGGCAAGACGGCCGTGAAACTCGACGACCTGGCGGAGCAACTGGGTTTCAAATCGGCTGACGACCTGTTCGAGGTGGTCGGCAAGGACGAGTTCTCTTTGCGCAACATCGAGACCGTCTTGCGCCCGCCCGATCCAGCGCCCGACGAGGACGACCAGATGCTGTTGAAAAAGCCGCGCAGCGCCCCCGGAGGTGGCAAGAGCGGCTTGTTGGTGGTGGGTGTGGATTCACTCATGACGCAGTTGGCCAAATGTTGCAAGCCGGCGCCACCGGATGCGATTTGCGGCTTTGTCACGCGCGGCAAAGGCGTCAGTGTGCACCGCAGCGATTGCTCCAATCTGCGCGAGATGGTGAGCAAGAATGGCGAGCGCGTGATCGAGGTGCAATGGGGCCAGGTGCCGGCCAGGGAAGCTGCCGTGTACCCCGTGGACGTGGCAATCGAGGCGGCAGACCGGCAGGGTTTGCTGCGCGACATTTCGGAAGTTTTTACCAAGGAAAGGATGAATGTGATCGGTGTTCAGACGCAGTCGATCAAGGGCACCGCCTGGATGACTTTCACGATCGAGGTGTCGGATTCGGGACGCCTGCACAAAGTGCTCGCTGTGGTCGCCGAGCTCAAGGGCGTGCGGTCGGCGCGGCGGCGTTAGGGCGGCACACCGGGGAATCAGTGTGACTTTGCCAACAGCCACCTTTCTCGATCTGGATCAATGGCCACGGCGCTCGGCCTTTGATTTTTACCGGAGCTTTGACATTCCATGCTTCAACATCTGTACCCGCCTTGATGTCAGCCGACTGCGCCGCGCGGTAAAGGAGGTCGGTGTCGGCAGCATGTCGCTGGCCTACCATTTCATTGCGATCCGGCTGGCCAATGAGATTGCGCCGTTTCGCTACCGGCTCGAGGGCGAGCAGGTGCGTGTGCACGAGCAGGTGGACGGCAGCACGACGGTCCTGCGCGATGACGAGTCCTTTGGTTTTGCCACACTGCAGCATCAGCGTGACTTTGCGACGTTCTCGCAGCAGGGCGCTAAAGCCATTGCAAGCGCGCGCCAGTGCGGAACGCCCTTCGAGCCGAACAAGGATGAAACGGCCACCGTCCACATGACGACCTTGCCATGGCTGCACTTCAGCAGCTACTCCAACGCGCGCCGCTGGGGTGTACACGACTCCGTGCCCAAGATCGCCTTTGGTCGCATTGATGCTGACGGCGAGCATCTGTGGATGCCCTTGTCGGTGGAAGTGCACCACGCGATGATGGACGGTCTGCACGTCGGCCGCTTTGTCGAGGGATTTGAGGCGGCGCTGCAGGAGCCACAGGCTTGGCTCGGCAATGGGTAGCAAACCAGGTTTTGTGTAACAATACGCCCACATCAAAACGTATGGGTACCCATATGAAAACCACGATCGACATCTCTGATGCGCTTTTTGCGTCGTCTAAGACGCTTGCGCAGCAGCAGCAAACCACTTTGCGCGCTCTGATTGAGGAGGGCTTGCGTCGCGTCCTGAGGGATGCCCAAACAAACACCCAGCCGGCCTTCAAGCTCAAGGATGCGCGTGTTCATGGTCAGGAGATATTGATGTCCGATCCACGCGACTGGCAACAACTCGAAGTTGATCACTTGTCTGAGCGTGTCGGCCAAGGCGCGCCATGATCGCAGTGGATACCAATGTCCTGGTCTACGCGCACCGGGCAGAGTCAGTTTTTCACGCGCGCGCATTTGAATGTGTGAAAGGGCTGGCAGAAGGCACCCGACCCTGGGGAATGCCGGTGAGCTGTTTGCACGAATTCCTGTCGGTCGTCACTCACCCCAAAATTTTTCGTCCGGCCAGCAGCTATGAGCAGGCGCTGGATCAGGTGGATGCCTGGCTTGCCTCACCTGTGGCCCACGTCCTGCACAGTAACGCCCAGCATTGGCGGATTTTGTCAGACTTGACGCGAAAGGCAAAACTACAAGGCGGGCAGTTTCACGATGCCCGCATTGCCGCTATTTGCATTGAAAACGGCGTGTCTGTCTTGTACAGCGCTGATCGCGACTTTGGACGTTTCAAAGCCCTCAAAACGGCCAATCCGCTGCTTGATTGAGCGCCACGTGTAGACAACAGGCGCCGCTGATAATAAATGACACATCCACTCCGCACTCACACCTTTCTCTGGCATGACTACGAGACCTTTGGCACGCAGGTGCGGCGCGACCGACCGGCCCAGTTTGCTGGCATTCGGACCGATGCCGAACTCAACGAGATCGGTGAGCCGGTCATGTTGTACTGCCAACCTGCAAACGATTTTCTTCCCGATCCGCAGGCTTGCCTGATCACCGGCATCACGCCGCAGCTGTGCCTGGAGAAGGGCTTGCCTGAATACCAGTTTGCGGCGCGTATAGAGCAATTGCTGGCTGCCCCCGGAACCATTGGCGTGGGTTACAACACGATTCGCTTTGACGACGAGATCACGCGTTTCATGTTCTGGCGAAATCTGATCGACCCGTACGGGCGTGAGTGGCAGAACGACTGTGGCCGCTGGGACCTGCTTGACGTGGTGCGCACCGCCTATGCCTTGCGGCCTGACGGCGTGGTCTGGCCGACCAAGCCTGACGGCAGCGCCAGCTTCAAGCTGACGGATCTGACTGGCGCCAATGGCCTGGCGCATGAGGCCGCGCACGACGCGCTGAGCGATGTGCGAGCGACGATTGCGCTGGCGCGCTTGATCCGCACCGCGCAGCCTCGCCTGTTTGACTTTTGTTTCGGTTTGCACAGGAAGGACCGGGTCGCTGCCGAACTCGGCTTGCCCACAACGCCAGGCGAGGCGAGGCCGTTCCTGCATGTCTCGGGCATGTTTGCGGCCACGCGCGGTTGCCTGGCGCTGATGTGGCCGCTGGCCATGCATCCGACCAACAAGAACGAATTGATTGCCTGGGATCTGAAGCAGGATCCGCGCGAACTGGCTTCGATCAACGTCGACGAGATACGTTTGCGGCTGTTCACAAAGAGCGATGCGCTACCCGAAGGCATCACGCGCTTGCCGATCAAGAGTGTGCACCTGAACAAGTCGCCGATGGTGATGGGCAATTGGAAAATTCTCACGCTGCCATTGGCACAGCGTTGGGATCTGGATCTGGAGGCACAGCTCAAGCATGCGGAGTTGGCGCGCGACTTGCCGGACATGAGTGGCATCTGGCCCGAAGTATTCAAGCGAGCGAAAGAGGCGCTACCCGATGTCGACGAGGATCTCTACGGCGGCTTTGTCGGCAACGCGGACCGGCGGCGACTTAACCAGTTGCGAGAGTTGTCGCCTGAAAAACTGGCTGCGTCGCGACCGGTGTTTGATGATCCGCGCCTGAGCGAGTTGCTGTTCCGGTATCGGGCCCGCAATTTTCCGCACAGTTTGTCAGAGCAGGAACAGCAGGCCTGGCAGCAGCACCGCGCCGTGCGCTTGCTGCAGGGCGAAGCGGGCGCCCGTACCCTGCAGGCGCTGTTTGATGAGTTGGACCGATTGGCCGAAGACGCCGACGAACACGGCGAAGCGCTACTCGGTGCGCTGTACGACTACGCCGGGTTGATTGCACCGTAGACCGATAGCGTCACCTCGCCAGGTGGAGCAAACCCAGCTTGCGACTCTGTGTGTGGGGATGGGGCGGGGAGAATACGGGCTGCTGCAACAGGGGGCAGAACTGGTCGCGCCATCGCACAAAAACGCGCTTCACGATGTTGATAACGCCGCAAGGCGGCTGACCAGAACCCAAATCAATCTGGACTGCCTGGTGGCGGGCACCTCACTGCCTTTACGGTCATGCCCCGATGTCGCGGCAACCGGCGACGCACTTTCCGAGGCTGTCAAACTCCATTGTCTTGCCGCTCAGCGGAACATGGGTCTGCACTTTGACGGCTTTGATGAAAGCCTCGGTCTTGCTCCCGGGCAGCACTTTGCCGCCAGTCGTTGCGACTTCGTTGGCGTGCGAGGCGATCACCGAATTGGGCTTGACCAGGTCGTTGATGACATAAGCCGCCTCGGTCGGACCGGTGGTGAAGGTGTCGCCGATATTCATGACTGCGAGCTTTGCATGGTAGTGGTCATGCACAACTTTCTCCTGCTCGGCGGTGATTCCGGTGTCACCGGAGAGGTAGGCCACGAGACCGTTGCTGAACTTCAGAACATAACCCGTCGCCTGGCCGACATAGCCGGCGATGCCCGCATCCGCCATGTTCTTGCCCAACTCGCCCCCGATATAGTCGGGGTCGAGGCCGTTGCTGTGCAGGGCCGGCACCGTCGCAATCGTCACGCCACCGAGCTTTACGCTGCCGCCGAAACGCGCAAGGATCGAATCCATCGGATTGCCACCATTCGCCTTGAGCCTGCTGGCGAAGAAGGGTGGCATTTCACTGCCGGTGACGATCTTCGCCTTCTTGGCCAGCGCAATGTTCACCGAGTTTGAGTTCGGCAGGGCCGACACCGAGACATCGGGCTTGGCGCAACTGCCGGTATTGGGTGCCTTGTTGTGTGCGTTGCCCAGGTGGTCGCCATGCATGTGACTGACCAGGATGATGTCAATCTTGCCCAGGCGCGGGTCGTTGGGTCCGGCGACCGTACGACCAGCGTCGTAGAGTATGCGGGTGCCATTCGGATCCTCGAAGATCATCGCCCTGTCCTGTGGGCAGAACTCGCCGTCCTGACCGCCGAGCGGCGTCACCTTGACGTTGTCTGCCAAGGCAGGCGTAGCTCCCAGCGTCAATGCCGCGACGCAGCTGACGGCCAGGGCCAAGACCACGGAACGATTTTTCATGCGTTTGCTCCTCGCTAGTTATGAACGGCGCAGAAGCTATCACAAATCGGGTTCTCTGGAATTTTCGCGGGGAATGTCTCAGCCAAAGAATCAACGTCCGCCGCTCACATCCAGCAGTGCACCGGTGGTGTAACTGGCATCGGAACCAAGCAGCCATAGAATCGCGCTGGCGACTTCTTCGGCTCTGCCCGGGCGCTGCATGGGAACGGCCCCGGCAAGTTGTTGCGCTCGCTCGGGCTGGCCACCGGAGGCGTGAATTTCGGTGTCGATGACGCCGGGACGCACCGCGTTGACGCGTATGCCCTCAGCCGCCACTTCGCGGGCCAGGCCGACGGTGAATGTGTCAATCGCCCCTTTGCTCGCGGCGTAGTCCACATACTGGGCCGGGCTGCCCAGGGTGGCGGCCACGCTGGAGAGGTTCACTATGGCACCGCCGGCACCGCCGTGGCGTGTGCTCATGCGCAGCACGGCTTCACGGGCGCACACCATGCTGCCGATCACGTTGGTATCAAAAATGCGCTTGAGGCGTGCCACCGTCATGGCATCCACGCGGCTGGCCAGGTCCACCACACCTGCGCTGTTGACCAGGGCACGCAGGGGGCCGAATTGGGCGTCGATTGTGGCAAACATCGCCAGCACTTGTTCTTCCTTCGCCACGTCGGCCTGCACCGCAATGGCCGTGGCGCCCAAGGCGCGAATCTGCTGCACCACGTCATTTGCCGCCAGCGCATTGGTCTGGTAGTTCACCGCCACGGTGTAGCCCGCGCGCGCTGCCTGAAGGGCGGTGGCCGCGCCAATGCCGCGCGAAGCGCCGGTAATCAGGATGACGGGGTTCACGGGTCAATATCCTGTGTCAAAGTATCGCCTGTCGCAGCCAATCACTGGGTACCAAAAATGCGGTCGCCGGCGTCGCCCAGTCCCGGCAGGATATAGCCGTGGTCGTTGAGTTGACGGTCAATTGCTGCGGTGTAGATTTCCACGTCCGGGTGCATCCTGCGCAGCGTGGCAATGCCTTCCGGGCAGGTCAGCAGACAGACAAACTTGATTGACTTGGGTTTCAGGGCCTTGACGCGGTCAATCGCCGCGACCGCCGAGTTGCCAGTGGCCAGCATCGGGTCGACAACGATGACGTCACGCTCCGCGGTGTCCTTGGGCATCTTGAAGTAGTACTCGACCGCCTGCAGGGTTTTCGGGTCACGGTACAGGCCAATGTGCCCGACTCGCGCGCCCGGCACCACCGTCAGCATGCCGTCCAGAATGCCGGTGCCGGCACGCAGGATGGAAACAAAAACCAGTTTCTTGCCGTCTATCATTTTGGCGGTCATGGTCTCCAGCGGTGTTTCGATTTCAACGTCCTGCATTGGCATGTCGTGTGTTACCTCGTAGGCCATCAGCATGCTCACTTCATTGAGCAGGGTGCGAAAACTGCTGGTACTAGCATCCTTGCGGCGCATCAAGGTCAGTTTGTGTTGCACCAGCGGATGGTTGACCAGGTGGACGTGTTCGGTACTGTTGTCAGGGCGGCTCATATTGGTCTTTCTCAAAAAGTACAATCGATGCGATAGCGTAACGAAATTTTGAGGGATTTTCCGTGGCAGGACACAGTAAATGGGCGAATATTCAGCACCGCAAGGGGCGCCAGGACGAAAAGCGGGGCAAGATCTGGACCCGCATCATCCGGGAAATCACGGTGGCAGCCCGCTCCGGTGGCGGCGATCTGGCAACCAACCCTCGCTTGCGGCTGGCGGTTGATCGAGCCAAGGCAGCCAACATGCCGGCCGACCGTGTCAAGTACAACATCGACAAGGCCACGGGCAATCAGGAAGGCGTGACTTACGAGGAAATTCGCTACGAGGGCTACGGTATTGGCGGTGCGGCGATCCTGGTAGATACGATGACCGACAACAAGGTCCGAACGGTGGCCGAAGTGCGTCATGCTTTCAGCAAGCACGGTGGCAACATGGGTACCGAAGGCTCCGTTATCTTTCAGTTCAAGCATTGCGGCCAGTTGATTTTTGCGCCCGGCACGAACGAGGACAAGGTGATGGAAGTGGCGCTGGAGGCTGGCGCGCAGGACGTGCTTAGCGACGACGATGGTGTGATTGAAGTGTTGACCAGCTACGCCGACTTTGAGGCTGTCAAGAACGCCATGGAAGCTGCCGGCTTGAAGCCTGACGTGGCGGAGCTCACGATGCGTGCCGAGAACCCGATTCAGCTCAGTGCGCAGGACGGCGTGCGAATGCAGAAGTTGCTCGACGTGCTCGAAGAACTCGACGACGTGCAGGAGATTTACCACAACGCCGAGATTGACAGCCAAGCATCATGAAAATCCTCGTGATCGGCGGCGGGGGTCGTGAACATGCGCTGGCGTGGAAGCTGGCGCAGTCGGCAAGAGTGAAGAGGGTTTATCTGGCACCCGGCAACGCAGGCACGGCTCTGGACAGCCGCTTTGAGAACGTGAATGTCACAGGGGTCGAGGAACTCGGTGCCTGGGCTCTTGCCAACAAGATCGCACTTACTGTGGTCGGGCCGGAGGGGCCGCTGGCGGCTGGTGTGGTTGATGAGTTCCGCAAGCATGGCTTGCGCGTATTTGGACCGAGTCGCGCCGCCGCTCAGTTGGAAAGTTCGAAGGCTTTTTCCAAAGCCTTCATGCAACGCCACGGCATTCCGACGGCCGACTATGAAACCTTTACCGAGGCGGCTGCGGCGCATGCTTACCTTGATCGCAAAGGCGCACCGATCGTGGTCAAAGCCGACGGACTTGCTGCGGGCAAGGGGGTGGTCGTGGCGATGACGCTGGAGGAGGCGCATCAGGCAGTGGACTTCATGCTTGGTGGTTTGCAGCAACCGGGTCAAACGGGAGTGCAGGTGCCGCGCGTCGTGATTGAAGAATTCCTGGCGGGAGAGGAAGCCAGTTTCATCGTTTTATGTGACGGCAGGAACGTGCTGCCGCTGGCGACCAGTCAGGATCACAAGCGATTGCTCAATGACGATCAGGGCCCCAATACCGGCGGCATGGGAGCCTACTCACCGGCGGCGGTGGTGACGCCCGATGTGCACGCTCGCGCCATGCGGGAAATCATCTTGCCGACGATCAGGGGCATGGAGAAGGACGGCATTGCTTACACCGGATTCCTGTACGCCGGTTTGATGATTGACGCCAGCGGTCGTCCGAAGACGCTGGAATTCAACTGCCGCCTGGGCGACCCAGAGACGCAACCCATTTTGATGCGGCTGAAGACCGATCTGGTCGAGGTTTTGCTGGCCGCCACCGAGCCCGGCCTGCATGGGCGTCTGGATGATCTTGAATTGCAGTGGGACCGGCGTACCGCCCTGGGCGTGGTGATGGCCGCGCAGAATTACCCTATGCAGCCGCGTCAGGGGGACCTCATCACGGGACTACCCGAAGAAGCCGAGGATGCTGTTGTTTTTCACGCGGGTACAGCGTTGAAAGACGGGCAGCCAGTCACTGCCGGAGGTCGCGTGTTGTGCGTCACCGTGCTCGCTGACAACGTCAGGCAGGCGCAGCAGCGTGCCTATGAGGTGGCGTCGGCCATTCATTTTGATGGCAAGCAGTATCGTACCGATATTGGCCATCGTGCCGCCAGAAGTTGATATTCCATATGGCTGCCATAGAGTTTTCGGGCCCGCCCGCCATCCGGTTTTCTGGTAGCCGGTTGGCACGGTGGGTCTTGAAGCAAATCGGCTGGCGTGTCCTGTTTGAAGGCCTGCCTGCGCAGCAGGGGGTGCTGGTGATCTATCCACACACCAGCAATTGGGATTTTGTGATTCTGGTGATAGCGAAGTGGGCCGTTGGCGTTTCCGTGAGCTTCTGGGCCAAGGACAAGCTTTTCAGGGTGCCGATGTTCGCGCGCTGGTTGCGCTGGCTCGGCGGCATGCCGGTAAAGCGGACTTCGCCGCAGGGTAGCGTCGCGCAGGCGGTGGAGCGCTTTGCGCAGGCGCACTCACAGGGGCGCTACCTCTGGCTGGCGCTGTCGCCTGAGGGCACACGCAAACGGATTCAAGGCTGGCGCAGTGGCTTTTATCAGACCGCCTTGCGAGCCGGGGTGCCGCTGGGGCTGGTGCGACTGGACTACGGCCGTTGCGAAGTGCTGGCGCAGGATTTCATATTACTGAGTGGCGATGAGACCGAAGACTTCAAACGCATTGCCTGCGCTTACGATGGTGTCCGAGCGTGCATTCCCGAAAATGCTGCACCCATCCGTCCGCTCGATCCTGCTGTGCCACGCTCCGAGACCATCGTCAAATGATCAACACAGAAGTTGCCAGCGCGGATTCAGCCGAGGTGCGCAGCTACCTGATGAGCTTGCAGACCCGCATCACGCGAGCGGTGTCGGAGCTGGATCGGAAGCCCTTCCTGGTTGATGCCTGGCAGAAGCCGCCGACCGAGCCATTGCAGGGCGACGGCGTCACCATGATTCTGGAAGGCGGCGACTTGTTCGAGCGAGCCGGTTGCGGCTTTTCGCATGTGAGGGGTCCGCATTTACCACCGTCCGCGACCCAGCACCGGCCGGAACTCTCGGGTGCCCCTTTTGAGGCGATGGGTGTCTCGCTGGTGTTTCATCCGCGCAACCCGTATGTGCCGACAGTCCACATGAATGTGCGCATGATCGCGGCAAACGCGCCCAATGGCGTACCGGTTTGCTGGTTTGGCGGCGGCATGGATTTGACGCCGTACTATGGGTTTGAAGAAGACGTGATGCATTTTCATCGCTGCTGCAAGCGTACGCTGGAGCCGTTTGGCGAGGACAAGTATCCGCGCTTCAAAGCCTGGTGCGATGACTATTTCTATTTGAAACATCGCTCGGAGCAGCGCGGCGTTGGAGGCATTTTTTTTGACGACTTTTCGGAGTTGGGTCCTGCTGGCAGTCTGGCCATGA
>Ga0194060_10003490_pt1 | contig 11084 bp, 7 predicted proteins | sample SepL225m_MetaG_FD_163427 | JGI IMG/M metagenome (GOLD analysis project Ga0194060, IMG submission 163427) | Anoxic zone freshwater microbial communities from boreal shield lake in IISD Experimental Lakes Area, Ontario, Canada - Sep2016-L222-5m | ecosystem: Environmental > Aquatic > Freshwater >... | reverse complement strand
TCCTTCAACTGGGCCGACGGACATGCCTCCATGCACAAGTGGCGTGATGCCGCAACGCTGGTTTATGCGCGGAGCATGAATCTGAGCAAACATAGCAGCTCTCCCCCCGCCTCGCAGGTTACGCACGACGCGCCTTGGGCAGCGAGCGGGTTTGCCACAACGATCAACCCGTGATCCCAAAAACTGAAACGTGAAACGTGAAGGGGAATGAAACGTGAAACGTGAAACGTGAAGGGAATCCGAAATCGCCACCGCCTCGTAAATCGTAAATGTCTAAACGGGAGCCAAGTGCAAAAGTCTTCGCCAGTCATTGTAGCAGCCGACGTCAGTCGGCTCTAACCTCCTGCCCCTTCACGTTTCACGCTTCACGCTTCACGCTCAAGGCCTCACTTGGACCCGATAGGCATGTACGCCCTGGTTGGTGCTGGACGTGGTGTAGTACATCGGGCTGCCTGAGGCCTGGATCCACTCGGTAACCGGTGACCAGCCTTGCGGGTTGGTAGTGCCTGCCAGCAATACGATGGTCCGGTAAAACCGACGGGCCGATTGGGCTGCCGCAGGATCTGGCCAATCCCGGTTCCCACCGACCAGGTTCGTGTAAGAGGATGTCCAGACGTTGAGGTTGCTCGAAACCTGAATCACGTAAGGGAGATTAGTCGGAGCGTCAACATGGAGCGTGAAGCTGCTGGTGAGGGTGTTCATCGAGCCGGACAACCGGGGCCGACCCTGCGGAGGCGCGGGAGCGGAGCTTTCTACCTGATAGAGCCGGCCCGGGATCGCGGCCCATTCCAGTTGGAGGAGCTGGTTGGTCAGGAGGTTCGCCCCAAGGAAGATGAGCTTGGAATCCGAGTTGGTGGGATTAGTGCCGGCGATGAATTCAGCATAGTCCGGCATGCCGTCGCCGTCCGTGTCGGTGAATTGCGTTCGGTTGCTGGTGACCCCGCTAAAGTAGTATTTCTCCCACGAGTCGGAAATGCCGTTGTTATTGAAGTCGAGGAATCCGTAGTTGCCGGTGAAGTTCAATGTGCCGCTCGTGGCGAGGTTGTTGGACTGGGCCAGGGGTGTTTGGTAGAAGGTGACATCGCTGAACTGAACAGTGTAAGGGCCCGCCGGGGCATTGGTGATAGTGGTGACAGGGGCAGTGCCGGTCTGGCTGATGGGGCCGTTGAGAGTCCACTTTCCCTGGCCCAGGTTCTTGGTGATGGTGATCGTGCCCGCCAGGCCGGAAGACACGCCGGTAATGCTGATGTCATCTATCGTCCACCCGTACATCGGGGTAGTCGTGCCAAAGCCGGCATACTGCCATACCACCATGATACTCCTGCCCACATAGGGCGTGAGGTCCAGGTTCGTCTGTGTCCAGTCGTGTGAAGCCATGTAAGAAAAGTCAGCGAGCACCGGCAGGGTGTTGGGAGCCGTGGTGGTATCGTGGGCGATGAGTACCTGGCCTTCCTCGAGATACATCAAGTTCAGCAGATCAAAGGTAAAGTCGAAGCAGTGCCAAAAGCTCAGCGTCGCCTGGCTGAAGCCGGAGAGGTCAATGGGGGGGCTGTAGAGGTAGCAGCTGGCAAGGCCGGCCTGATGGCCATCCAGGTCGCTGCCCCAGGCATTGGTCCCCGAGTGACCGGTGGTTTGGAGGCCATTGTTGGGCCTGCCCAGGGTCCAGTTCAGTTCGGTGCCCCCAGCATCCGGTTTGGCGGTCCAGTTGCCCGCGCCACTCTCCAGGTTGTCATACCACGGCGGCGCCTGGGGCTTTTGCGTGGTGAAGGTGTAGAGATTGGTATCGGTGGTGGCATTGTCGGCGGCATCGCGGCTGGTGACCTGGTAGAAATAGTCGCGATTGGCCAGGAGGGAAGTGATGGTAACCGCGTGGTTAGTGACCTGTTTGGAGGAGTAAGCCGTCCGGCCCAGGAGAACCGACTCGCCGTATTGCACGAGCGAATCAGCAGGCTTGGAGGTCGTCCAAGTGACCGTGGCATCGCCAAACCGGGTGGTGGCCGCGACCTGGCTGATGACGGGTGGCGTCGTGTCCACGCGTGCGGTTGCCAGGACATTTCTATTGTTTGAGGCGTCGAAGTAACTGGCCGTTATAATGTCTCCGTTGTGCGCCGGCAATTGGTTGGGAGCGGCATTGGTTGCCAGGATAAAGAATCCCCGGAAGATGCCGGGATGGGTGGTTTCCTTGAGGGTGACGGTCACCCGATTGGTGCTGGAACTGATGGAGCAGGTCGCCTGGGTTTGGCCCGCGCCGACGAGGTCGGAATCGGCCACCTCGACGGTGACCTGATCGGGAAGCGAGTAAAGCGTGCTGTTGAATGCGACCACGCCCAACCCATTTGCGCCCGGGGCCAGGAAGTTGATGATGTTGCGCAGCAGCACCACCTCGTTATTTGGCGCGCTGCCGGAGAAGGGAACCGCATCCAGCGGGAAGGAGAGAAATACCGCGCGTCCCGGCGTGTCAAAGCCAGCGGAGGGATACTTCATCCCGCAAGGCCTGCCCGAAACCGACTCAAAGACGATGGGGGTCGCCGCGGAGCCGGGCGTGAACGTATCGGAAAAATCGGGGCCATAGATATCCCCAATATCCCCAAAGCCGAGATCGAAGAAGGGGTAGTTGCTGTAGTCGAGGGGGATGCTCATGCCGCTGGTAAGCGGGTCCGTGGCACCCGCGATCGCCGGGACCCCGCAATCCTCGTCGCAAGCGCTGCACGGCGAGGGCCGGTCAGGGTTCGTCTTGAAGCCGGCTACCTGAAGCACGTTCTTGCGGAAGGGTACATTCCCCAATTGGCTGAGGATATTCATGGACGCCATGCAGAAGGAACCACCCCCGGCCAGGTAATCCTCGATCATCACCTGCTGCTGAACACTGAGGGTATTGTTGGTGGCTCCAGGGATGGGAAGGCCATCGGCGTCTACGCCGTAATTGACAATATCGTCAACCAGGCGCCACAACACGACCGGGAACGCTTGCAGGTCGGCGAGTTGCGGCCCCCCGCGGGCGGACACTTTCCAATGCGCGAAGCTGAAGCCGGCAGCGGCCAAAGCATTGGTGTAACTGCTATCCGGGATGTCAGGCGAAAGATCGACCGGGTCGTAGGCGTCCACCAGCAGGACCGTCGGTGTGGCGACCCCGATGAAGCTGAAGTAAGCGCCGGCGTTGCTGTTGGTGATGAGATTTCCCGCACCGTCGGAGGAGCCGACGTAGAAATAGTAGGTTTGGCCGGGGATAAGCCGGCTCAGACGGACCACGTGGCTCGTGACGAGCGCCGCGTTGGTCACGGCGAGATTGAAAGTGTGGTTGGTGCTGTAGCGGACGATAGAATTGGCAAGTTCGCTCGTCTGCCAGGTGATGGTGAGCACTCCAAGATCCACGGTAGCGGCGACGCTGGTGATCGCCGGTGGAACCAGATCGGCCACCGCCGTGGCCACACGCTGAACGCCATGGCTATCCGTGTAGTCGGCTTCGATGGCGTCGCCATTGCGGATTTCGAGCTTCCCATCCGCCGTGGCCAACCCGGAGACCGTCGCGACGGCGCCGGTGAAAGCGCCGTAGTTGCCGGCTACATGCAAGATATAGGTCTCACCGCTGGGCTCGGTGGTGCTTTTGAGCACAACGCTGACGGTATTGCTGGCGGCGCGGGCGAGGTCGAAGACGGACACATGAACCAGGCTCGGGGCGGTATAAGAGGGCCGATCCAGCAGAATCGTCGCGCCGCCGGGGCGGGCGAGATCCCCCGAGATGACGAGTGCGAAGTCCTGCTCGAGCGCGGCGGTGTTCAAGTGGATGTCTTCGACGACATGGCGGGCACGGACGCGAACGAGATAATCTCCCGGCAACGGCTCGCTGAGGTGAACCGCCTCGACGTTGTTAAGCGTATCGGGCGAAGGTGCGTTAGGGGAGGAATCATACCCGGCGAACTGGTTGCCGCGGTAGAGGGTTCCATCAGGGCCGATAACTTCAAGGTCCAGATCGTTCACCAGAGCGGGCAGCGCCCCCGGGAAAGCGGCGGCGTCGGTATATGCCAGGGTGATCTTGAGCGGTTGGTTGGAGTTCTGGACCAGCGTGTGGTGCGTGAAGATCTGGCCGTTGGTCAACAGCGTGGTTTGGTCCACGAACTCGTAGTAGCGCGGGGCGGTGAGGAAGTTGGTGACGATGATATTGGTCAGGGTGATGCGCCCCCAGCCCTCATCGTTGTTGGGGATGGGGCCGGGGCCCCCGCTGAGCTCATCCAACTCATCGGCGGAATTGATCAGCGCCGCCTTGACCAGCGCCGGCGATGGGATTGTATTCGTATGGAGGCTCTTGTAATACTGTACAAAAACCGCCGCTGCCCCGGCGGCGTGTGGGCCTGCCATGCTCGTGCCCCCCATATAGACGTAGTAGCTGTCAATAGGTGTCCAGGAGGTGGCGGCCACGTCCAGCGCATACGATGAGGCGGCGGAGGCAATCCAGGTGCCCGGGGCCACCACGTCGGGTTTGATCCGGCCATCTTCGCACGGGCCACGGCTCGAGAAGTCGGCCATGGTATCCTCGCCGTCGGCGTAAAGGCCGTAGGTCAGCGCCAACGTCCCGGGCACGTTTTCGCACGCGCCGACGGCAATGACGTTCTTGCCGGAGGCCGGGCTGTCCACGGTTTGGCCGTCAGGCCCGGCGTTGCCCGCAGCAAATACCAGGATGAAAGGCTCCTCGGTAGTCGGCACGGTGCTCACGGATCGCACCATCTCGTCAAACGTGAAGGCGTCGAGATCGTATTCGCCCTGGACGTCATTGCCCCAGCTATTGGAGCCAATGACCGCGCCGTTCTGCACGGCATCCCGCGCCATCGTAGCGTCGTCGGGCGGTGGAACGACTTCGTTGGCTGTGTCGTCGAAGATGCGCTCGATAAACAGGTTGGCTCCGGGGGCCACCCCCAGGCCATAGAACTGGCCGAAGTCGGCGTCGGTCTCGCCGGTGGCGGCATTGCCGGCGACGATGCCCGCGCAGTGTGTGCCATGGCCGTAGCCGTCGGAACCGTCGGTCAGCGGCGTGCCATCGGGGGAGGACCCATACCACTTGAAGCCTGTCACCCGCCCTTCCAGGTCCGGGTGCATCGTATTGGTATCGCCGGTGTCGAGGCCGGTGTCCGCGACACAGACGGTGACGCCCGAGCCATCGAAGCCAAGTTGCTGGGTGACGGTGGGCGTTGCGGTGAAGCCGTCGTTACCGCCCACGAGCTTGGAGGCGGCCTCGTCCACCAGTCGCCGCTTCGGTGCGCGTTCCACCCACAGGACGGCGCCGGATTGGGCCAGCGCATCCAGGCTGGCGGCGGGCAAAGTGCCGCGCAGAATGGTGCCGCGGCGCAACTGGCTCTCGTGCAAGATGATCGAGAAGAGCGAGCGCACCTGCGCCAGCTCGGCAGACGGGGTCTGGGGCGCGATCAGGACATTCACCGAAACGACCTGGTTGGTTTGCGCAACTGCGCCCGTCAGAGCGGCCAGCCGCGGATGAACCTTGTGACCGGGTCGATAAGGGCCTACCCAGCGGACGAAGCTCAGTGCCCGCACCTTCTCCAGGGGCACTTTGTTGAACCGGGTGATGAACGCATCATCCGGCACATACTTGAGCAGGTCCACCCCCAGTGTGCGCAACTCCGCTTGCCAGCCCGGTGTGGCTGTGCCTTCGAGCTGAAGGAGGAAAAGCCCCGTCGCGGAGGCTTGTGCTCCCAGGTCCCTGGCCGGCGCCAATGCCGCGGCATTCGTCCGGGACTCGGTGCTGATGGTTTCGGTGCGCAGGTGGATGGTCTTGGTTTGACCGTCGGCTGCAAGCGAGGAGCAGAGCAGGGCAGCAGCGAGGAGCCGGGTGCATATCCACGACAAACGCTCACGCAGTGACAAGCATTGCTTCACGAGGCAATTCTAAGCGCATTTCTGCGGCAGGACAAGCGAGGGTGGCGGCGGATCAGTCTTGCAACTGGGCTGAAGTCGGCTATCCTATGAGCGGCGCGGCGAATGCGGAAAACAAGCAAGGCCGCGCAACTCAGGGTTTATGAAGAAAATTGGTGTTTTGCTGGCGGACGATCATGCGGTAGTCCGCCAGGGGCTGCGCGCTCTCCTGGAGGCTGAGGGGGACATCGCCGTGGTCGGCGAGGCGGAGAACGGGCGTCAGGCGGTGGCACAGGCCAAGAAGAACCTGCCCGACGTGGTGGTCATGGATGTGGCTATGCCTGGCATGAATGGCCTGGAGGCAACGCGCCAGATCGTCAGGAATGTTCCCTCGTCAAAGGTGCTCGTGCTGACTTCTTACGGTGATGAAGATTACGTGACGCAGTTGCTCGAGGCAGGGGCCACCGGATACCTGGTTAAGCAAACGGCGGCGGCCGACCTCCTAAGAGCAATTCGGGAGGTGCACCTTGGCAACGCTTTCTTTAGTCCGTCTATTGCTAAACGGCTGCGGCAGCAGCAAAGCGAGGCGCTCGCCGGCGGGCAGCCGGCCAGCAGAACTGACAGGCTGACTTCTCGTGAGGCAGAGGTCCTGCAACTGGTCGCGGAGGGGTTTGCGAATAAGCAGATCGCAGCCGAGCTTTTTATCAGCATTAAAACGGTCGAGAAGCATCGCCAGCAGGCGATGAACAAGTTGAACATCCACGACATCGCCGGGCTGACCCGTTACGCAATTTCCAGAGGATGGGTTGAACGCACGGCACCCGTGCCCCGTAAGCCGGACGCGGTTTCGGCGGAAACTCGATAAGAAAAGCTGGCAATCGTTCCGGCTGGGGATAGAATCCGGTCCATTGGGACAATGACAACGCCAGCTTTTCCGCAAAGACATATCCTCGTGGTCGATGACGAGCCGCTCATCTGCGACGCCGTCAAGATGATGCTGGACTTCGATGGGCATATCGTGGAGACGGTTGGCAGTGCCAAAGACGCGTTGGAAACGCTGCAAGAGAGAAAGTTTGACCTGGTCATTACTGATTTCCAAATGCCGGTCATGAAAGGGGACGAGCTGGCCGCAGCCATCAAGGCACGCGATCCAAAGCAGCCGGTCGTTATGATTACCGCCTATGCCGAGATGCTGCAGGCTGCTGGCAATCCACTCACCGGTGTTGATCTCGTCATCAGCAAGCCTTTTCTCCTTGAGAATCTTCGGGAGGCTATTGCCAAAGCGACGCCCCTGGCGGGGCGGGGTCCCGGCGAGGTCTTGAGCGTGAAACGTGAAACGTGAAGGGGCAGGAGGTTAGAGCCGACTGACGTCGGCTGCTACAATGACTGGCGAAGACTTTTTCATTTGGTTCACGTTTCCCGCTTCACGTTTCCCGTTTCCCGTTTCCCGTTTCCCGTTTCACGTTTCACAAAAGCACCCCTTCCGGCAGGTTTGCGCGGTTTCCGCCCAGTACCCGTACTGTACCCCTAGGAGATTGCGTATTTTCCACAACTTGTCGGAATCTCCATTTCCGTTAAGCTTGGGCAGCTTAAATGATCACAGCCAAGCCCACAACAGACCCTGAGTCGATCTCAGCCAACGCGGCCCTTTTCCCTCTTGCCCGCAAAGGCCGGACACCTGTCCAATCCATCCTGCAACAAACCTGGCAGTTTCTGGTCGTGGGGTGTATGGCCGTGGCCAGCTATTACGTCATCAGCCACTTCTTGCTCCAATCAGTGAAGATAGTCGGTCGGAGCATGGTGCCCACCCTTTGCGACTCCCAATACTACCTGCTCAATCGTTGGATTTATTATGTCCGCGCCCCCCGGCAGTCTGACATCGTGGTTCTGCGCGATCCCAGCGACAACGGCTTCTCCGTCAAGCGGGTCATTGCTGCTCCGGGTGACTCAATCTATTTGAAAGATGGCAATGTTTACGTCAACGGCAGCAAGCTAAAGGAAACGTATCTCGCTCCCGGCACCCCGACGTTTACAGATTCCCAGTGTCGCGACCAGTTGATCCTGTGCGGCAATGGCCAGTTCTTCGTCCTGGGTGATAATCGACAGAACTCGATTGACAGCCGCGCCTATGGCCCGGTCCCTCGTGCGAATATACTGGGACCAATATTTCCCTGAAGCGAGCGAAGTAGCCTTGCGCAAACCAGGTGAGCGCTTATGTTGTCAACCATGAGCGCGAGCCCAATTGACGCCACTAACTTTGTCCGCATCGCCGAGCTGGGCCGTCAGGTGCTGGCCGGCGACGACCTCACGCCGGAGCAAGGTCGCTGGCTTTTCCTGCTGGAATCGAGAGGGGACATCTTTGAGTTGCTGGTCTGGGCCAACCGCATCCGCGAACAGTTCAAGGGTAACAAAGTCCACCTCTGCTCGATCGTCAATGTCAAGTCGGGCGGGTGCCCGGAGGATTGCCGGTTCTGCGCGCAATCCTCCGCTTATGAAACCAGCTCACCGCGCTACGGTTTGGTCGATCAGGATGCGGTGCTCGCCGCGGCAAAAGAAGCCGCTGCTAACGGCGTTGCGGCGCTGGGACTTGTTGCTGCGTGGCGGGGATTGGATGAGGGGCCGATTCTTGAGCAGGTCTGCCGCAGCCTGGAGGAAATAAAGCGCGGTGGCCAGGTCCGCGCGGACGCGTCCCTGGGGATGATCAAGAGCCAGAAAGTTGCCGACCGCCTCGCGCAATCAGGGTTGGAATGTTACAATCATAACCTGGAAACTTCGCCGCGATTCTTCCCGCAGGTCTGCACGACGCACACTTATGAGGACCGCGTGCAGACCCTTAAGCACCTGAAGCAGGCAGGCATCAAGATCTGTTCGGGCGGCATTTTGGGCATGGGGGAGACCCCGGATGACCGATGTGACCTGGCATTCGCTTTGAAGCGATTCGGCGCGCAGGTTGTGCCCCTGAATTTCCTCAGCCCCATTCCAGGCACGCCCTTTGCCCACTGCGTGCCGCTTGCCCCGCTGGAGATTTTGAAGTCGGTTGCCGGTTTCCGATTCATCCTGCCGAAGCAGGAAATCACGGTCGCCGGCGGGCGGGCCGTGAACCTGCGGGATCTGCAAAGCCTGATCTTCCTCGCGGGCGCCAGCGCGCTGATGGTCGGCAATTACCTCACGACTCCCAATCAACCGGTGGAAAAGGACCTGCAAATGCTCAAGGACCTCGGGCTCGACCCGAAGTGGGACAAGCACGGTTTCTCCGACCAGGAGGCGACCGCGACTGAAGTTGACTTGGCCTATGAGCGTGCTTAGCCTTCGTACGATGAATTCGCTGCAAGACTCGCTGCTGGAACTAATCCGCCGCACCTCGACTGAAATCCCGGATGACGTACACCAGGCCATCCTCGGTTCCCTGGAACGTGAAAAGCAAGGCACCATCGCCGCCAACGCGATGAAGATCATCGAGCAGAATATCGCCCTGGCCAAGAACAAGTCGCAGCCGATCTGCCAGGACACCGGCAGCATCATTTTCTATGTGGATTGCCCCGTGGGCTTCGACCAGATGGGCTTCGAGCAGGCCGCGCGCGAGGCGGTGAAGGCGGCGACTAAGAAGGGATATCTGCGGCAGAACTCAGTGGACTCGATCACCGGCAAGAACGATGGCACGAACGTAGGCCCGGGCTCGCCTATCGTGCACTGCCACCAGCACGCCAGCCCCGAGGTGAGCGTGCGCCTGGTGCTCAAAGGCGGCGGCTGTGAAAATGTCGGCGCGCAATACTCATTGCCGAACGAAAAGCTCAAGGCCAATCGCGATCTGGACGGCTGCCGCAAGGCGATCCTCGACGCGGTAATGCAGGCGCAGGGCAAGGGCTGCGGGCCGGGCATCCTGGGTGTGTGCATCGGCGGGGACCGGGCCACCGGCTACGAGTATTCGAAGCAGCAGTTCCTGCGCAAGCTCGACGACACGAACCCCAACCCGGAACTCGACAAGCTGGAGAAGGACATCGTCGCGACCGCCAATAAGCTGGGCATCGGGCCGATGGGTTTCGGCGGCCAGACGACCTTGCTGGGCGCCAAGATCGGCGTGCTCAATCGTCTGCCGGCTTCTTATTTCGTCAGCATCAGTTACATGTGTTGGGCCTATCGCCGCCAGGGCGCGACGATCGAGGCGACCGGCAAGGTCCAGAAATGGCTTTACTCAACGTGAAACGTGAAGCGTGAAACTCCCAGCTCCCTATGATCGATCTTTCCACACCTGTTTGTGAAGCTGCCGTTCGTGCGCTCAAGGTCGGCGACGAAGTCACCATCAGCGGGACCATTTTCACTGGCCGCGACGCGGTACACAAGTATCTGCACGAAGGTGGGAAGCTTCCGCCAGGGGTCAGTTTCCAGGGGGGGGTGCTGTACCACTGCGGGCCGGTGATCATTAAGGACGAGCAGGGCAACTGGAAGTGCGTGGCTGCGGGTCCTACCACGTCCATCCGGGAGGAGCCGTATCAGTGGCAAGTTATTCGCGACTTCGGCCTGCGCGGGGTCATTGGCAAGGGCGGGATGGGCGAAAGGACCGTCGAGGCCTGCAAGCAGCACGGCTGCGTCTATCTGCACGCGGTCGGCGGGGCGGCGCAGGTGCTTGCCGAATGCATCAAACGCGTGCCCAACGTCTATTTCATGGAGCAGTTTGGCGCGCCGGAGGCCATCTGGGAATTTCAGGTAGTGAGCTTTCCTGCCGTGGTGACCATTGATGCCGCGGGCAACTCGCTGCACAAAGAGGTGCTTGCGGCCAGCCAGGCCGAGCTCGCCAAATACGTATAGCTTACTTCGCCGGGGCGTCTATCAGATCTACCCGCTGCTGGTGTCGTCCTCCCTCGAACGCGGTTTCGAGCCAGATCTTGACAATCTGGAGGGCGGTATCGAGGGGCATCATGCGCTGGCCGAGCGACAGCACGTTACCGTTATTATGTTGCCGACCCAGCCGTGCGGAGTCCGTATTCCAGCAAAGCGTGCAGCGGATGCCTTTGACGCGATTGGCGGCGATGGCCTCACCGTTCCCCGAGCCACCCAGCACAATGCCGCGTTCGAATTCGCCCCGCGCCACCGCTTCCGCCACCGACCGGATGAACAGCGGATAGTCCACCGGCTCCTCGGAGTGCGTCCCGAAATCAGTGACACTGTGGCCAAGTCCTTCAAGGAAGGCCCTGATCTTTTCTTTGTATTGGAAACCGGCGTGG
>Ga0194060_10003489_pt1 | contig 11086 bp, 11 predicted proteins | sample SepL225m_MetaG_FD_163427 | JGI IMG/M metagenome (GOLD analysis project Ga0194060, IMG submission 163427) | Anoxic zone freshwater microbial communities from boreal shield lake in IISD Experimental Lakes Area, Ontario, Canada - Sep2016-L222-5m | ecosystem: Environmental > Aquatic > Freshwater >... | reverse complement strand
ACCCATCGTTGGTACAAAGGCAATGCTGTAACCTGCGGCTTTCCAAGTGTTGATGGTGTGGCGTAGAACTTCGATGGTGTTGACTATCTGCATAATTAAAAACTGTGTTCAGAGCTTGGGAATTGGTGTTGTTTAACGGCATTTTGATAGGCGGCAATTGCCTCGCTAATACTGCTTGCATCCTGCATAAAGTTTTTGGAAAAACGTGGAGCTTTGCCGATGCTTATAGCTAGCATATCGTACAGCACTAGCACTTGTCCGTCGCAATCAATCCCCGCGCCGATACCAATAACGGGGATAGTTAATTGTTGGCTAATGGTTTTAGCGAGGGCGGCAGGTACGCATTCCAAAACTAATAAACTCGCGCCAGCTTGCTGGAGTTGATAAGCATCATTCACTATTTTATCGGCATCAACATTAGTTTTGCCTTGTACTTTATAACTACCGAGCTGGTTAATTTGTTGTGGTAATAAACCTAAATGCCCACACACGGGAATGCCTTGCTCGACTAAAAACTGCGTTGTTTCTATTTTCGCACCTTCAAGTTTGACCATTTGTGCGCCACTTTTTTGCATCAATTGCGCGGCATTTTGGGCAGCGATTAACGGCGTTGGATAGGTCATAAATGGCAAGTCGGCGATAATAAAGGCTCGCCGCCGTGCCTCTGCAACGCATCGAGTATGGTAAACCATGTCTTCAATGGTAACAGGCAAGGTGCTTTGTTGTCCTTGTATCACCATGCCTAAAGAATCGCCGACCAATAATATGTCTATGCCAACTTGGTCACATAACGCGCTAAAAGTAGCATCGTAAGCAGTTAAACAACTGATTTTTTCGCCGCGTTGTTTCATGGCGGCAATATCGGTGACGGTTAGCGTTTTTATCGCATTGCCGTAAAGTGTTTGATTCATACGTCTAGTTTTTTCAGTCCCGCTAAAGGGCAGTTTGCTAATAAATCGATTAGCTTGCCTTTATTGGGAATAGTCAGTTGTGGAGCAATTTCATAAAGTGGGTATAACACAAATGCCCGTTCGGTTAAACCTGAGTGGGGAACGGTTAAATCAGGCAAAGCAATGATGTTATCGCCATATAGTAATATATCTAAATCCAGCGTTCTCGCACCCCAGCGTTCTCCTCTGATACGTCCATGATTATTTTCAATGCTTTGTAAGCTACGCAGTAATTCAAGCGGTGCTAATGTGGTTGCGACTGCCATCACCGCATTGACATAATCAGGTTGATCTTGTGGTCCCATTGGTAGGCTTTGATAAAGACAAGAAAAAGCCAGTTCTTTGACGTGGGCAAGCGCGGTAATTGCTGTCCGCGCTGAATAAAGTTGTTGACTGGGATTTTGGAGATTGCTACCTAAGCCAATATAGGTAAGCACAGCTTCTGAACTGAGTGACTGCATGATTAATCAGAACTCACTTCTTGAGGTTTGGATTTTTTACGGTAGCTTCTTTTGCGCGGCGATTTAGTGCTTTTCGCTTGCTGTGATGGCGCGGTCATTTTGCGTTGTTCGGTTTCATTGGCGTTTTGATAACTTTCCCACCACTTGGCTAATTCAAGATCAGCACCCCCTGTTTGAGCGCGTAATAATAGAAAATCGTAAGCCGCTCTAAAGCGTGGATGGGTAATCAGTCGGCTTGGTTTAGAACCCACACAGACATTAAACTTAGGCTGTAAACTCCATAATTCACGCATGGCAAGCGTGATATGACGCGGTAACGCGGTGCTTTTTACCTGCATAGCAATGACTTCGTTGGCAGCTTCTTGATAGGCTACAAATTCAGGCGAACCTTTTGCCATTTTTTGTTTGCTGCGTATTTGCACCGCATCCCATAAAAAAGCAGCAAATAAAAAATATGCTGTGACGGTTTTGCCTTCGGCAATGCGATTGTCGGAATTTTCTAAGGCTTTAATCAATAATAATCGGGGGAAGCCTTCATCCTCAATGGCTAGGCTATTTTCTGTGGCAGGAAATAACACTTGAAACAGTCCATAGTGCCGAAGCATTTCAAAGGTTTGTAATGCGTAGCCTGACATAAAAAGTTTTAAAGCTTCATCATAAAGCCGTGCAGACGGAATGCTGGCTAATAATTCCGCAACATCGTGCATGGCTTTTTCACAATCAGGATGAATATGAAAACCCAATTTGACCGCAAAACGCACCGCTCGCAACATTCGCACAGGGTCTTCACGAAAACGCGTTTCAGGATCGCCTATTAAACGCAGTATGCCCGCTTGATGGTCTGCCATGCCGCCTGTGTAATCGACCACGGAAAAATCTTTGATATTGTAATATAAGGCGTTGACGGTAAAATCGCGTCGCCATACGTCTTGTTCAATCGTGCCGTAGACATTATCACGCAATAACCGCCCTTCTTTATTGAGGACTTGGTCATCATTTCGCGCCTCTCCTGCACCGCGAAAAGTGGCAACTTCAATTACTTCATGACCAAAATGCACATGAGCAAGCCGAAATCGCCGACCAATAATGCGGCAGTTACGAAATACTTTTCTGACTTGTTCAGGATCAGCATTGGTAGCAACATCAAAATCTTTAGGCTCTCGTCCTAATAATAAATCACGCACACAGCCACCGACCAGATAAGCATCAAAGCCCGCTTTTTGCAGTTGATAAAGCACCTTTAAAGCATTGACACTGATTTGCTTACGCGAGATACAATGTTCTGGTCGCGCATAAATGCTAACGTTACTCTGCACATTGACTGGCTCAGCTTCATTTTTGGCTGAGTTAATAATTTTTTTGAAAAAGTTTAAAATGACCTGTGACCCTGTTTGTTTTGCTACGTTTTGATAATCATATCATTTCATTCAATTCTAGCCCACTCAATAGGTTTGTTTTCTTTTACATTAACCTTTTGAATATAGTAGAATCACCGTGCTGACTTTCATCTACTATGCAGATAAAAGACAAGTAAACCCTATTTAAACACGCTTATCACTTATTAGCGCACTCGTCTGGATTTGTTATGTTCAAAAAAATTCTTAATGGCTTAATTGACCACCCTATTTTAACCAGTCTTTTTATATCAGATTTTGGTGTTCTTTTGTTTCATAGACCGCCTTTTGTATTTTCTTTGCTCATGTTAGGTGCATTGATAGCAATGTGTATGTATTTCGGTCAAAAATTAGCTTTGTTCAGCAATTAATTGTCTAAGAATGCCAAAAAACTTTCAAAATCAGGGGCTGATGACCAATCAGCCCCTAGCTTTTTGTGTCGATTGGTCATCGTTTTTTACGATTTTCTCTTACTCATCGCCTTGCTATTTTTAGCAACCGCACTGTTGCTGCCGTTTAATGCAGGTCAGGCATTTACCCACCAACAATTCTTTTATCCTATCTATTTGCTAATAGTCAGCTTTATTTTTTACGGCTGGTTCTGGACGCATGGTGGGCAAACCTTGGGCTTACGCGCATGGAAAGCAAAAGTATTAACAACCGATCAACAACCTATTAACTGGACTCAGGCGTTGGTACGTTTTGTGACTGCTTTTGCTTCCTGCGGGCTAGGTTTATTATGGATACCGCTAGATAAACAACGGCGTAGTTGGCACGATTACTTGTCTAAGACAGCGGTGTTTTTTGACGCAAAAAAATAAATATACCTCTCTCTTCAATAACTTATTCAACTTGATAACGCTATGAATAACCCTTTGTTAATAAACGCCCCATTGCCGTTATTTTCCCAAATAAAACCCGAACACATTGAACCCGCTATTGATCAACTATTAGCGAAGGCTCGTTCATTAGTTGAAGAGACATTACAAACCAGAAAAAATTACTCGTGGGAAAAACTCATTGAACCGCTGGAAGTGGTGGAAAATGAACTACATAAAGCATGGTCGCCTGTCAGTCATCTTAATTCAGTGCTTAACAGCGATGAACTTCGTGCTGCGTATAATGCCTGTTTGCCTAAACTCAGTGATTACGGCACAGAAATGGGGCAGAACAAAGCCTTATTTAGTGCCTATCGACTCATTGCTAAAAGCACGGAATTTGCTGGTTTCGATACAGCACAGCAAAAAATCATTCGTAATGCTTTAAGAGATTTTCGCTTATCAGGCATTGATTTAACGGAGGCGCAAAAACAACGTTACAAGGAAATTGCGCAAGAATTGTCGCGTTTTACCAGTCGGTATTCAGAAAATGTCCTCGATGCTACCAATGCGTGGAGCAAACTCATCACCCACAAACAAGACTTAGTGGGGCTACCAGAATCCGCATTGGAACAAGCAAAACAAACTGCGCAAAATCGCGGTGAAGACGGCTGGATGCTTACCCTACAATTTCCGTCTTATCTTGCTGTGATGACATACTCAGATGATTGGTTATTACGCGAAGAGCTCTACCAAGCCTTTAGCACTCGCGCTTCTGACCAAGGTCCACAATACCCCGATCAAGACTGGGATAATACCCCGATCATGGAGCGTATTCTGGCATTGCGCCATGAAAAAGCCCAACTGCTAGGCTTTGGTAGTTATGCGGAGTTGTCTTTAGCTACCAAAATGGCAAACAAGCCCGAAGAGGTGATGGTTTTTCTGGAAGACTTAGCCAATAAATCGTGGCGACAAGCGCGTAACGATTTTATTGAACTCAAAGAATTTGCCTTGCAACATTATCATTTTGGTGATCTCCAGCCGTGGGATATTAGTTATTACAGCGAAAAAATGCGCCGTCATCAATATCAATTGTCACAAGAAGAAGTCAAAAGTTATTTTCCAATCACTCGCGTACTCACTGGCTTATTTGCGATAGTCGAAAAACTTTATGGCTTACAAATTAGCGAAATCCACGACTTTAATAGCTGGCATCCTGACGCTCGTTTCTTTGCCATTCACGATAAAAATGGGCAGCTACGCGGACAATTTTATCTTGACCTGTATGCGCGTGAACACAAACGCGGCGGCGCGTGGATGGATGATTGCGCAGGACGACAAAAAATTAATGGCGTGTTGCAAACCCCTGTCGCCTATTTAGTGTGCAATTTTACCCCGCCGACAGCTGACACCCCTGCCCTGCTTACCCATGACGATGTCACTACCTTGTTTCATGAATTCGGTCATGGCTTGCATCACTTATTAACGCAAGTCGATTATTTAGGCGTATCAGGCATTAATGGTGTGGAATGGGATGCGGTCGAACTGCCTAGCCAATTTATGGAAAACTGGTGCTGGGATAAAGAAGCTCTCGCGCTGATTTCAGGGCATTATCAAACAAATAAGCCATTACCTGACGCATTATTTGAAAAAATGATTGCCGCGAAAAACTTTCAAGCGGGCATGACAATGGTCAGACAACTAGAATTTAGCCTATTTGATTTTAGAATTCACCGTGATTACGATCCAGAAAAAGGTGGTCGTATTTATGACACCTTAGAAAAAGTCAGATCCCAAGTTGCCGTTATGCCAGCCGCGCCTTTTAATCGTTTCGCCCACAGTTTTTCCCATATTTTCGCAGGCGGCTATGGCGCAGGCTATTACAGCTACAAATGGGCTGAGGTATTATCTTGTGATGCGTTTTCACTGTTTGAAGAAAACGGTATTTTCGATGATGACACAGGTCAGTCATTTCTTACTAACATCCTTGAAAAAGGCGGTAGTGAAGATGCCATGAGCTTGTTTGTTAAATTTCGCGGGCGCAAACCCAGCATAGACGCACTACTTCGACATAATGGCATAGCTGAATGAAATACCGAGACCTGCGTGACTTCATCACCCAACTGGAAAAACAAGGTGAGTTAAAACGTATCACCATTCCTGTTAATCCCTATCTGGAAATGACGGAAATTTGTGATCGTGTTCTCAAACAACAAGGCCCCGCTCTATTATTTGAGAATCCCACAGGCTATAACATCCCCGTATTAGCCAATCTTTTCGGTACGCCACGCCGTGTTGCGATGGGCATGGGGGCAGAATCTGTCACTGAACTGCGTGGTATCGGTGAATTACTCGCCACACTCAAAGAACCAGAACCGCCTAAAGGCATGAGAGATGCGTGGGAAAAATTCCCCATCTACAAACAAGTGCTGAATATGGCACCTAAACTGGTTAGCAATCCCCCGTGTCAAGAATTAGTCAGAATTGGTGATGAAATCGATTTAAGCGTTTATCCGATTCAAACCTGTTGGCCCGATGATGCCGCGCCGTTAATCACTTGGCCCTTAGTCATCACCAAAGGCCCGCATAAACAACGGCAAAACCTTGGCATTTATCGCCAACAAGTCATCGGCAAAAATAAAGTCATCATGCGCTGGTTAGCCCACCGTGGTGGCGCGTTGGATTTTAGAGAATGGCAGATAGCCCATCCGAATGAACCCTTTCCTGTTGCGGTTGCACTGGGTGCAGACCCTGCAACTATTTTGGCAGCAGTCACGCCTGTTCCTGACACTCTGTCTGAATACGCCTTTGCAGGGCTATTGCGTGGTAGTAAAACCGAAGTTGCCAAGTGCATACTGAGTGATTTACACGTCCCCGCCAGTGCAGAAATTGTCTTAGAAGGTTTTATTTATCCCAATGAAACCGCCCCCGAAGGCCCGTTCGGCGATCATACGGGCTATTACAACGAAGTCGGTGAATTTCCCGTATTTACTGTGGAACGCATTACTCAACGCACCGCACCCATTTATCACAGCACCTTTACAGGCAAACCACCCGATGAACCCGCGATTTTAGGCGTGGCGTTAAACGAAGTCTTTGTGCCTATTTTACAAAAACAGTTCCCTGAAATTGTCGATTTCTATCTACCGCCCGAAGGTTGCTCATACCGTATGGCAGTCATCAGCATGAAAAAACAATACGCAGGTCATGCTAAACGCGTCATGTTAGGCACTTGGTCATACTTACGGCAATTCATGTACACCAAATTTGTCATTGTGGTCGATGATGATATTGATGTGCGCAACTGGCAAGAAGTGATATGGGCAATCACCACACGCATGGATCCTGCCCGCGATTTAACTATCTTAGAAAACACTCCGATTGATTATTTAGACTTTGCCTCACCCGTGTCAGGTTTAGGCTCAAAAGTCGGCTTTGATGCCACCAATAAATGGGCAGGAGAAACCAACCGCGAATGGGGTAGAACTATTGTTATGTCACCTGAGGTAATTAAGAGGGTTGATGCAATGTGGGATTCGTTGTTTTAATGCACGAATTGTCGGGGCAAAAGGTTAGAGTAGTCTTCAAATGAATAATTACAATCTAGCATTTATCAGCGATACCGATTTATTCAATCACGTCCAAAAAACCGTTGAGAAATATCGCTTCACCATTGATTTAGCTGAATTCAATAAAAATATCATTGACCCAATCAAGCTAACGTTTGATGCAAAGGTTTACGATAAAAGCGTTCAAGAAGTCGTGGAATCCGAAATTTTACGGCAATTGGATAAATCGAATACTAACCATATCGGCTATTTTCACCAAAATATTTTTAAATATTTCGGTAATGGTTGGCGCGTTCCTGACACGGGTTTTGATGTAGTCAATGACGAACAGAAAATCTATGTTGAGATGAAAAACAAACATAACACTATGAATTCATCATCGGCACAAAAAACCTATATCGGTATGCAGGCAATGCTTATTGAAGAACCTAAAGCAATCTGTATGCTGGTTGAGGTGATTGCCACTAAAAGCCAAAATGTAAAATGGGTTGCCAGTATTAACAAAAAACAAATTTCTCATGAGCATATTCGTCGAGTTTCCATCGACCAGTTTTACACGCTAGTCACAGGTGATCCAACCGCATTTAAACAGTTATGTGAAAAATTACCTGTTGTGATTGAAGATGTGGTTAGTTCACTCTCGCAAAGAAGCAGTGTGAATACCGTTTTTGATGAACTAAAAAAAATATCACCAAATTTACCAAAAAGCTTATATTTACTCGCCTTTAAAAAATACCAAGGCTTTGAGCAGTTTGAATTATGAGTTTTAGTTCAATTGAATTATTTGCAGGCGCGGGTGGTCTCGCCTTGGGCTTGGAAAAAGCAGGGTTTATCGCGGTATTACTCAACGAAATTGATAAACAAGCGTGTGCAACGTTGCGCCATAACCGTCCACAGTGGAATATTGTTGAAGGTGGTATTGAACACCTAGACTTTACGCCCTATCGCTACAAAATTGATTTTGTCTCAGGCGGTTTTCCCTGCCAATCATTTTCTTATGCGGGTAAGCAAGGCGGTTTTGATGATGTGCGTGGTACATTGTTTTTTGAATTTGCCAGAGCGATTGGTCAAATTCAGCCTGCCGTTTTTTTAGCTGAAAATGTACGCGGCTTGTTGAGTCATGATGGCGGTCGTACCTTGGCAACCATTAAAAATGTGATTGCCGATTTAGGCTATACCTTAGTTGGCTCATCGGTTTTAAAAGCAATGTATTATCGCGTACCCCAAAAACGTGAACGCTTGTTTTTAGTGGGTGTGCGTAATGATTTAGCCAATAAAGCCGCGTTCACCTTTCCTAAACACCATGAACGCGTGATGACTTTGCGAGATGGATTAAAAGCAGGGGAGTTATATGATTGTGATGTGCCAAAATCGTTTGGGCAACTGTATCCGCCGAAAAAGAAAGCGGTGTTAGATTTAGTACCTGCGGGTGGTTGTTGGCGACATTTGCCTGAAGCGATACAACGCGAATATATGAAAAAAAGCTATTTTCTAGGCGGAGGTAAAACAGGAATGGCACGGCGTTTGTCGTGGGATGAAGCGAGTTTAACACTGACTTGCGCCCCTGCTCAAAATCAAACCGAACGTTGTCACCCCGATGAAACCCGACCTTTAACCGTGCGTGAATATGCTCGCATACAAACTTTTCCAGATGATTGGCAATTTATGGGGTCAATGTCAGCACAATACAAACAAATTGGTAATGCAGTCCCTGTGAATTTAGCCCATGCAGTGGGCAATAGTTTGATTGATTTACTTAATTGTCTAAAAAAGAAAGATTCCGCTAATAAGCTCGATAGAATAGGTGGTGATGTAACGCGACTTACACGACAAGTGGCTTATGCTGAACACAGCAAGACATAATCTTACGCTAAGCTCTACAAACCAGTCAGACTGCGTTAGCCCCGCGACCAGTCTTTCCATTTCAAGTGCGGGATTATGTTAAGGAGCAATAAAATGATTCACAAATTACCTAGTAAACTCGTTTTTGCTTTAATTCTCGCCGCTATCGGAACACAAGCGATGGCGGCTGGAGCGATAGCGATTAGCGATAAATACGCCTCTCAATATGGCTTTTCACATGATTATCCAAACCGAAGAGAGGCTAACATAGAGGCATTGAGTCAATGTGGCTCTGGTTGCAAAGTGGTTCTTAATTTTGATAGTGGTTGTGGTGCGTATGCAACCGATCAAGCGGCAGGCTCTACCGTATGGGCATGGGGAACATCATCGTCTGGCAATGGAGCGCAGGACAGAGCATTGGAAGAATGCGCCTCGCGTGGTGGGACTAGCTGTCAGGTTCTGGCATGGAGTTGTAACGCACAGTAACTTGAAGCTCACCTTTGTCCAACACTAAATAATGCTAATTAACGCGGTTTAGCCATCAATGCAAGTTTTGCTTGGTAAAGCAGCCCATACCGAAATATGTTTTTATGGTGGAGTACAAACCTAGGTTTGCACTCCAGTTATACAATTTTCAACGCGTTACACACTCTATCTGTAACTTCTCAATACCTACAGGCAGGCACTAGCGGGAATCAAATCCGCTAAAGGTGGAATTTCATGCTTGGCAAAAAACCTATCATTTAGTCGGTAATAGTGGCTTTGGCGTATTCATGTGTTTATTATGAACGAGTTTTTTAAATTACCTGTGATTAATGAGAAGTTACCATAAAAAAGCCAAAATAAATTGGCTTTTAAATATAACCAATTGATTCTACAATAATTTAAAAAATCAAATGCGTTTGCCCTAGGTAAAATAAATCTTTGCCAACAGATACCGACTAAATCAAGTAAAATGCACTCTTTTGACCGCAGGAATCATTCATGGTCTGGAAACCTCACGTTACTGTCGCCGCTGTTATCGAACGCGATCAGCGTTTTTTATTCGTTGAAGAACATACACCTAGCGGCTTGCAATTTAATCAACCTGCTGGACATCTTGAACCTAACGAAGATTTCATTACCGCCGTTAAACGTGAAGTTTACGAAGAAACCGCTTGGCAATTTGAGCCTGAATATTTAGTTGCTATTCAATTGTGGCGAAAAGACCCCAAACATCCTACCTTTTTGCGCCTGTGTTTTGCGGGGCAATGTCACAGTCATGAAGCGGATAAAATTTTAGATGACGGTATTGTGGCAACACACTGGTTAAGCCGTGATGAAATCGCCGCTGAGTCACATCGTTTGCGTAGCCCGTTAGTTTTACTGAGTGTTGATGAATATTTCAACGGACAGCGTTATCCTTTATCTTTATTGAAATCATTTTTAGATTATGAGTAAGCACATCATTGTCGGAATGTCGGGCGGTGTTGATTCATCGGTCACGGCGTTGCAACTCTTAGAGCAAGGACATCAAGTCACTGGTTTATTTATGAAAAACTGGGAAGAAGATGACGGCACAGAATACTGCACTGCGATGGAAGACCTCGCTGATGCGCAACAAGTGTGTGACAAACTAGGCATACCTTTAAAAACCGTCAACTTTGCCGCTGAATATTGGGATGAAGTATTTGAAGTATTTTTGTCAGAATTTAAAGCAGGACGCACGCCGAATCCTGATATTTTGTGCAATAAGCACGTTAAATTTAAAGCCTTTTTGAATTATGCGATTGAAGACCTAAATGCGGATTATATCGCCACAGGTCACTATGCGCGGGTTGCGGAAAAAGACGGCGAGTATTTTTTATTAAAAGGTTTAGACCCTAATAAAGAACAAAGCTATTTTCTGTATACACTTGGACAAAAAGCGTTATCGAAAACCCTGTTTCCTATTGGTCATCTACATAAACCCGAAATTCGCACTTTGGCTGAAAAAGCAGGCTTTAGTAATGCTCGAAAAAAAGACAGCACAGGGATTTGTTTTATTGGTGAGCGTAATTTTACCGAATTTTT
>Ga0194060_10003488_pt1 | contig 11087 bp, 9 predicted proteins | sample SepL225m_MetaG_FD_163427 | JGI IMG/M metagenome (GOLD analysis project Ga0194060, IMG submission 163427) | Anoxic zone freshwater microbial communities from boreal shield lake in IISD Experimental Lakes Area, Ontario, Canada - Sep2016-L222-5m | ecosystem: Environmental > Aquatic > Freshwater >... | reverse complement strand
AACAGGCGCGCGGCCTCGAGCAGTTCGGTCCGCGACGCTGATCGCTGGCGGCTTCGCCGCAGATATTCGCCGAACAGCAGGTGCGTTCGTGCCTCCTCGAACGGGTCCCTCGCCTGGGCGTGCGCGGCGAGCGCGGCTCGGTAGGTGGGCTCGGGGTTCTCGCACGTGAGTGCCTCGACACGCAGAAGCAGTGCGGCAGCGAGGGGATCGTCCATCGCCGCGAGGATCGGCCGCACATCGGCTGCTTGCACCGTGGCGGCTTGCAGGTCGCCTTGCCTGACGAGGACCTCGACGAGATCGACACGTGCGGGGATCACGCCGTCACGCAGTCCGCGGCCGAGGAACGGGGACCCGCCTGCGGAGGCCAGACTGACGACAGCCTCGTCCAGCCGGCCGGACGCGAGGGCCCGCAGACCCAGCGCCCGATCCAACGATGCCAGCCGACGACGGTCGCCCACTCGAGCAGCCTGAGCCTGCAGGAGTGCTCGTTCAGTTTCGAGTGTCTGGTCGTCCCCGCACAGGGCGGCTAGTTCGGCGGCCAGGGCCGACATGCCCAGTTGCGCTCCCATGGCACGCGTCTCCACGGCTATGGGACGACCCTGGGCGAGAATATGCCGAGCGCTGGACCAGTCGCCGCGCGCACGGGCGCGCCACGCCTGGATGCCGCACAGGCAGGCCTGCGGCACCGACCTGTCCACGGCACGCTGCATGCACACGATGAGGCGCTCCTGAGAGTCCGGGCTGGTGTCGAGCAGCAGGTCGTCGAGGAAGACCGCGCTGAGCAACCGGTCGAAGGCACAGGACTCCGGGTCCACCACCGCCGCTCTGGCGATCGCCGATCGCCGCAGGATTGCTGAGTTCTCCACGTCGCCGGACTGGAAAAGTGCGGCGGCCACAAGGGCCTCGCCCGTCCAAGGGGGCTCGACGACGAAGTCGTCGGCACCGAGCAGGACGTCGAGTTGCTGGTACTCCTGGGCCGCCCGAAGGCCACCGATCGTGTCTCCTTGCGTCCATGCGTTCATCGCGGCGTCCCACAGCATCGCGCGCAGCGTTTCCGGCGCTGCCGTGCGCGCGCGCCGGATCGTGGCCCACTGTGCGCTGAGCGAGGACTCGGGATCGTCCTCGACGCGCTGGACCGACCTGAGCCACTCGACCCAGATGGCGCATTCGCCGTCGAGCTGCTCATCGGCGAGGAGGTCGAGCAGGGCGTCGATGTCGGGATAGTCGAGTCCGTTCACGATGATCAGGCGCAGGCCGCGCAAGGCGCGCGACGTCCTGGCCGCTGCCGTCGTGGACAGTCGGGACGAGGCGAGCCAGGCATCGCTGGCGACCGATTGATGGTCGAGGAGCTCGGCCCGCTCCGCCTGCCGCTCCAGAGCGTCGGCAACGTCCGCAGACGCGGCACTGACCGACTGGACCAGGTGATCCACCACGATCCGCGGCGAGAGATTCAGCTCCTCGCAGTGCTGCGCCGCGCGTAGGTGGACGGTCTGCAGCACCGCGATGGGCGTGCGGCGCAACGTCACATCACGGATGAGCCGGCGGGCGAAGCGAGGACTCGCGTCGGGGGCCATGAGGACGATTCCCGCCTTGACGGCGCCGTCAAGGTCCGCCTGGTTCCAGACGGACTCCTGGGCCAGCGCGGCCAGCAGGTCTGGTCGAGCCCCGGCCACCGCGAGGTCGACGAGTGCGCGAACGGTTGCATCGGGGAGTTCGTCCAGGACGGCACCCCACGCAAGATCGAGTTCGGGAGGCACCGGGAGGACCCGGGGCAGCGGCATGGCTCCGGCGAGTTGGTCGGGCGACAGGAGGGTCTGTGCCTGCAGGAGGGCCAGTGGATTGCCCTCAAGCGCGTCGGCGATGAGTTCCAGCGGGGCAGTGGGGTAGTCGTCGCCAAGGCTGGCCTTGAGCAGCGCGACGGACGTCTCCGCCGACAGGCGCTCCAGCGTCAGGTGCGTCCAGCCGGTGAGCGCGGCCAGCACGCGGCTGAACGGCCGCGACGCTGCCATGACGGCGACAGGCAGCCGTTCGAGCCGCCGCTCGGCCAGCGCCAGGACTTCGAGGTCGGCGCTGCTGAGCTGCTCGACGTCATCGATCATCACCAAGACAGGCCCATGCGTGGACCGCAGAGCCACCCGGATGGCGATCGCGGCGGCCCAGTCCGTTGCGCGTCGACCCTCGACTGTGGCCTCGGGAGCGGCCTGGGCCAGCCACTCCTCGGCAACCACGAATTCGTCGCGGGGATCGGTGTGGCCACGCAGCTCCAGGACGACGAACCCCTGGTCCTGCGCGTGCGAGCGGGCCTCGGCGAGCAGCGTCGACTTCCCGATGCCCGGCTCGCCCGTGATCAGCAGGTGGCCGCCCGTGCCGTCGGCGGCGCAGTCGAGGACCCGGAGCATCCCGGATCGTTCCGTCGACCGGCCATAGATCACAGGGGACATTCTTCACCGATTGGACACCTGATGAGGGAGTAGGAAGTCCTCAGCGCCGAGGTCCCGGCACGATCCGGGGGTTTCCCTGATTTGGTCACGGCTGCGAACGGCGAGTCTAGAAGTGCAAGGCACGGCCAGGAACTCATCCGAGGAGTCGAGATGACCATCACCCCAAGTGCACCGCACTTGACCACAGCGATCCACCGTCGGCCAACAGCCGCCGAGGGCAACGACCACATCCTGCGCAACCTCGGGATCACCTTGGGTGCCAGTGCGATCGTCCTCGCGGGGCTCGCCGGCGCGCAGTACCTTTCCACACAGTCGGCGACCACAAGCCCGCCGGCGGCGGTGTCGGCCGGTCTTGAGGCGTACGCCCCGGGCGGCAGCGTGTACGCCCAGCAGGTCCCGGCGGCGGTGTCGGCCGGTCTTGAGGCGTACGCCCCGGGCGGCAGCGTGTACGCCCAGCAGGTCCCGTCCACTCCCACGGTCGTGGTTCCACCGCAAGCCGTGCGCGCACTCCAAGGCGAAAGGCCCTAACGCGGCGATGACGAATTGAGGGCAGTGGGGAGTCGGCCCGTCACGAGTGGGGCCAGTCGATGACTGGCCCCACTCTGGTGTTTTCCCTGATGCCGTGCTTGCCCCAGTTGCTGGACTCTTGAAGAGCAACACCACTGCCGATTGACCACCCGAGGAGTCGAAATGACAACCAGGCCGACTACTACAGCGCACGCCACTTCGTGGGTCCAGCCGCCGCCGACGGCGGCCCATGGCGAGCACCACATCGCCCGAAACCTCGCACTAACGATCGGTGCCAGCGCCGTTGTGCTCGCTGGTCTCGCCGGGGTCCAGTACGCCCGCACTGGGACCACCGTGCTCCCGGCGACCAGCGCCATCGTGGTACCGGCCCAGGCCATGCGCGCCCTCGCAGCCGACGGCGTCTTCACCGCCACGTCCGTGAGTGTCCCGGCCGCGGCGACGCGTGCCCTCGATGCCGATCTGGCGTCAGGTGCAGTCGTAACCGGCTCCGTGACCGTCCCGCGTCAGGCGCTGAACGCCCTCCAGGCGGACTCCCGCTAGGCGTCTGCCCTGGCTGATGGCGCCTCAGGCGATGGCGGCGCTGATGGCGGCGATGTGGGCAGGCGACGACCCGCAGCACGCGCCCACCACGTCGATGCCCATCTCCCGCATCTCGAGCGCGAACTGCGCCATCTCCTCCGGTGAACCGGTGTAGGTGAACTCCCCGTCCACGAGGACGGGGAGGCCCGCGTTCGACTGCATGATCAGCAGCAGGCCGGCGGGGCGGTTGGCGGCCATGTCGGCGGCGATCACGCGCATCTCGTCGACGCCGCGGCCGCAGTTGGCCCCGACCACGTCCGCGCCCATCAGCGAGACTGCGACGACCGCGTCAGCGGGACGTACGCCCATCATCGTGCGCAGGTTCGTGTCAAAGCTCATCGTCACGACGATCGGCAGCCCCGGCGCGCTGACCTTGGCCGCCGTCACGGCAGCCTCCACCTCACCGAGGTCGCTCATGGTCTCGATGAGGATGGCGTCGGCACCGCCCGCGGCGAGGCCGGAGATCTGCTCGCTGAACAGGTCGACCGCGCCGTCGAACGTCAGCGTGCCCATCGGCTCCATGAGGTCGCCAGAGGGCCCGACGTCGCCGAGGACGTAGACACCCGGATGCGCGCCGGCCACCGAGCGCGCGAGCCTGGCGGCCGCCTCGTTGAGCTCCACCACGCGGTCCTCGAGGCCGTGCATGGCAAGACGTGGCCGACTTCCGCCGAAGGTATTCGTGGTGAGGAGCTTCGAGCCGGCGTCAACGTAGGCCTCGAAGATGCCCGTGATGACCTCGGGTCGCTCGACGTTCCAGAGTTCGGGTGCACCGCCGTCGTCGAGGCCGGCCGACTGGAGCATCGTGCCCATCGCCCCATCCGCCACCCGGACTCGGCCGTCGCGGATCGCGGTGATCAAGTCGGTCATGCCAGCTCTCCTGAGGTGCTCGGTCCGATCGACTCGAGCAACGCGGTGAGCGCCGGCTCGGTCCACGTCTTCTCGAGGTCGTGGGCGACGCTCTCGGCCGCCTCGGTGGCAGACCCTGCCACGGCGACCCACGGATCGCGAGTCCAGCCCGCCAGGTAGGCGTCGGCGTCCTCCGCCCCTGCCCGCATGGCGGCCTCGTCGATCGCCTCCTGAAAGCGCGACGGGAGTTGCACCTTGATGACCTCGTCGCCCTCGCGGGCGGTGACGATCGATGGGATCTCGCGCCACCGGGTGATCTGGACCTCAGCCATGGGCGTACTCCGGTCTCAGGATGTCGAGGGCGGTTGCGACGGTGGGGCTCACCGCGTCAGGGTGGTCTGCGCGGTGTCGTGCCAAGGCGTCGATCATGGCCGGCGCCCAGAATGACTTCAGGTGCGTGACTGTCTGCTCCACCGCAGCCCCTTGGTCCGGGACGCTGACCGCGATCTGGTTGGCCATCTTCACCAGGCTCTCGACCGTCATGCCCCCACGTCCACACGTGTCTGCGGACGCACCTCTACTGCCGTGACCTTGTACTCAGGGCAGTTTGTCGCCCAGTCGGAGTTGTCCGTGGTCACGACGTTCGCGCCGCTCACCGGATGGTGGAAGGTCGTGTAGACGACACCCGCGGGCACGTCATCGCTGATCCTGACGCGCATCGACGTCACGCCTGCTCGGCTGCTGACCTCGACCCAGGTGCCGTCGGCCACGCCGCGCAACTCCGCGTCGGACTCGTGCATGTCGAGGATGTCCTCCGGATGCCATGTGACGTTCGCGGTGCGGCGGGTCTGCGCCCCGACGTTGTACTGGGTGAGCGAGCGTCCGGTGGTGAGCAGCAGCGGGAACTTCCGCGTGGTGCGCTCGTCCGTCGGCACGTAGGGAGTCGTCACGAAGTTGCCGAGGCCGCGAACGAAGTGGTCCTCGTGCATGATCGGCGTGCCGAGGGGGGTGGCGTCGTTGCACGGCCACTGGACGCTGCCGACGCGGTCGAGAAGAGCGAACGAGACTCCCGCGAATGTCGGGGTGAGCTCGGCGATCTCGTCCATGATCTGGCTCGCCGAGTCGTAGTGCATGGGGTAGCCCATGGCGGTCGCGAGTGCGCAGGTCACCTCCCATTCGGACATGCCCGTCCGGCTGGGCATGATCGGCCGGACGCGGTTGATCCGCCGCTCCGCGTTGGTGAAGGTGCCGTCCTTCTCCAGGAAGGACGTGCCGGGCAGGAACACGTGGGCGAACTTAGAGGTCTCGTTCAGGAACAGGTCCTGGACGATGACGAGGTCCATCGCCTCGAGCGCGGCCCTGACGTGCTGGGTGTTGGGATCGGACTGTGCGATGTCCTCGCCCTGGATGTAGATGGCCCGGAACGCACCGACCGTAGCCGCGTCGAGCATGTTGGGGATGCGAAGGCCAGGCTCGGCGCGCAGCTCGGCTCCCCACACGGCCTCGAACTGGTGGCGCACGGTGTCGTCGGAGACGTGCCGGTAGCCAGCCAGCTCGTGCGGGAACGAGCCCATGTCGCAGGCGCCCTGAACGTTGTTCTGTCCGCGCAGCGGGTTGACCCCGACGCCGCGGCGACCGATGTTGCCCGTGGCCATCGCGAGGTTGGCGATGGCCATCACCATGGTTGAGCCCTGGCTGTGCTCGGTGACACCGAGGCCGTAGTAGATCGCGGCGTTGGGCGCGGTGGCGTACACCCGCGCGGCGCTTCGGATCAGCTCCGCCGGCACACCAGTGACATCGGCGAGAGCCTCGGGGCTGTTCTCCGGCAGCCGGATGAACGACTCCCAGGCGTCGTAGGAGGCAGGGTCGCAGCGCTCGGAGACGAACGCTGTGTCGACGAGCCCCTCGGTGACGACGACGTGGCTGATCGCGTTGACGACGGCCACGTTGGTGCCGGGAAGGAGCTGCAGGTGATGGGAGGCATGGACGTGCGGGGAGTGAACGAGGTCGATCCTGCGCGGGTCGATCACGATCAGTTCCGCACCCTGTCGAAGCCGCTTCTTCATGCGCGACGCGAACACCGGATGTGCATCGGTGGGGTTGGCACCGATCACGACGATGACATCGGACTCCTCGACCGAGGCGAAGTCCTGCGTGCCTGCTGAGGTGCCGAACGTCTGCTTGAGACCGTAGCCCGTTGGGGAGTGGCATACGCGCGCGCACGTGTCGACGTTGTTGTTGCCGAAGGCGGCCCGGATCATCTTCTGGACGACGAAGACCTCTTCGTTCGTGCACCGCGAGGACGTGATGCCACCGATCGAGTCGACGCCGTGCTCGGCCTGGATGGCCTGCAGGCGGGCGGCGGCGAAGGCGATCGCCTCGTCCCAGGTCGCCTCGCGCCACGGCTCGTCGATGCGATCGCGCACCAGCGGCGAGAGCACCCGATCGGCGTGGCTTGCGTAGCCCCACGCGAAGCGGCCCTTGACGCAGGAGTGTCCTTCATTCGCGCCGCCGGACTTGTCGGGAACCATGCGGACGAGTTCGTTGCCGCGCATCTCGGCGGTGAACGAGCAGCCGACCCCGCAGTAGGCGCATGTGGTCTTGACCTTGCGCGTTGGCGTTCCGAGCTCGATGACCGTCTTCTCCTGCAGGGTCGAGGTAGGGCAGGCCTGCACGCATGCGCCGCACGAGACGCACTCGCTCTGGAGGAAGGACTCGCCGGCGCTCGCGCTCACCTTCGACTCGAAGCCTCGGCCGGAGATCGTGAGTGCAAAGGTGCCCTGCACCTCGCCGCAGGCACGCACGCAGCGGCTGCAGGCGATGCACTTGCTCGCGTCGAAGGTGAAGTAGGGGTTGCTCTCGTCCTTCGGTGCATCGAGGTGGTTCTCGCCGTCGAACCCGTACCGCACCTCGCGGAGCCCGACGACCCCAGCCATGTCCTGCAGCTCGCAGTCGCCGTTTGCCGGGCAGGTGAGGCAGTCGAGCGGATGATCGGAGATGTAGAGCTCCATGACGCCGCGGCGGATCTTGGCCACGTGGGGAGTCTGCGTGTTGACCACCATGCCGTCCTCGCACGGGGTCGTGCAGGACGCCGGCGTCCCCTTGCGGCCCTCGATGTCGACGACACACATGCGACAGGACCCGAAGGCGTCGAGCCGGTCGGTCGCGCAGAGCTTGGGGATCGCGACACCCGCCTCGGCGGCTGCGCGCATGACGGACGTGCCAGCCGGCACACAGATCGAGGTGCCGTCGATCGTGACGGACACGTCGACGTCCGACGTCGCCGCCGGCGTGCCGAAGTCGATGTCGTTCGCGATCGTCATGGACGCTCCCGGTTGAAGTCCTCGCTGAAGCCGCGAAGGGCGCTCAGCACCGGTAGCGGTGTGAGGCCCCCCATGGCACATAGTGACCCGTCCCTCATGACTTCGCAAAGATCGATGAGGAGTGCGGTGTTCGACTGCCGATCCTGGCCTTCGATGATCCTGTCGATGACCTCGACGCCGCGAACCGAGCCAATGCGGCAGGGCGTGCACTTCCCGCAGGACTCCTCCGCGCAGAACTCCATCGCAAAGCGAGCTTGCTCGGCCATGTCGACCGTGTCATCGAAGACCACGATCCCGCCGTGGCCGAGCATCCCGCCGGCATCGGCCAGCGCCTCGTAGTCCATCGACACAGACATGGCCTCGGTTCCCAGATATGCCCCCAAGGGACCGCCGACCTGGATAGCGCGGGCGGGACGGCCTGACCGCGTCCCCGCCCCGTAGCCGTTGACCAGTTCGCCAAGCGTGACGCCGAACGCGAGTTCGACGATGCCGCCCTGCTTGATGTTTCCCGCGAGCTGGAAGACCTGCGTGCCCTTGGACCGGCCAACGCCGAGGGCTGCGTACGCCTCGGGGCCATGCTCGACGATGTAGGGGACTGCGGCGATGGTGAGCACATTGCTGATCAGAGTCGGCTGGCCGAAGAGTCCCGCGATCGCCGGCAGGGGTGGCTTCGCGCGAACCACGCCTCGCTTGCCCTCCAGGCTCTCCAGCATTGCGGTCTCCTCGCCGCAGACGTACGAGCCGGCGCCCACCCGGATCGTGATGTCGAACGCGGCGCCGGACCCGAGGACGTCCGGCCCGAGCCAGCCGCGACTGCGTGCAATGTCGATGGCTGAGCGCATGACCCGAATGGCGTCCGGGTATTCGCTGCGGATGTAGGCGTATCCCTGGGTCGCACCAATGCTCAGTCCCGCGATCGTCATGCCCTCGAGGAGAGTGAAGGGATCGCCCTCCATCAGCATGCGATCGGCGAAGGTGCCGCTGTCGCCTTCGTCCGCGTTGACGCAGACGTACTTCTGAGTCGACGACTCCGCAGCGACGGTGCGCCACTTGATTCCGGCGGGGAAGCCGGCTCCGCCGCGCCCACGCAGTCCGGAGGCCAGCACCGCCTCGATCACCTGCTGTCCGCCGCGGAGCAGGCACTCGCGCAGGCCCCTCAGGCCGCCGTGCGCCTCGAAGGCGTCGGCATCCAGCGGATCGATGACCCCGACGCGGGCGAAGGTGAGTCGGGTCTGGCTCGTCAGCCACGGCAGGTCGTCGGTCGGTCCCAGACGCAGGGGGTGGGCTCCGTCGCTGCCCCAGGCCGCCACCAGCGCCGGGACGTCCTCAGGTGTGACGGGGCCGTAGGCGATGCGCACGTCGTCGACCTCGACCTCGACGAGCGGCTCGAGCCAGAGCATGCCGCGGGAGCCGTTTCGCACGACCGTCGCGTCGGGCGTCGAGCGCGCGATGGCCTCGGCCACTGTGTCGGCCCCCACGGACCTGGCTGCGCTGTCGGCCGGGACGAAGATCCTCATGCGCGCATCTCCGTCGCGATGGCGGCGGTGACCGCAGGGGGGGTGGCACGCCCGATCAGGGTGCCGTTGACGGTGGCGGCCGGCCCGAGCGCGCAATTGCCGAGGCAGAACACGTGCTGGACATCGCAGTCCGCTGTCATGGACGTCTCCGCAGCGGCGAGCAGGCCGCGCGCGCCGACGGACTGGCACGCCTCGCCCATGCAGACCCGCACTTCGACCTCGGCCGGTGGAGTGGAGCGCAGGTCGCTGTAGAACGTGAGGACCCCGTAGACGTCTGCACGGCTCACGTTGAACGCCGCGGCCACCATCGGTACGGCCTCGTCGTGCACGTAGCCGAACTCGTGTTGCAGGGCCTGCAGGGCGATCAGCACCGGGCCTGGCTCGGCAATCGTCGCGAGGACCCCGCGGGCGTCCTCGGCCGACCAGGGGCGATTGGTCGCCGTCATGCTGACTCACCTTCAGGAACCCGGGCGGCGCCGGAGTAGACGTTGAGCCGGCCCTCTCGGGCGAACCCGATGAGGACCAGGTCGTGCTGGCGGGACAGGTCGACGGCGAGCGTTGTGGGACCGGAGACAGCGGCGATCGCGGCGACGCCGGCCGTGAGGGCCTTGTGCACGATCTCGTAGGACACGCGGCCGCTGACGAGCAGCACATGATCGGTGAGTGGAAGCAGGTCATCGAACAGGGCGCGCCCGACGGCCTTGTCGACGGCGTTGTGCCGGCCCACGTCCTCCCGGACCCACAGCAGGTCACCAGCGGGGCCGACAAGGGCCGCGGCATGAAGCGCGCCGGTGCGGTCGAACGTGCGCTGACGGGACCGCATCTGGTCCAGGAGGGGCACCACGTCGACGGCCGTAAGGGTCCAGTCGGGGGAGTGCAGCGGACCATCCGGGGGACGCACGCCGGCGAGGATGTCGGCGCTGCACACCCCACAGGCGCTGTTCGTGACGAAAGCGCGCGGGCGCGGCGGCTCTACGCCGGCCGCCAACTGAACGCGGACGGTGTCGACGTCGTCATCGTTGCGCGAGGCGAAGGCGCCCATGCTTGCGATGTGGTCGCTGCGGCACACGCCGGACTCGTTGACCAGCCAGCCGGCAGCCAGGTCGAGGTCGTGCCCGGGTGTGCGCATGGTCGTGACCAGCACATCGTCGTCGAGCACGATCGTCAGGGGCGACTCGACCGCCACTGAGTCACTTCGCTCGTCACCGACGCCGTCCAGGTACCGGACGATCTGGCGCCGGTCCGTGGTCACGCCCATGCGGGTCCTTTCCGCTCATCCCCGGCGTGGTCCATCAGAACAGGCCAACCACCTGGCCGTCAACGAGGTCGATCCGCTCGCTCGACGGGACCTTGGGCAGCCCGGGCATGGTCATGATGTCTCCGCAGACCATCACGATGAACTCGGCACCGGCAGCCAGCCGCACCTCGCGGATGTTCACGCTGTGCCCGCCGGGGGCTCCGCGCAGGCTCGGGTCAGTCGAGAACGAGTACTGCGTCTTCGCGACGCATACGGGGAAGTGGCCGTAGCCCTGAGCTTCGAGATCCTTGATCTGGCCGCGGATCTTCGCATCCGCCGTGACTTCGCTGGCCCCGTAGACACGGGTGGCGATGGCGTTGATCTTGTCCCAGAGCGAGGCGTCGTCCTCGTAGACGAACGTCATGGCGGACGGTCGGTCGCACAACTCCACGACCTTGCGGGCGAGGTCCTCGGCTCCCTTGCCGCCGTCGGCCCAGTGCGAGGCAAGGACGACGTCGACTCCGAGAGCGTTGACCTGCTCGTTGAGGAGGGCGAGTTCTGCCGGGGTGTCGCTGTCGAAGCGGTTGATGGAGACCACGCACGGCAGGCCGTACAC
>Ga0194060_10003486_pt1 | contig 11087 bp, 14 predicted proteins | sample SepL225m_MetaG_FD_163427 | JGI IMG/M metagenome (GOLD analysis project Ga0194060, IMG submission 163427) | Anoxic zone freshwater microbial communities from boreal shield lake in IISD Experimental Lakes Area, Ontario, Canada - Sep2016-L222-5m | ecosystem: Environmental > Aquatic > Freshwater >... | reverse complement strand
GAGCTTGGTCAAACCGTTTCGCCTATACCAGTAACAGTATAAAATAAATGAAATTACTATACTTGTTCATGGAAAGCTTAATCTAAAAACCGGCGACATGGCTGAAGTTTTCAATCAGGAAGGCTCATGTCTGGCACTAATCTATGTTAACGATGCTACAAAACCGGGACTTGTTTTTGGCATTATGTACTATTCAAAGGGGACAATGAATCATTTGATCTCTGCATATACCGATCCAAAAACAACAATTCCTTGGTACAAGGGAACAAAAGTAGGCGTAAAAAAGTACACCGGCAAGCTTGACGATGCCATTAAAACAGTAAGTCTTTTCCCGAACAATGATTTCTCCACTAAATAGTTTTTGGTAAGATTTCTTATACTGAAAAAGGCACTGGTTCCTTCAACAATGGGTGGTGCCTTTTTTAGTTGTCATGCACTTTTAGCGCACATTTTCCCCTTCAGCATGAGTAATTCCGCGAAGAGTCTGCTTGTTGATACATTTTCCCGACCCATAGATTATGTAAGGATTGCCGTCACGTCGCGGTGTAATTTGCGATGCTCATACTGCATGAGTGAGGTGCATGAAGATCACTCTCAGGGCGACTCTGTTCTGAGCAAACAGGAGCTTTTTGCCATTATTGCGGTTCTTGCCTCTCTTGGTATCACCAAGATTCGGTTTACCGGTGGAGAGCCTCTTCTTCGCAGCGATATTGTCGAGCTGGTACGGGAGGCAAAATATGCCGGTATCAGAGCGGTAGCCCTGACCACGAATGGCCTGCTTCTTGATCGTTTTTTTCCTGCTCTGGTTGATGCGGGACTTGATGCCATTAATTTCAGTATTGATACGCTTGATCGTGAGCTCTATCACACCATAACAAGACGGGATGAGTACGAAAGGGTACGAGATAACCTCGACAGGCTTCTTGAAACCTCAGCGATTCCTGTGAAACTCAATGTGGTGTTGATGCGTGATATCAATTGTGACGATATTCAGCGATTTGTTGCTTTGACCAGAGATTATGCCATAACCGTGCGGTTTATGGAGCTGCAGCCATTTGATGATCATCAGATATGGCGTACGGGCAAGTTTTTGGGGGCCGATAAAATCCAGGAATTATTGAAAAGCTTTTACCCTGATATGCAGACGGTCAGGGGCCATGCAACCCAATATTTCAGCTACACCTTGCCAGGCCACAAAGGATCAATTGCCATTATTCCTGCATTTACAAGAAATTTCTGTGGCCAGTGCAACAAAATCCGCATTACCTCTGATGGAAAAATAATCAGTTGTCTGTATGAAAAAGAGGGCTTGATGCTGCTTCCACTGTTGCGCAGTCATGCTGGTCGCGAAGAGATCGCCGAGCTGTTTCGCAAAGCGGTGATGAAGAAGCCTGTGGACGGGAAGCATGCCGCGAGGGATTCAGTGAGGACCAGTATGTCCGAAATCGGAGGTTAGAGGCATCTTTGACTACTGAACTCTCTTTTTGATAGCCATACCCGCAGTGATGGTGCCACCCTCAATCACCCGACAGAAGAGTCCCTCCTTTGGCATGATGCATTCGCCCGTGGCAACTTTTATAGCGCACCCCGCATTGTGGCACTCCTTGCCGATCTGGGTAATTTCAAGAACAGCATCAGCGCCGACAAGCAGTGAGTCGCCGATGGAAAGGTGCGAAAGATCAATGCCTCGTGTGACAATATTTTCAGCAAACATGCCGTGGTCAAGTTCCGGCATTTTTTTACGCATCAGGTCAATGCTCTCTCCAGCAAGAACTGATACTTGACGATGCCACTCTCCAGCATGAGCATCACCCTCAATTCCCCACTCCCTTCTGAGCGAAATACGGTCGACGGCAGTTTTTATAATGCCTTTTATTTCGCTGATACAGACTGCTTCTACTATACCCATGTTGCGTTTGAGTGTTACCTTTTTCGGCCTCTGGCAATATAATTTAAAATCCTGGAGAGACGATGAGCTTTATTGCCTTTCCCTTTTATTCGATATATCGTTTATTTTCGACAAGATTTTGGGGAGGGCCTGGCTGGTAAGGCAGTGTATTGCAACAACCCCTTGATTGTGATTATTTGGTGATGCTTGATGCTGATATTGTGATTTTCACTCTATCTCTATGCCGTAGGTGTCGAGTAAACCGGTTACCCCGGGGATTGAGAATCTGGCTTTTTTGAGTCGGTTGGTTTCGGGGTTGATTGAGTAGTTGAAAGCTGAAGTAAAATTTGTCTCTTCGAGATTGGTGTGGAAGAAGGTGGTCTGCAGCAGGTCACAATTTTCGAAAGAGGCCCCGCGCAACTCCGCCTCACTGAAATCGGTCTCCTGCAGATTGCAGTTTTTAAAATGGGTGTTATTGAGCTTCATTTGGGCAAAATGCGAAAGCTTGACCATGCAGTTTTCAAAATAGAGCTCAAGCAGAAATTTTCGGCACTCACTGAACAGCACCCCAAGCAATTTGCAGTCAAGAAATTTGACCTCCTGTAAACTTGTGTTTTTCAGCTTCACAAGGCTTGCATCGCATCCTTCAAAGATGCACTTGAAAAATGTCATACCGGAGAGATCGACGCAGTTGAAGTTGCAGTTGATAAAGTTGCATTCTTCATAGCTTCCTCCAGCAAGTCTCTCCTCCCTGAAATCGATTTTTTCAAATCTTCTGTTGTCTGTGATTGTGCTTTTCATGATTTTATTTCGGGAGTATTCTGGATTCGTTCTTTTTCTACAAATTCCTGTAAAGCAATGTTTTCGTCAGACCGCAATATATCTATAATTTTCGACGATAGTTAGTAGCGTCAGCAGACGGAGCGATATTTCACCCTATATGCCTGAACACCTTTTTCACTACATTGCGGGAGGATGCCCCGCAGGGGTAGGTGATAATATTATCATGACATGCTCTCTCCATGGAAAAAGATCAGATTTGTCCTGAATTAGCGCTGTTGCGATCAACATTTCAGAGTGGTATGACCCGCTCTCTGCAGTGGAGGCGTTCGCAGTTACAGGCTCTTGATACCTTTCTCGTTGAGTGTGAAGGGGAGATTGCGGCCGCATTGCATGATGATCTGCGGAAATCTGCAGCGGAGGTTTTTTTAACAGAAGCAAACTATCTCCGGGGCGAAATTCGCTGCGCCCTGAAGCATCTGAAGGGGTGGATGAAGCCTCATCGGGTCTCTGTTCCCTTGGTCTATCAGCCGGCAAAAGCTTGGTACTCGCGTGAACCTTATGGCGTTGTCCTCATCATGGGGGCATGGAACTATCCGCTGCATCTTTGTCTTGCCCCTCTTGTCAGCGCCATTGCTGCTGGTAATTGCGTGATTATCAAACCGTCGGAACTTGCTCCGCATACCTCGGCGGTTATTGCAGCAGGGTTGGCGCGATATCTGGACCGGGAGGCGATTGCCGTGGTCGAGGGTGGAGTGGAGTTGGCCAGGGCTCTGCTTGAGGAGCGATTTAACTATATTTTTTACACCGGTAGTGAGGCGATTGGTCGAGAGGTGATGTCTGCTGCCGCAAAGCATCTTACTCCCTTGACGCTGGAGCTTGGGGGAAAGTGTCCCTGTATTGTTGATGAGCATTCGGATATCAGTGTGGCTGCGCGTCGAATTGTATGGGCAAAGTTTTTGAATGCGGGCCAGACCTGTCTTGCACCTGATTATGTGCTTGTTCACGAAACGCGGGAGGCTGAGCTTCTTCGCTCCATGGAGGAGGCTCTTATAAGTTATTACGGTGATGAGCCCCGTGCCAGTTCCGAATATTCTCGTATTGTCAATGCCTTTCATGTCAGACGGCTTGAATCGCTTATGGTGGATGCTTCGATCCAGAGTGGGGGGAGTTCAGATCCTGATGACTGTTATGTTGCTCCAACCATTCTATGCGGGGTCACGCCAACATCACCACTCATGCAGTCAGAGATTTTTGGCCCCTTGCTGCCGGTTATTGCCTATAAAGAGCTTGGTGATGCGCTCAACATTGTTGCCGGTAACAAAGAGCCGCTGGCGATCTACCTTTTCTCTTCTGACCGGTTGGTGCAGGAGCGAGTAGTGAGGAGCTCCCGTTCAGGAGGAGTGTGTATCAACGATTTGCTGTTTCAGGCAGTGCCTCACGGGCTTCCATTTGGGGGAGTTGGCAGCAGTGGATTTGGCTGTTATCATGGCCGTTTTGGGTTTGAGACCTTTTCTCGTCCGCGAAGCATATTCCATAGAGCGCTCCATCCGGATCTCGCTCTGCGTTATCCGCCCTACAGTGGCACAACATTCAACGTTCTCAAGCGATTGCTCCATTGGTTTGGATAACGGTATGAATCGCGAAGCGGCGATGAGGTTTCTTTCTTTTTCTTTTGATTTATCGTATATTTGCGATGAACTTTTATTAGACTCGGCAAGCAAATTTCAACCGGCTACAACTTTTTTATGGTGAACAAGATCAAATGGGTATCGGGATTGGTTGGCGCCGCAGCGCTCTGGTTGCTGCTCTATAACAATCTTGAGGCTTTGGCTGGCCAGCTGTTGCAGGTTTCCACCATAAGCAGGGCAAACCCTTTTGGTGAAGCACTCTTTTTCTTTCTCTATGAGGTGCCGAAGGTGCTTCTGCTTCTTACGGCTGTGGTTTTTTTGATGGGTGTGGTACACACCTTTATCTCTGCGGAGCGAACTCGCGCCTTGCTCTCCGGACGTCGGGTCGGAGTTGGCAACATGATGGCGGCAACCCTTGGTATTGTCACCCCATTCTGTTCCTGCTCAGCGGTTCCGCTCTTCATCGGTTTTTTGCAGGCGGGTGTGCCGCTTGGTGTCACGTTTTCGTTTCTTATCTCAGCCCCGATGATTAATGAAGTGGCCCTGGCGCTGCTTTTTGGCATGTTCGGGTGGAAGGTTGCCTTGCTCTATTCTGCTATGGGGTTGAGTGTTGCGATTGTTGCAGGGATGGTGATAGGAAAGCTCAAGATGGAGCGTTATCTGGAGGAGTGGGTGCTGAAATTACAGGAGAGTCCGGTCGCTGCTGAGGTGGAGGGTGGTACCATGAGCGTTTCACAGCGTATAGCGGAGGGGCGCAGCCACGTTCGTGATATTGTCGGCAAAGTGTGGCTCTACATTGTTCTCGGTGTAGGACTGGGGGCGGGAATTCACGGCTACGTCCCTGAAAATTTTATGGCATCACTGATGGGCAAAAGTGTCTGGTGGTCGGTTCCTGTGGCCGTGCTGATTGGTGTGCCGATGTACTCCAATGCTGCCGGTATTCTTCCTGTGGTGCAGGCACTGCTTGGCAAAGGGGCGGCTCTTGGCACGGTGATGGCCTTCATGATGAGCGTGATAGCCCTTTCGGCACCGGAGATGATTATTCTTCGAAAGGTGCTGAAACCGCAACTGATTGCGCTCTTTGCAGGTGTTGTGGCGACTGGTATTATGCTGGTAGGCTTTGTGTTTAATCTTGTCTTGTGAACGGTTGTAGACAAAATGGAGGAGCGATAATGAACGTTGCAAAGGTATTTTTTTTGACAATATGTCTCTCGCTGACGCTCTGGTCAGGCAATGCGCAGGCGGCCATCATGCCACGGGTAACCTTTGTCGAGCTTGGCGCGACGTGGTGTACTCCCTGCAAATTGATGCAGCCGGTGATGCGCTCTCTGGAAAGCAGATATGGAGAGCAGCTCAAGGTTATCTTTTATAATGTCTCCAGTGCTGAGGAGCGGAGTTATGCCCAGCAGTATAGGATACGGCTGATTCCGACACAGGTTTTTCTGGATAACAACGGGAAGGAATTTTACCGTCACGAGGGTTTTTTTCCTGAAACAGAGATTGATAAACTCTTGAGGCAACAAGGGCTCAACCCGACGAAATAACGGAGCGAACACTATGCTTGAATCCCTTTTTTCCGCGTTGACTCTGGCGCTCAGCCAGAGTTATCTTGTCGCTCTTGTCGCCTCATTTGCCTGGGGGATACTCAGTGTTCTGCTCAGCCCCTGCCATCTTTCGGCCATTCCTCTTGTGATCGGCTATATCAGCAGCCATGGCCGGGTAAAAGTGCAACGCACAGTCTCCCTCTCCCTTCTCTTTGCATCCGGCAGTTTGTGTACTATTGCCATTATCGGGGTGATAACCGCCTCAATGGGGAGGATGCTCGGTGATACAGGCGATTGGGGGAACTTTGTGATAGCCGCAGTGTTTCTGCTTATGGGGTTGTATCTTATGGAGGTGGTCACGTTGAACTGGAGGGGGATAGCACTCCCAGAAGAGCAGCGTGGCGGACTCGGGGGAGCTTTTTTATTGGGGATTCTTTTTGGTATCGGGCTCGGCCCTTGCACCTTTGCTTTTCTTGCACCTGTGCTTGGTGTTGTTTTTGCGCTGGCATCCGGTAACTGGCTCAAGGCGGTTTTGCTGATTGGAGCCTTCGGCATCGGCCATGCTGCAGTCATTGCCGTTGCTGGCAGCATGACCAGTCTGGTGCAACACTATCTTGACTGGGCCGGAAAATCTTCGGCGATGCGCTCTGTCAAGCAAGGTGCCGGTGTTGTGCTGTTTGTTGTTGGGCTCTCTTTTCTCTATGCCGCCATTTTTTAGGGGCCAGATATCTTGCACCAATTTCTCTCGATATGATTATTAGCGCCAGCCGACGGAGCGACATTCCCGCCTTTTATGGCGAATGGTTTATGAACCGCTTGAGAGCAGGGGAGGTGCTGGTCCGCAACCCCATGCAAAAAATGCGGGTCAGCCGTATTCTGCTTACCCCTGAAACGGTTGATGCCTTTGTCTTCTGGACAAAAAATCCGACACCTTTTCTCCACTGCCTGCCGGAGATACAAGCGCTTGGTTATCCCTTCTATTTTCTCTTTACCCTTACCCCTTACGATGAAACACTGGAGCCAGGTGTACCGCAAACAGGGAAGATGGTGGAGGTATTCCAGAAGTTGTCGGAGTTGATTGGGCCAGAAAATGTTGTGTGGCGTTACGACCCTGTGATCGTGAGCAATCTGCTGACTCCTGCCTGGCATGTTGAGGCATTTAACCATCTGGCTGAAGCACTTGCAGGGTATACGAAGCGTTGTATTATCAGCTTTCTTGACGACTACCGGAAGGTGCGTCGCCGGATGCAGGGAATTGGTTACCAATTGCCCGACAAAGCGGCGATGGGGGAGTTGGCCGCACTCTTTGCGGAATCGGCGTTGCGCAATGGCATGGCACTCTGCACCTGCAGCCACGATATTGACCTTTCGCACCTCGGCATTATGCACAGTCGCTGTGTTGATGGCGAGCTGATTGAGCGTCTCTCAGGCAGAGAAATGGGCGGGATAAAAAAAGACAGCGGCCAGCGCCATGACTGCCGCTGTGTCGAAAGCCGCGACATCGGCAGTTACGACACCTGTTCCCACGGCTGCCTCTACTGTTATGCCGTATCCACCAATGCCGTCCATCAGCGCTTCGATCCCCTGTCGCCCCTGCTGTGCGACACCTTGCAGGGTGATGAGGTCGTTACAACGGCGGCGGTGCGAAAGCGCGGGGTAGGAAAAGCAACGTTGTGGTGAGGATTAGTCAGTCTTTAACCGGGAACGCCGAGCCCCAGATCGGCAAAAAAGATAATAACACTCCGTGTTGCCTCTGCCCGAGAAGGTGGTTCTATAACCTTTTGCTTTGAAAGGTTTATATTTGCATCATCAGGAGAGAAGATTTTTTTCTTGCCAAAGGTATCTCAAATGGTGAGCAATGGAGCTTTTTTTCAAACAAAAACAGAGGCGAGCAGATGAACCGGGATCTTTTTCTTTATGGCTTTGTTGGTCGCATAGCCGGCAGGTTCACTCCGTCCACGGATTTTGCCTTCGAAATCCTTGCTGTTGCTGCTGTGCTTGATATGACCTTTGATGAGGTTATGGACAATGTTTCAACCCTTCACGCTCGTAAAACAATCGTGCTTCATCTTTGACAACACGCATCAAAGCTCGATAGTGAGACCATGAAAGTTGTGGAAAAAATCCGGTCAATACCGATTTTTCCTCTGAGTCATCTCTCGAAGATAGGTCGCCCGCTGGGCGACCAATTTCAGGTAAGCGCTCTGAATATACCTGATAAAATGACCTGAAATACTTCAGACTTGTTACAGAAAAACCACCACCAAACTTTTTGTTCAGTTTGTGAGATAACTTGCCAAAAACTCGTCTGCCATATTCCGCCAGTGCTCACCGCCCTGAAATTCCTGGACAATTTCCCTGCCGACCAGCCAGTAAGCCAGCACCATATTGGAATTGACCGAACGGACAACATTACTCCGCGCCTGTTCGAGGATAGAAGCAACACGTGCAAAAAGATCACCGGAACCCGACGTGATGCTGGATGATAATTTGTCTGACAGAGACTCCATGACGATTCAGTTCCTTCGATAATGGTTTTCGGAACACGTACCTCAGCAAGTGCCCCCGAAAGACGAAACAGGATGACTTATCCGGCAATAATATCGAGAAAACTATTCAAAATCGTTATCTATATTATCACGTGCATTTCCCTGTACACTCTCCGTTCAGGGTGAGCGTATCAGTGGCAACAATCTGATGAAATAAAAGGCATCCAACTTCAATGGCAAAAAAACAGGCAGTCGATACAAAACAAACAATCGTAAAATTAAAGCTGGAAATGAACAGTCTTGAAATAGAAAAAAATACCTTCGTACTACTCATATTTGCAGGACTTTTTATATATGCATTTGTATATAGATTTATTGATAAGTCGAATGAAGAAGAACGAAAAGCCAAAGAAGCAGCCCGAAAGGAAAAAGATGATGATGAACGTGAGCGAAAGGAAAAAGAAGCCTTTCATTCAAAAATGATGGGTATTGTAGAGGTTTTGAATAATCAAGTCACCTCAGTAATAAAGCTTTATGATCAAATAATTGATACAATTCCTTTTGCCAATAATGCTCTTGATAACGCAGAAGATGAATTTCGAGGTGGCTTTTTTGCTCCGTTTTGGGATGAAATTGAAACCGCAACCAATCAGCTTGCCTCTTACAATAATTATTTGCACGGAATCAATTCTTGTATGGCTCAGTACTGGAAATACATTCAGGATTTGGATGAAACATATAATAGTCAAGTAAAGTTATGTGTCTTGCCAGGGAAGTTGCCTGATCCTATAGCAGTTGCCAATCGTCTTGCGAAAATAGTAAGAATGGCACAGAAAAATTTTGAATCGCTATAGGACATATTCCTCGAAGCTCTGCTTCGTAAAGAAATTTTTAAACATGAACTCATACCCCGTAGCTCTGCTGGGGGGTCGTTGATTTTTCAACAATCTATGAGCAACGTAAAATAAATAAACTTCTGTATGAAGGGTTCAGCAATTTAGGAGATGCAATTTACTCATTGGGTGATCGTATCACAGATTCGCTCAATGATTTATCACATAATCTCAACGCATCACTGTATGATATCTTAACAGCTACAAATGAGAATTCCAGAATTATAAGTGACAATATTGAAGAGCAGACTCGTCGTATTGATAAACATGCCGAAGCTCAAAGAAGCTACGAGTCAGATTCTTTGAGAGGCAACTCTCTACAGCAAAAAACCTTGGAACAACAAAAGAGGGTGTTGGATAGTCAAAACAGAAGAATCGACAATCTCCAGCGGGGCAGAAAGCCAGACTTTTTTGATGAGTGACTGTAAAATTATTGTCGCAGTGAATGGTTTGAAAATAATGATGGAAACCTGTAGAGCTGGTTGTGCATTGTCAGATGAATCATAGTATCAACAGCAATTCCATAAAAAATAAAAAGACCTCGCAGAGAATCCAAAGCCTTATTGTCGATCGGGAAAAGCCCAATCTTTTGTAGTTCAGCATCATCCGGTAATCAGGTAAAACTCTTCAGAAAAGTCGGCAGTGCGGGGGCATATCCCCAGCTCTTGTTCACAGTAAACAATAAAGCGACGGGCGATCTGGTAGAGGATGCTTGTCAGAGAGTGTAGGGTGTTGAAGTGGTCGGCAACGTCGCTGTAGCTGATTTCGTAGTCATGGGCAGCCAGATTTCTTGCCGTTCGGGCCACTTGCCACTCTTCAACGGAACGAATAACCTGGTTTTTTTCGAAGATGGCCAGCACTTTAATGAAGCTGTCCGCCTGCTCACCCGAGAGCAACAGGCTGTGGCGCATGGCTGAGCCCAGCGTGTCCTGGAGTTTGGCAAAGCGTTCATGGATTGCGGACAAGGCTTCGAAGAGGTCGTTGTCTTTTTTTTTGCAGAGTCAGCAGCGTGCCGGTGAGTGGGCATGCAATGCTTTTTTGCGATGCGTCGAGGAAGTAAACGCACCGTTGGATCGCCTCGAGCAGGTTGGCCAGATGCTGTTTTTCTGAAAACAATAGTTCAGATGTTGATGACTTCATGTCGTAATTTCCAGTAATTTTGCTTGAGCGCGAGCGATGGAGAGAAACGAATTGTTAGTGGCATCAGGGTTTTTGACCATCACATCAACAGGGAGGCTGAGCGTATTTTCCAGCCGGGTTTTGATGCGTGCACGAAGCAGCAAATTGACACTCTCTGCCGGTTCTATCAGCAGATCAATATCGCCACCATGACGCGTGTCGTCCAGCCGTGAGCCATAGAGCCAGACAAGGGCACCCGCTCCCGCAAAGGCGCGGCAGGTGGTGACGATGGTGTTGATTTGCTCTGTTGTCAGGCGCATGGTGATTCGTTCTGTTGTACAAATCAAGATAAAAGATTTTTGTACGACTTGCCAGCTCTTGATCGACAAAGAACAGGGGAAGCGATCAAAACTGTTCAATATGGCTGACCATCTGGTATGCCGCTGGTTTGTAGAATGGACAACGAGTGAGTCCAGCCACGCTCCGGGTTCAGTGGCAGGCTTAAACCCTGTGCGTCTCTCTGTTTTCCTCTCAAAAAGTTATATATTGCGGCGTATGGTAAAAAAGTGCCAAGCCGTTTGTTGACGTATTTGCGCTTATGATAAGCGAATGTTTCAAATGGAGGTTGACGATGAAAAAGCTGCCAGCAGGAATACAGACGTTCAGGACAATCATTGAGGATGATTATCTTTACATCGATAAAACGGAGATTGCCCGTAAACTGATTGACAATTATCAATATG
>Ga0194060_10003485_pt1 | contig 11090 bp, 9 predicted proteins | sample SepL225m_MetaG_FD_163427 | JGI IMG/M metagenome (GOLD analysis project Ga0194060, IMG submission 163427) | Anoxic zone freshwater microbial communities from boreal shield lake in IISD Experimental Lakes Area, Ontario, Canada - Sep2016-L222-5m | ecosystem: Environmental > Aquatic > Freshwater >... | reverse complement strand
GCGGGTCTGCGCAAGACTGGCACCAGCATTGCCACGGTCTTTACCGGCACGCGCATCGATGAGGCGCTGTATGAGGAACTGGAGGCCGCGCTGCTGATGGCAGACAGCGGTGTCAAGGCCACGCAATACCTGCTCGATGACCTGAAAGATCGTGTCAAGGACAGCAAGACGAGCGACCCGGCAGCTGTCAAGGAACTGCTGGTGGAATCGCTTGCGAGCCTGCTGCAGGTACTGGAAAAGCCGCTGGTGATAGGGCAGCACAAGCCCACCGTGATCATGGTGACCGGCGTCAACGGTGCCGGCAAGACGACCTCGATCGGCAAGCTCACGCGGCATCTGGCAGATCAGGGCGTCAGCGTGCTGCTCGCTGCCGCTGACACGTTTCGGGCGGCGGCACGCGAGCAGCTCGGTGTCTGGGCCGAGCGCAGCACCGTGGACATCATCAGCCAGCAGGGAGGCGACCCGGCCGCAGTGAGCTTTGACGCGGTCAGCGCTGGCAAGGCCAGAGGCAAGGACGTGGTGCTGGTGGACACGGCAGGCCGACTGCCAACGCAACTGCACCTCATGGAAGAGTTGCGCAAGATCAAGCGGGTAATACAAAAAGCCGATGCCACGGCACCGCACGAAATCCTGTTGGTGATCGACGGCAACACCGGGCAAAACGCGCTGAGCCAGGTCAAGACTTTCGATGACGCCTTGCAACTCACGGGCCTGATCATTACCAAGCTCGATGGCACTGCCAAAGGCGGTGTGCTGGCGGCGATTGCCCGCGAGCGACCACTGCCGGTTTACTTCATCGGCGTTGGTGAGAAACTCGAAGACCTGGAGACTTTCAACGCCCGCGAATTTGCACAGGCGCTGCTGTCATGACGCAAGCTACTTGCTGGCAGCCTTGGCAGGTGCTTTGGCAGCCTTGGGCACGGCCGCTGCTGGCGCCGCCGCAGGTGTGGCTTGCGCCAGGCGCTTGCCGATGGCCTGCTCGAGCGCCCTGACTTTCGGTTCAATCGTTCCCTGGGTCTCAGCCACCAGCTTGTCGATCAGCGCATTTTGCATTTCACCGCCGAGTTGCAAAAACTTGCGGTTCACGGGCGACTCTATGATTGCGATCAACTGTTTGAGCTCGTCCTCGCTGAACTTTTCTTCCAGCAGGGCACCCACGGTCGATGGCGCGAGCTTGACGGCGCGCTCGCGTACCAGCGGCACAGCGTCGTCCGCATACTTTTTCGCTTCAGCCTGAATATCTTTGGCGACGGCCTCGCGCTTGTCAGCCGGAACCTGCGACTGCAGGGCCATACCGGCCTGCTGCAACATCTGCAAGGCAGGCCGCTCGGCCAGCGCCTGCGCTGCCTGCTCGACAGCAGGCTGCTGCAGCAGCAAGACTTTGGCTACCAGTTCCTTCTTGGCCGTCGTCTGCGCCTGTATGCCGCTTGCCACAACCAGCAGGCTTACCAACATCCATCTTTTCATTGCAATCTTTCTTGAAAAAACACAGAATTACTGATCGGAATCCAGGACCGACCGAGGGTCCATTATCAACCAGCCCCTGACCGGATAATCAGCGCCCATGCACACGCTCGGCTTGCCCAACACCCTCCCCGCTTTACGCCCATGAAGAAGCTGCTGCTGCTCGGCGCTGGTCAGGCCCATCTCGATCTGTTGTCCACTCTGGCCAGCCAGCAGCCCGCCGATGTGCAGCTGACCCTGATTGCGCCCTATCCGCTGCACGTTTACGCCGGCATGGTCCCACGCTTTGTGGCTGGCCAGCACGCGCTGGAGAACTGCCTGATCAGCCTGGAGCCAATCCTGAAAAAAGCGGGTGCGCGCTGGCTCACAGGCAACGCGGCTGCGCTTGACGTCAAGGAAAACACGCTGCGGCTCGCCGACGGCAGCACCTTTGGTTTTGACTGGCTTTCAATCGACACCGGAGCGCTGCAGAACCGTCAGCAAATCGAGGCCGTCATGCCCGGCGCCCGTGAGTACGGACTTTTCGTGCGACCGCTGGAAGCCTTCTGCGCTTTGTGGCCCAGGGTGACCGAGCTGGCCACAAGCCGCCCACTGCGCATAGCGATCATAGGCAATGACCTGATGAGCGTCGAATTGGCGCTGGCCATGCGGCAACGCTTGCCGGGCTCAGCTGTCACGCTGCTTGCTGGTGCCGACGGGCTAGCTGGCGCGATGGTGCCGGGCCATGAACAGCGCATCCTCAAGATCCTGCGAGAACACAGAGTCACCGTGCTGCCAGACCGGGTGGTCGGCATTGAGGCCCAGCAGGTTCTGCTCGCCAGTGGCGCGCGACTTGCCTGCGACGTCCCGATCGTCGCCAGCGCCGGGTCAGCACCGGCCTGGCTTTCTGGCAGCGCGCTCACACTGGACGTGCACGGGCGGATTGCACTTGACGTTTTCGGGCGCTCCATCAGCCACCCTAAGGTGCTTGCCGCCAACGAGGTCTCTAGCCGTGCCAAACCGGCCCTCACAAAAAACCTGCTGGCCCTGCTGGCCGGTTCACCAGCGCGCCGGCACCAGTCAGCGCCCGATCACCTGCATTTTGTGGCCTATGGCCAGCGCCGAGCGCTGCTCGTTTGGCGCGGCCTATCAATGCAGGGACGCTGGGCCGGGTGGCTCAAGGACTGGCTGGAAAGGCGCTACCTCCGGCGTTACCGACGCGACTGAACACGCAGTTTGCCGGCAATCTGACCAGCGGCAATCTGGCCGATCTCGGTTGCGGCTGAAAAACCGTGACGCCGGAAAATGTCAAGCACGGCTCCCACTGCGGCAGGCGCACAGGACACCAGCAGGCCGCCACTGGTTTGCGGATCGCTCAACAAGTCTTGATCAACCTTGGCAAAGTCCGCCGGCAACTCGAGGTCTTTTCCATAGGCAGCCCAGTTTCGTCCCGACGCCCCTGTCACCATGCCCTGCAGAGCCAGATCTCGCACACCGTCGAGCAAAGGCACGCTCGACCAATTGATCTCGACCGTGCAACCGGCCCCGCGTGCCAGTTCCAGAGCATGCCCGGCCAGGCCAAAACCGGTGACATCGGTCAGGGCGTGCACCCCGGGCAATGCCGCCAGATCCGGCCCAGGTGTATTGAGTTGGGTTGTCAGCTGGATCATCCGGGAATAGCCAGCGGCATCAAGTTTTTCTTTTTTCAGCGCTGCCGACAGGATGCCAACCCCGAGCGGCTTGCCAAGAATCAGCCTGTCGAGTGGCCTGGCATCAGCATTGCGTTTGACCCGGCTGGGGTGCACCAGGCCCAGAGCCACCAGACCGTAAATCGGCTCCACGGAGTCGATCGTGTGACCGCCCGCAATCGGAATGCCCGCCGCGCGGCAGACACTGGCGCCGCCTTCAAGAATTCTGCCAATGGTCCGCGTGGACAGTACATTGATCGGCATACCGACCAGGGCCAGCGCCAAAATGGGCTTGCCGCCCATGGCATAAACGTCCGAAATCGCGTTGGTGGCGGCGATTCGTCCGAAATCGAAGGGGTCATCCACAATCGGCATGAAGAAGTCAGTCGTTGCAATCAGCGCCTGCTCGTCGTTGAGCCAGTAAACAGCCGCATCGTCCGAGGTCTCGATGCCGACCAGCAACTCCCTGGGCAGCGGCATGGTGCTGACGTTTTTCAGGATATCCGACAGCACACCTGGGGCAATTTTGCAGCCACAGCCGCCGCCGTGGGACAGACTGGTCAGGCGCGGCTCGAGGGCCGGGGCGGCGGGGGAGTTTGGGCTTGAAGTGATCATAGGCGGGCTATTTTCCCTTGAAATGCCCCGCCGGCACTCCAATTTGGCAGCTATCGGTCCGATTGAACCCTTCAATTGGCACTCGATCCAAGAGAGTGCTAATATTGAGGGTATGACAAACAGGAGGTCTGCAATGGCTCATCCAACTGGAGTTTCAGGTTCCGCATTGACACTGGCCAACCCGTGGGCGGTGGTGCCCTCGCTGGGCAACCTCGATGCCTATATCTCGGCAGCCAATCGTCTGCCCATGCTGACGCTCGAACAGGAGCAGGAGTTCTCACGCAAGTACCGTCTGGACAATGATCTGGAAGCGGCCGGGAAGCTGGTGCTCTCCCATCTGCGTCTGGTGGTATCGATTTCGCGCCAGTATCTCGGTTACGGCCTGCCGCACGGCGACCTGATTCAGGAAGGCAATGTCGGCCTGATGAAGGCCGTCAAGCGCTTCGACCCGGAGCAGGGCGTGCGCCTGGTGAGCTACGCCATGCATTGGATCAAGGCCGAGATTCACGAGTACATCCTGAAGAACTGGCGCATGGTCAAGGTCGCCACGACCAAGGCCCAGCGCAAGCTGTTTTTCAACCTGCGCTCGATGAAACAGCGCTACAAGTCCGACGACGCAGCAGCCGACACCGGCACGCACCGCGAAACCTTGAACGAAGAACAGATTGACGCCATGGCGGCTGAACTCAATGTAAAGCGCGAGGAAGTGATTGAGATGGAAACACGGCTCTCCGGCGGCGATGTGCTGCTCGATCCGAGCCCATCCGACGAGGGCGACACCGCCTTTGGCCCGATTGCCTACCTGACCGACACCCGGCACGAGCCCACCGCCATGATCGAGGCGCACCAGCGCGACATCCTGGCCAGCGACGGTATTGCCAGCGCACTTGAAGCGCTCGACGAGCGCAGCCGGCGCATTGTTGAGGAGCGCTGGCTCAAGGTCAATGACGACAATTCGGGCGGCATGACGCTGCATGAACTGGCAACAGAATATGGCGTCAGTGCGGAGCGGATTCGCCAGATAGAGGTGGCGGCCATGAAGAAAATGAAGAAAACACTAAGCGAGTACGCCTGATGATCCGACGCGCCGCCCTCTTCCTCGCGATGGCCGCGTTGTCCACCTGGGCAGCGGCGCAGAACCCGGCTAAGGATGCGGCGCCGTCCTGGCCCAGCCGACCCGTTCGCATCATCGTCGGCTTTCCCGCCGGATCGTCACCCGACCTGACTGCGCGCACCCTTGGCGAGCCACTTTCGCGGGCCTTGGGCCAGCCGGTGATCATCGAAAACAAGGTCGGTGCCGGCGGCAATATCGCCGCTGACTACGTGGCCAAGGCGACCGATGACCATACCATTGGTCTGATGATCAACGGCAACATGACGATTGCCAAGCTGCTCAACCCGAAGCTCAACTACGATCCGCTGAAGGATCTGACGCCGGTCAGCCTGATCGGCGTCTCACCGCTGGTGCTGACCGCTCCCGTGGGCGCGCCCGGCGCCACGGCGCAGGAATTTTTCGCGGCAGCGCGCAGCGCCAGTGACAAGTGGAGCTACGGCACACCCGGCGTTGGCACCGTAGGTCACATCGGAATGGAGTGGCTCAAGAGCAAGACCGGCATTAACCCGGTTCATGTGCCCTACCCTGGTTATCCCCAAGTGGCCAACGCCATGCTTGGTGGACAGTTGCAATTGGCGATGCTGCCCCCGGCATTGGCCACGGCGCAGATCAAGGCCGGCAAGTTGCGCGCTATCGGTGTTACCTCCAGCGGGCGCAGCACGCTGGTACCGGAACTGCCCAGCATGAGCGAGGCCGGTGTACAGGGCTTCAGCCTCGAAATCTGGAATGCCATCGCAGCACCGAATTCCATGCCCAAACCGGTGGTGGCCAAGCTCTCAAGCCTGTTCAGCGACATTGCGCGCTCGCCCGAGATGCGGCAAAAACTGTTTCAACAGGGTTGGCAGGTCCAAGGCACATCGGCCGAAGGCCTGGCCAATCGCGTCAAAGTGGATACTGCTCTGCTGGGCGGCGTCATCACTCTGCGTGGCATCAAGGCCGAATGAGCAGTCTGTCCAACTGGACCTTCAGAGTATCAAAGCGGGAAAACAGGGGATCGAGTTGCTCCGCCTGCAGTGGCTGTTTACCAAGTTGTTCTATTGCCGACTCCAGGAACAGGCTTGTCTGCTGCAAGCTGGCGACACCGGCTCGCTGGGAATGGCTCTGCAGAGTGTGCAGAAGCCGTAGCGCCTCGTTGCGGGCACTCACATTGTCCGGTCGGGCGCGCCATTGTCGAAGCGCGCCGCCCAGTTGGTGCAACAGGGTCGACGCCTCTTCAGTGAATTCTTCCGACAAGCCTGGGGTCGGCATATCCGTACTGATCAGCGCCGCTTCAGAAAACTCAAAGCGTTCAATCTCCTGCAGCGCCTGCAGCAACCCGGCTGCGGGCGGCTTGAGAAATCCAGCGGCAAATTGATGCAACAGGCGACGCAGGTCTTCTGCCGCCTCAAGAAATACGCTGGCATGCTGTGGCAGACCGAGCGCGTGGCATTGCACATGGTGCAGTGCCAGTTCGAGTGCTTGCGCCAGCTCGAACAAGGCCTGCAGTCCGATGCGCAACGAACTTGCAGCCAGTGAATGTGCCCAGCCCAGCGTGCTCTGCGAGATAGGCCGGTGCAGCTCCAGTGCCCATTCGCTTAGCTCAAGGTGCAGGCAGCGTGAGCACTCATCAGCCTCGTTCAGATAGGCGTTGAATTCAGCAATGCCAATGCGCAGGTTTCCAATCACCTTGGCCTGGTCTTGCGGATCTGGCTTAGCCAACTCGTAAGCCTGCCAGACAGCGCCCAGCAGCGGCAGCTGCGCTGCCCGCAGCGCATCGACCTTAGCCAGCAAGGACAACAACTCACGCGACAGTCTTGGCGAAACGTCGTTCTGGCCGCGCGCCAACGCCCGGTACTGCAACAGAATTTGCGAGAGCGCGCGTTTGCCCGGTGCATCTGCCACGCACAGGCCGCCCGCCATCGCCTCGAAATAGGCGGCGCAAATCTGCCAGAAAACGCGTGGCTCGAGCGCGCTCTGTGCGCTGACCAAGCCGAGGCTGATGTCACACATGACCTGGGCACAGGCGGCGTCGCCAGAGCGGATCAGTTTGAGTACGCAGCCGTCGATGCGGGACTGAAGCTCGGGCTCAAAGGCCAGGGCCTGCCGCTGCCGCGGCAGTGCAAAATCGATCCAGCGCCACTCCAGCGGCCGCTCGTCTGCCGGGCTCAAAGCTGCACCATTTCGAAATCCTCCTTGCGCGCGCCGCACTCTGGGCAAGTCCAGTTGATGGGTACTTCGCTCCAGGGCGTTCCGGCAGCCAGACCATGCTCGGGTGAACCGCTGGCTTCGTCATAGAGCCAGCCACAAATCAGACACATCCAGGTGTTGGTCGCACTCACAGCAAAACGCCTTCCAATAGAATGGCTTCATTGTAAAACCTGGCTTGCAACCGAAGGCGCCCTCGCACATGACACACTCCACTGACCACAACCAAGCCCTGTTCGATCGCGCCAAACGTGTGATCCCCGGCGGTGTCAATTCACCCGTCAGGGCTTTCAAGGCGGTCGGCGGCACACCGCGCTTTGTCAAGCGGGCCCAGGGCGCCTATTTCTGGGACGCCAACGAGCAGCGCTACATTGACTACATCGGCTCCTGGGGCCCCATGATTCTCGGTCACGGCCACCCGGCAGTCGTCAAGGCAGTCCAGGAGGCTGTTCTGGAAGGTTTCTCCTACGGCGCCCCAACCGAGCGCGAAGTGCAACTGGCAGAGGAAATCCTCAAGCTCATGCCCTCGATGGACATGGTGCGCCTGGTCAGTTCCGGCACCGAAGCTGCGATGAGCGCCATCCGCTTGGCCCGAGGTGCCACCGGTCGCAGCAAGCTGATCAAGTTTGAGGGCTGTTATCACGGCCATGCCGATGCGCTGCTGGTCAAAGCCGGCTCGGGTCTGGCAACCTTTGGCAACGCCACCAGCGCCGGCGTGCCACCCGAAGTGGTGCAACACACCATGGTCCTCGAATACAACAACGTGACCCAACTCGAAGAGGCCTTCGGTCTTTATGGCAAGGAGATTGCCTGCCTGATGATCGAACCCATCGCCGGCAACATGAACTTTGTGCGCGCCTCCGTGCCCTTTGTGAAGCGCTGCCGTGAGTTGTGTACCGAGTACGGCGCGCTGCTGGTATTTGACGAAGTCATGAACGGCTTTCGGGTCGCCCTGGGTGGTGCGCAAAGCGTCTATGCACGCCAGATTCCGGGCTTTGAGCCCGATATGACCGTCATGGGCAAGGTCATTGGCGGCGGCATGCCGCTGGCCGCCTTTGGCGCCAAGCGCGCCGTGATGGAACAGCTGGCTCCGCTGGGAGCCGTCTATCAGGCCGGCACGCTGTCGGGCAACCCGGTGGCCACAGCCTGTGGTCTGGCCACTCTGCATGAGATCAGCAAGCCCGGCTTTTTTGAAGAACTGTCGAGGAAGACACACGCGCTCGTCACAGGCCTCGCTGCTGCGGCAAGGAGCGAGGGTGTACCCTTCAGTGCCGACAGCGAGGGCGGCATGTTCGGCTTCTTCCTGCTGCCCGAACTGCCGCAGAACTATCCCCAGGTCATGAAGACCGACAGCGCGCGCTTTAACCAGTTGTTCCACGGCTTGCTCGACGGCGGCGTCTACATTGCCCCGGCGCTGTACGAAGCCGGCTTTGTCAGCGCGGCGCACAGTGACGAAGACATCGCCGCCACAGTGGCGGTGGCGCGTCAGGTTTTCAAACAGATGTAGCTCGCACGACACATGACTGCGCTGACGACCCGGCTGACGCGCTCGCTGCACCTTAGGCACCCTATCATCTCGGCGCCGATGGCCTTTGCCGGTGGTGGTGTGTTAGCTGCAGCGGTCAGCCAGGCTGGCGGTCTGGGCTTGATCGGGGGCGGTTACGGCGACCCGGCCTGGTTGAGTGAACAATTCACGGCTGCGGCAGGGCAGCGTGTCGGTGTCGGTTTCATATCGTGGTCGCTGCGCAAGTCACCATCGGTTCTCACCGACAGCCTGAAACACCGACCCGCCGCGGTGATGCTTTCCTTTGGCGACCCGCGGCCCTTCATCGACGACATCCGCAGCGTCGGCGCGGCCCTCATTTGCCAGTGCCAGAATATGGACCATGTGATGGATGCGGTGGACGCCGGCGCCGACATCATCGTGGCGCAAGGGAGCGAGGCTGGCGGCCATGGCGCTTTGCGTGGAACCCTGAGTTTCGTGCCCGAAGTGTCGGACTTTCTGAGCAGGCAGTCGCCGGAGACACTGCTGCTTGCCGCAGGCGGCATCGCGGACGGACGCGGGCTGGCTGCAGCCCTGATGCTGGGTGCCGATGGCGTCCTGCTTGGCACACGCTTGTGGGCCTCCAGGGAGGCCCTGGTGAAGCCGGGTCACCACCAGGCCATTGTTGAGGCCAATGGCGACGGCACGCTGCGCACCCAGGTTGCCGATATTGCACGACAGATTCCCTGGCCACGCGGCTTTACCGCGCGGATTGCCCGAAACGCATTTACCGATCGATGGCACGGCCATGAGGACACGCTTGAGAAGAATATCGCTGTGGAAGGACCAAAGTACCGACAGGCCTTTGCCGAAGGTGATCCGGAGCATACCGGCGTATGGTTTGGTGAAGCGGCCGGCCTGATCGATGAAATAGCGTCAGCGGCTGACATTGTCGAAAAAATGGCGTCGGACGCAGCAATCCATATCAAACACCTTGCACACGCGGGGCTGTCCTGAGCATGCTCGAATCAAGCAGCAAGCAACAGCGTCGTCGCACGCTGGCGCTGGCCATCGTCGTCGCGACCTACGCGCTGTCATTTTTTCAGCGTTTCGCGCCGGCCGGAATTGCCGCCGATCTGGTAGCCGCCTTCAACAGCAGCGCTTCTTCACTGGGCGCACTGGCGGCGACCTACTTTTATGTTTACACGATCATGCAAATCCCCACCGGCATCCTGGTCGACACCCTGGGGCCGCGCCGGATTTTGCTGATAGGTGGTGTGATCGGCGGTGCTGGCAGTCTGATGTTCGCTCTGGCCAGCGGACTCGAACTGGCGCTGGTCGGGCGTACCCTGATCGGGCTGGGCGTCTCGGTCACTTTTATTGCCATGCTCAAGATCATCGCCTTGTCCTTCGATGAACGCCGCTTTGCGACGCTGGTGGGGCTGGCGATGCTGATTGGCAATCTCGGATCGGTGCTGGCCGGCGCACCCCTGTCATGGTTGGCCCAGTTAACCAATTGGCGCAATATCTTTGTTGCCCTGGCCGGTGTTTCGCTGCTGCTGGGCATCGCCTGCTGGGTGCTGCTGCGCGAGCAACCCGCCGTAGCAGGCCAGGCAGACACCAAGCCATCGTTCGACCGCAGCCTTGTTGTATCCGGGCTGGTCGCGGTTCTGAAGAACCGCGACAGCTGGCCGACGGTGTGTGTGAACTTTGGCATCTGCGGCAGTTTTTTTGCTTTCGCCGGACTGTGGGCAACGCCGTTTCTGACCCAAGCCCATGGCCTGACACGCGCTGCCGCGACCAACCACGTCAGTCTTTATTTCGTCGGCTTTGCGCTGGGCTGCGTGTTCATGGGCGCGCTGTCGGATCGACTCGGAAAGCGCAAGCCCGTGCTGATCGTGACCAGCCATCTGTACCTGCTGATCTGGCTCGTCTTGCTGTGGGATCTGGTGCTGCCACTGATGGCAAGCTATGCCCTGTTCACCCTGATGGGTCTGGTCACCGCCGGTTTCACACTCACCTGGGCGTGTGCCAAGGAGGTCAATGCGCCTCAGCTCTCAGGCATCTCCACCAGCGTCACCAACATGGCCGGCTTCCTCGCCGGCGCCATCCTGCAACCGTTGGTCGGCTGGGTGATGGACCAGCGCTGGCAGGGCGGCCTGACCAGCACTGGAGCGCGCCTCTTTACCGCCAACGATTACCACGCCGGTCTTTTGCTGCTGACAGCCGTGGCAGCCTTTGGTGCGCTCGCCTCATGGTGGATCAAGGAAACGGGTTGTCGCAACATCTGGCGGCAAGCGGGGCAGTGATTTTTTCAAGAAGGTTCTTGGATGGCCCGACCCAGGCCCTGGCCCCGAAGCGCTTCGGGCACCAGCAGCATCTGCGTGTAGAGCCAGCCGTAGCCGGTCGAGCCCCACAGACCGCCGATCACCGCGTTCGCACTGTCCCGAACCGCAATCACCAACGGCCGCTGCTGACCCGGCCCGGCAAGCTTGACGTTGTACTGGATCAGGGCATTCGCAATCAACTTGCGAATGTCATCGTCTGCGCTGTCGGTCAACTG
>Ga0194060_10003484_pt1 | contig 11092 bp, 12 predicted proteins | sample SepL225m_MetaG_FD_163427 | JGI IMG/M metagenome (GOLD analysis project Ga0194060, IMG submission 163427) | Anoxic zone freshwater microbial communities from boreal shield lake in IISD Experimental Lakes Area, Ontario, Canada - Sep2016-L222-5m | ecosystem: Environmental > Aquatic > Freshwater >... | reverse complement strand
GCCATAGGGCAAGCCTACCCGAGTTATTGCTGACTAATAAAGTCGATGGCCAAATAGATAAAATCCTTCACTTCGCTGATTTTCTGTCGCTACGCCAGCATGTAATTCAATCTGCGCCAATCTGGATAATGGAATTACAAATGGAAGTTTTGCAATTACTCGAGTGTTGATAGATATTGCAAAACCATCACATTCATAGGATTCCAAAGTAATTTCTCCTAATTCAATTCTTTTTTGAGCACTTGAACTAACACTCCAATCACGTAATTCTTTGATGACTTCGGAATACCCTGTTGAACAATTGATTGGGATTCTGCGCGCATTAGGTGCAGAATATCTACTACGGATCAATGGAGTGAATATCGTTCCCTTGCCTTTGTAATAATTATCGAGATCTAACTCGTGAGTCCCTCGTTGGCTCGCAGATTCTGTTGCTTGTATAAGTGAGCGCTGAGCGATAGCAATACTTGCAATATCCGTCATTGCCATTATCGAAAATAGGGTCACAATAAATAGGCCGATTATAAGTAATGAAATTGAACCCTCTTCATCACTACATTTACGAAATAGTTGTTTTCCTAGCTTTTTCAATGCCATGGAGATAAGTGCTCTTGAGCTATTGCGCTCACTATTCGTCCGTTATCTAGATGTATTCGTATTTCATTTCTTATAATCGAGCTTGCACTAATACATGGGTTCTTACTGCATTCAATATTTATCGATATTGAATCAATTTCCCTGGAGGATAAACCCATTTTTGCACCAACAACAGCAATTACTTGTGTGGCAACAATTCGCCCACTCATATCGCTATTTGTTTGTACATATCCTCGAAGGCTCTCTCGTGCTAATACTTGAGCGCTCTCCTCGCCCCAACTAATGGAAGCAAATTGATTGAGATAAATATAGATTGGCAAAAAGAGTGGGATGGCAAGCATCACAAATTCGACAGAAGCACTTCCTCGCTCTTCCCTGATTATTCGCAGTAGAAACTTCAAGGAAGTTTTTCCATCACGGCAATCCCTGATACTTCAACGTGTGGAGTTCCACTGATCAGGGCGATAAATTTTGGTAGTAGCTGGGGAATTACGCGACTCTTATGAGTTACTAAAATTCTTATCTTTTCAAAAGCGTCTGGAGAGTTGAGATCAATTACCTCATCACTTGCATAAAGAACTCCTGTAATCGCTTGTTGAGAAGCATGACTCTGTGTAATTGCCATATCTAAAGTACGCATATTTGTCGTAACTATGAGTTGAGCACCTATGAGAAAGAGAACTAGCAAAGGAATAATCACCATCGCACTTTCTACGTTTCCTCGCTCATCAGCAAGGTGCCTCTGAAATATACGTAAGCGTTTGCAGAGTATTTTCACCGAATACCATTCATGGCATCAAGAGAATTGCGCAGGATTGCTGTCAGACGCGGTGCTGCAATAGTCCAAATGGCAGTTACTAATCCGGTAGTCATCAGTACAACTAAGACCCATCCTGGAACATCCCCACGTTCATTAGTAAGAAAATTTTTGATGCGTACTAAATATTGTGAGATAAATGTATGTGAGCGTTGAAGAAGATCTATTTCATATTGAGTTGCACGGCTTCGAAATTTCCTGCTTGCAATTGTGATTTCATTGACTGTATTCACTAACTCCTCCTGATGTATGGGTGGAGGGAACTATCTAATCTTTATGAGTTATGGCTGGGAAGAAGGGTGCACCGTGTGAATAAAAAGCGGCTGTGGAAGGAACTAGAGAAACGCTGGTGCAATTTCTGGAAACCATGAGAGTGCTTCATCTCGGAAGTTTCCTTCTGCTTCGAGTTGGCAAAAAATCCCAGTTGTTCCAAGTGTGACTCTATGAATCAATACGTATTCGGCGGGTAAATTGAGCTGGAAACCAATCTTTGCAGTTGGATTACGTGGATCTCCAACCCGTGCACTCTGATCGCGTAGCCATTCACGTGAATATTTGAAAGTTTTTGTACGAAGTGACTCCACAAGTGGTACTAGGAAATCAAGAACCAACTCTGGATCTACATCGACATCAGCCAATATAAAACCATCCTTTTTGAAACCTTCGTAGAGTGCAGTTGAATCATCATCGAGGGCATGCTTGAGAAGCCTCTTCATAGGTTCTGGAAAACCATTTGGTAAGCGATTGCATGCACCAAAATCTAGAACACCTAAGCGACCATCGGTAAGTAAACGAAAATTTCCCGGATGTGGGTCTGCGTGTAGTAACCCAGCTCTATCAGGTGAAGTGAAATGAAAGCGCGCCAATTTCATTCCAGCATTATTTCGTTGCTCCTGTGTGCCGTTTGCAATTATTTGTGAGAGTGGAGTTCCCTCTAACCATTCTGATACAAGTACTCGATCAGAGACCATCACAACTTTAGGAATGGCAATATCTGGATCACCGTCATAGACACGTGCATACGTTTCTTGTGCTTGTGCTTCGTAACGGTAGTCAACTTCTTCAATAATTCGTGAACGCAATTCTTCGAGTAATGGTTTCATCTCAAGTCCTGGCATTACTAATTGGAATATCTTTGCAAAGCGTTGAATTTGGTTGAGATCAGAAATTAGCGCTTCGGCCGCTCCTGGATATTGAATCTTTACAGCAACAGCGCGACCATCTTTCCATTGCGCTTTATGTACTTGGCCAATTGATGCAGATGCAGTTGGTAGATCGTCAAAACTTGCGAAGTTATCGCGCCAATCTTCACCGAGTTCTTTCGCTAATACTTTATGAACAACTCGAGTTGGAAGTGGAGGTGCAGATTCTTGAAGCTTTGTAAGAGTCTCTCGATATGGCTTAGCAATCTCTTCGGGAAGTGCTGCCTCAAAAACAGAGAGAGCTTGTCCAAACTTCATTGCTCCACCTTTGAGCTCACCAAGTACTTTGAAAAGCTGTTCAGCAGTTTTTTCTTGGATCTCGGCAAAGACAACATTGCTTGATTGACCAACTAATTGGCGACCAATACCGAGTGCGCCGCGACCAGCTAGGCCTATAGGAATTGAAACCATTCGCGCAGAGCGAGCCAAAGTAGATTGTGGAATCTCACTACCTTGGTCATTGGCTTCGATAGACATAGGCGTAATTGTGAAGGAAAGTATTGGAAGTTGCCACGTGAAAGTTCACTCCCATGCGCAGCCACAGCGTGGATGAAGGGCATATGTAATGTGTTCTCTATTACAAAGTGCGCCAGAATGAAATCGAGTTCGTGATCCAACTAAAGATTCGTCATTGCCGTCAACGTAATACAAAATTTCTTGCGAGATACGCCCCGCAATTTCATGGGCAGCTGCAATAGAGCTCTCCATCTCTTCTGGCCCATTTTCTAAGTATTGGGAAATATCGCCTTGCTCTTTTCGTGAAATATCTATACATCTCAAACAAGGAGTTTTTCCTGGCTTTACAAGTGGCCCCCACGTAATTCCGCCTCCATGTGGCGTAGATATTAGGAAAAAATCTAAACGCTGGCGCATCCATTGTGAAATCAAACCAGTCGATAGATCTTCTTTCGTTGGATCGCCCACATAAATGCGCAGACTCTTCTCTTTCTTCTCATGTTTCTTACTATCGGATGAGATTGGAAAAAGTGTAAATTCTTTTGCTAATTCAGAGAGTTTCAAACGAAAACTTGAACCAACATCGCTTGCGCGCAGATAAGTACTCCCTATATCGCGATAACTGATGGTTTGATTATCTCTTACGCCTAGCGGACCCATCTGAGTATTTGTCACTCCGCTACCTAAGAGAATTCCGTAGAGCAATACCGCAATTCGGCTATTTCCAAATATCTCTATTTCGTAATCTTGCCGAGCGGATATGACTTCAACTCCACCATCGTCTACTCCAGCGCGCCATGTAATTTCTGATAATTCTGGGGCAAGACGATTTTGCAAAAGTTGCAATGCAGGATCTCGCTCTTCAACTTTTCTCTTTTTAGCTTTTGCGGCAATAGATGGGACACTCGAATGAAATCTATTTGCTAAAACAATTTTGTTCTGCCGTATATCTAGAAAATTATGGCTGTGCAGTGTCGCAAGAATAGAATCTAGTTCGTCCTCGCAAATTCCTGCCTGCGCCTTAATCTCCTCAATACTCTTGGCCCCCGTGAGCATCTCTATAATTGTGCGAGCGCCATTGTGATGTAGTTCGATACTGTGATCGAAATTGCCTACGACAACACGTTCTCCATCCCCCGAAAACGTGTTGGAGTAGCGAACCCCTGCCTTGAGCCGTGGTGAATATGAATTACTTGTGCGGATACTTCCTAAGTTCTGTTTCATCTTCGAATTGTTCTTCGGCAGAGGTATTCAGAAATTCTTCACAGTCGAAAATGTGTGAAACATCTACAACTGGCCTCCCTTAGGAATTCGCTAGCTACTAAGAGAATGCAAACTTAAAAGAACAAACCCCCGGGCGCGTTAACGCACGAGGGCTTGCCTACGTATAGACGTTAGATAAGTGAATATCTAAAAATTACTGTGCTTTGCCAAGGATGCGATTTACCTTGGTGCCACATACAGGACAGATTCCCTGTGCCATGCGACGACCAGATTCAGAGACCTTTACAGTTCCCTCGAAATCACGCTTCTCTTTGCACTTAACGCAGTAAGCGTCACCTTTGTATGTCTCAGCCATAATTTTCCTCCAATCGACGCTTACAACTTTCAAGCTTCACTCACGTATGTGAGCGCCTCTCTCAATTGCTCCCCATGTGGGGTAGGCGTGCAGGTATGACGATACCCCTGCCCACGCTCAAAATAAGAGAACTAGGGCTGTGAATGGAGGACTTTTTTTAGAATTTCTGGCGCTGCCAGCGCTCGTTCGGCATCCTCATAGCCATCCAGATAGGCCGTTGCGCGCTCGCTCTGGGGAAAACGTGAGAGGACGGCATAGAACTCCTCCCCATGGTCAAAATGGCGCAGGTGGATAGCCTCATGGAAGAGGACGGAGTCGAGAACGTAGTCGGGAGCACCTTTGAGGCGATCTGAGATGCGGATTGTGCGATCAAGGCTGGTGCACGAGCCCCAGCGCTCGCGCATTGAGCGCCATGCAACCGATGCTGGGCGCTCAGTAATCTCAGGGGCGAGCTCGCTCAGGAGTTCGCCGACGCGAGCGACCATGGCCTCCTCACTTGGAATCTTGGCATCTTCCATCGCCCTGATCTTGGCAATCATCTGAGGGACCATCTCGCGCTCATCAGCTTTCGACATTCGAGCAGGAATAGATATGACTATGCGACCACCTTGGCGATAGGCAGAGATGTTCTTCTTTCGCCGGGCTGAGCGAATGACAACTATCTCACCCTCTGTGATTCCAGGTAAGACGCCATCGTCTGAAAAATCATCCATGTGAAAACCGTATCTCTTTTAGCAAAATCTCAAGGTGACATTGAGAGATTTTGCAAAAAAATCTTTTTAGGAAATCGCTTTATCGTACAAAAAATCCTTTTGTCAATGCGGTTTTTATTTGATTGTTAGCCCTGTTTCACTTAGGTTTTGACCACGAAGTCCTCGGATAACCGTTCTATATCTGCAAGGGGAAGGCAGATATTGAATGTGCGCCCGGGGACTTCGCTTTTTAAGCTTTTAGAGATTGCTGAGATCGTCAGGGATCGTTGTACTGGCAATAAACAAATCCGGCGTTGAGAGATCCTGGGCGGTTGGCAAAAATCCGCCCCAAATGCGATCACGCGATTCAATATCTCCAAGTTCTAAAACCTTTTTCCAAAACTCTTTTGCCTCACGAGTAAGTCGTGGTGAAACTTCTAATCCAAATAGATTTGAAAAAAGTTGTTGTGCTGGCGCAGAGGTTGCACGACGACGTCGATGTGTTTCACTGAGTGCGCCAATATGTGGCAAGCGATCACCTGCTGCATTCTCACTAACTTCATCAGCCCAACTATCGATGAGTGCGAGCGCAGTTTCTAATTTTGTTAGTGCACTTTTTTGAGCAGGAGTTTCTTCGGGTGTAAAAATCCCCTTATTGAGTGCAAGTGAGAAGCTCTCAGGATTAGTCGGATCAAACTCTCCATTACCTTGCGCAGATTCAAATGCTTCTTGTGCTTGTCGTTGAATTGCTTCGATATCTATTCGAATCCCTTTGCCATATTCAGTTACAGCGCTTCGAATATAAGAAACTAACCATGGGTTATGTGCAAAAAGGCGAGCAATTGCTGCTTCGCGAAGGGCATGAAATATGCGTACTTCCTCCATTGGGATATCTAAATCTTTGCCCCACTCATTTATATTCTGAGGAACAAGTGCTGGATAAGCAGGATCAAGGAGTGGTAACCCAACATCATGTGCGCCTGTCATTCCAGCCGATAGTCCACCAACTGATTGGCCTAACTGTGTTGCCATAAGAGAACCAATAAATGTGCGAAGCAGCCCGGCAATTGCGCCAACTGGAATATTGATCGCACCTGCCTCCCCTTCACCAGCTTGTGCCTCCATCGCATTATCGAGGAGTTCGCTGATCGCACCAGCGAAACCTCCGGCCAAAGGTTCAACTAAGGCTTGCCACCCCGGAAGTGTTGCATTGACCCAATCGATGCGACTGAGAGAACTATTACTTGGAAGCGCAGTTGCAGGTGAGAAAAAAGTTGCTTCATCGAGCCAGAGTTCTGCAAGAGCGAGTGCCTCTTGAATTTGAGCGACATCGTTGGCACCTATGGGAGATGAACCTTGTGCTTGAACAAATTTCTTTGCAGTATCAGCGACGACATCTTTAGGTAGCGCACCCGCAGTGCTATTTTGTGGGCCTTGAGTAAATTGATTTATAAAACCGAGTGGATTGAAATCTGCACTAACACCTAGATTTTGAAATTGTTCTTGAATCTTCTCTTGCATATCTTTCATCATCGCCGCAAAATCTGCAGAGTTTTCTGGCTCCTTGGAATTATTTTCTTCCGAATCATCTGGAGTAAATCCCATTGGGCTCATAGTCACTATCCTCTCATCTTCACAAATTGCGGCGCTATGTATTCCAACAATCCCGATGCGAGTTTTCTTCCCGTCAACGCTAAGGTAGGCACTATGTCCAGTGCATTCATAGCCCTCATCTGGTGGGTAGTCCCACTTACTGCCCTCATCGGCGCTCTTGGTTATGTTTTATGGGTTACTAAGTTTCAAGGTCGCTATGAGCAAGAGACATCACGTTCGGTCAACCATTTCCAGCGTTTTCAAGAATCTCTAGCACAGCAGCAAAAACTCGGATCTCGTCCAAATGAAACGACAGAGCACGTCAAGCGCAATGATGAAACAAATCCTCAGAATTAACTTCTGATGCGCTTCTCCCCATTACCTTTACTCTCAAAAATAACGCTTTCGCTCTTCCTAATTGCTACGGTCCTTTTCCCCTTGCCTTACGTTGTGTTGATACCAGGTAATGCCGTCAATATTTTTGATTCCACAATCAAAATTACTGGTCATGAAATATTTACGCCCAAAGCACGTTTGGATTTACTCTCCATTCTTGTCTCGGATCCCAATGCAAAAGTTTTTGGTCCTGAAGTCCTCTACACCTGGATCAAGGGTGATCGAGTGGTTTATCCACGCTCAGCAATATATCGAAAGGGCACAACAGCAAAGGCTGAAGAAATTGCCGCTAAAAAAGATATGAAGGTTTCACAAAACGCATCTGTGCTTGCAGCGATTGATTATTTGAATCTCAACAAATTACGAAACAATGAAGCACCCATTCGCGCTGAAGATATTGCCTTTGATGTTCGTAAAACTGGCGGACCAAGTGGTGGCTTTGTATTTGCACTTGGAATCATAGAATTATTAACAGAAGAAAATATCTTAGGTAAGAATCACATTGCAGGAACTGGAACAATTTCACCAAATGGAACTATCGGACCAATAGGTGGCATTGCAGAAAAAATAATTGCTGCCCACCGGGCAGGCGCAACAATATTTATGAGTCCTATTAGCAACTGCAAAGAACTCTCAAGAATCCCTAAGGGAATGAGAGTAATCGCGGTCACAACTTTGAGCGAGGCAATAGACCAGTTACGCCTCATTCAAGGCTCTTCTGAGAATGAAAAACCACAGATGAAAGAAAGTAATGGGTGCGCTAACGTAGGCGCATGATGAGTAGCGCTAACCAGCAGTTCAATTTCCCACGTAAACGCGGTCCATTTTCAATCACAATCGGAATCCTTGTAGTACTAGGAGCGATTGTTTTATCACTGAGCGGTTTCTACGCTGACTGGTTGTGGTTCAAATCGGTGAACTTCACGAGCGTCTGGAGCACGGTTCTCTTTACGAAAATCGGACTCTTTATTGTCACTGGTCTTGTTACTTCATTTGTTATTTCACTCAACGTGTACTTGGCATTTCGCAAACGCCCTTTCTATGTTCCGTTGGCAGTAGAGGCAGATAACCTCGAGCGCTATCGAGCACAGATTGAACCAATTCGCCGTTGGGTATTTGCGGCACTCGCAATCGCACTCTTTTATTTCTCTGGTACGTCAGGTGCACAACTATGGAATTCATGGTTGCTCTTCAAAAACTCAACTTCATTCGGTCTTAAGGATCCGCAATTTGGAATGGATATTTCGTTCTTCACTTTTCGTCTTCCATTTTGGCAGAGCTTAATTGCTTGGGGAATCTCAACTCTTGTACTTACACTAATTGCAACTGCCGTTGTTCATTACCTTTACGGTGGAATTCGACTTCAAGTACGTGAAGATCGCACAACTGTTGCGGCTCGCGTTCAACTCTCTGTTTTATTAGGACTTCTAGTTTTAATCAAAGCTGCTGCGTATTGGTTTGATCGCTACGCACTTGCTCTCAAGCAGAGCAAGCTAATTACTGGTCTTACTTACACCGATGTGAATGCGGTATTGCCTGCTAAAGCAATTCTTGCTGCAATTGCAGTTGTCTGCGCACTTCTATTTTTTGCAAATATTGTTCGACGCTCGTGGGTTCTCCCAGCAGCAGGTACTGCACTTCTTGTTATCTCTTCAGTACTTATTGCAGGAATTTATCCTGGTGCAATCCAGCAATTCCAAGTAAAGCCAAGTGAGTCTTCCAAGGAAGCCCCATTTATTCAGCGCAATATCGATGCGACTCGATCTGCATATGGATTAGATGATGTAACAGTTAATGATTATCAGGCAACTATTTCGACTTCAGCTGGTCAGCTCGCAAATGATGCTGCAACGATTTCAAATATTCGCTTGATGGATCCCAATGTGCTTTCAGCAACGTTTCGTCAATTACAGCAAATAAAGCCTTATTACACATTCCCTGAATCACTCGATGTCGATCGCTATAAAGTAGATGGTGTCGAGCGCGATGTTATTGTCGCTGTTCGCGAACTCAACATTGATGGTAATCCAAGTCGTAACTGGATCAATGATCACTTGGTTTATACCCACGGTTTTGGTTTAGTAGCGGCGTATGGAAATGCTCGCGATGCAGATGGAAAACCTTCATTTGCAGTTGGTGACCTACCTCCAACAAAGGGTCTCGGAGACTTCCAGCCACGTATTTACTTTGGTGAGAATGTTCCTGATTATTCAATTATTGGTGGTGTTAAGACAGATTCACCAGTTGAATTCGATTATCCAGATGATGCTTCAGCTAATGGTCAGAAGAATTACACCTATAGCGGAACAGGTGGAGTTCCAGTTGGCTCACTATTCAACAAATTAGTCTTTGCCATCAAATATCAAGAACAAAAACTACTTTTATCAAACTTGATCAATAAGGATTCAAAGATTCTCTTCAACCGAAATCCTCGCGAGCGAGTGGCAAAAGTTGCACCATGGCTAACACTTGATGGAGATCCGTATCCAGCAATCGTCGATGGAAAAGTTCTCTGGATTATTGATGGGTATACAACAAGTGCTGGATATCCGTATTCGAAAGAGACGGTTCTATCGAGTGCTACAACTGATGCACTCACTGCAAATTCAACATCAATTACTGCTCAAGGTAATAAGACAATCAATTACATGCGCAACTCTGTAAAGGCAACAGTTGATGCATATGACGGAACAGTCACGCTCTACCAGTGGGATGAGAAGGATCCAGTACTTGCAACATGGAGTAAGGCCTTCCCTGGAACGGTAAAAGCGAAGAAAGAAATCTCTGCTCAACTACTCGATCACATCCGTTATCCTGAAGATATCTTCCGTGTTCAACGTGAAATCTTAAGTGCGTATCACGTCAAAACTGCTGGAGCATTTTATGGCGGACAAGATTTCTGGCGCGTACCTCGCGATCCATCAACATTTGGTGGCAATGCAGGTGCACAACCTCCGTACTACCTCACACTAGAAATGCCAGGAAGCAAGAAGCCAACATTTTCTTTGACAACACCATTCGTGCCACGTGGTGGACGCGAAAACTTATCTGCATTTGCAGTTGTGAATTCGGACCCAGGTCCTGATTACGGCAAAATCACAGTATTGCAATTGCCACGTAGTACAAACGTTGCTGGCCCTTCACAAGTTGCATCAAACTTTGAGGCAAAGCCAGAAGTTGCTAACTCGTTATCACTCTTGCGACAAGGTGGCTCTGATGTTGTACTCGGTAATCTTTTGACACTTCCCGTAGGTGGCGGATTACTTTATGTACAACCTGTCTATGTTCGCGCAACTGCAAATAGCGCTGCGTATCCATTGCTTCAAAAGGTTCTTGTTTCATTCGGAGATCAAATCGGTTATGACGATAATCTCAAGGGTGCACTCGACCAAGTATTCGGTGGAAACTCTGGAACATCATCTAATGCAGGTGGAAACTCCGGAACAACATCACCTGCAAATGGAAATGCGAATAGTGCATTAGCTAGTGCACTTGCTAGTGCAAAACAAGCACTTGCAGATGGACAAGCTGCACTTGCAAAGGGTGACTTCACTGCATACGGACGTGCACAAGATCGCTTGAAGTCTGCAATTGCATCTGCAATTTCTGCACAATCTCGTAAATAATTCGAGATTATCTGCAGTAATTTCTACGCGATTTGGTCTTTACGTACCCAACGCCTACGATTGCTCTACCGACGCGGGGTGGAGCAGCTCGGTAGCTCGCTGGGCTCATAACCCAGAGGTCGTAGGTTCAAATC